>ENA-UOIW01000439-UOIW01000439.1-human-gut-metagenome-genome-assembly--contig:-P58-NODE-439-length-34971-cov-28.050464_pt1 | contig 34971 bp, 34 predicted proteins | sample MGYA00242334_ERZ723881 | MGnify/ENA metagenome assembly ERZ723881 | reverse complement strand
GGCACTCCGAGAGGGAGAATGCATTGGAGGTGAAGTTTAGCGGACAGCAATAATAATATATATGTCTTGATGCGGGAATATAAATCACTTTATACACAAACATACACAAAAAAGAGCCCCGACAGGAAATCATTTCTTGCCGGGGCTTTTTATCAAGTAATTACAGATAACTAATTAAGCTTCTTCTGCTACAACTTCGAAAGGAATTTCTACAGAAACTTCCTTATGCAGTTTTACAACAGCTACATAGTGACCAACTTCTTTTACAGAATCTTTAACAACGATAATCTTACGATCGATGTTATGACCCAACTTAGCCAATTCGTCTGCAATCTGAATGTTGCCTACAGAACCATAGATAACGCCTGTTGCACTTACCTTTGTCGGGATAGTCAATGAAATACCCTTCAATGATTCGGCTACAGCTTCTGCATCTTTCTTAATCTTTTCCAATTTATGAGCACGCTGTTTCAGTTCTTCAGCCAACATTTTCTTAGCAGCCGGAGAAGCAATGACAGCTTTACCAGTCGGAATAAGATAGTTACGGCCATAACCAGACTTCACGGTTACAATATCATTCTTGTAGCCCAAGTTTGCTACGTCTTCTTTCAAAATTATTTCCATACTTATTCCTCCTTATATTATTTCATCAAGTCAGTTACAAAAGGCAGCAATGCCAAGTGACGAGCTCGCTTAACAGCCTGAGCGATACGACGCTGGAACTTCAGAGAAGTACCGGTGATACGACGCGGAAGAATCTTTCCTTGTTCGTTCAAGAACTTCTTCAGGAATTCAGGATCTTTGTAGTCGATATACTTAATGCCACTCTTCTTGAAACGACAGTATTTTTTCTTCTTTACATCTACTGAGGGCGGAGTTAAATATCTGATTTCTGATTGTTGCTGTGCCATAATTAATTTTCCTCCTTTTTAGTTGATTTTAAACTTCTTCTCTTTGCAGCATATTCTGCAGCATACTTATCCATTCTGAAAGTCAAGAAACGGATTACACGTTCGTCACGACGATAATTAACCTCCAATTTAGCAATTACCGAAGGATCTGCCTTAAACTCGATAAGTTGGTAGAAACCCGTAGATTTCTTCTGAATGGGATAAGCCAACTTTTTCAATCCCCAGTTTTCTTCGTTGATGATCTCAGCACCTTCCTGTGTCAGGATAGCCTTGAACTTGTCTACCGCTTCCTTCATCTGTACGTCAGACAAAACGGGAGTTAAAATGAAAACGGTTTCGTATTGATTCATACAATTCGTTAATTAAATAATTAATACTATTTTTTATTTGCGGCGCAAAGTTACGACTTTTTCTCTAATCCACAAACTTTTACAGCTTTTTTTCCACACATAAAATGCGGATTGACACAGATTTGCACCTTAAAATGCATCCTTTCTCCTGTCAATCCGCATAAAAACGGCAAAACATCTGCCCTTTTCTGCTATCAATCTTGTTCTGGAGTAATCAACTTATATCCTTTGCCATGGATATTGATGATTTCAATCGAATCGTCCTCTTTCAAGTGCTTACGCAATTTAGTGATATACACATCCATGCTACGTGCATTGAAATAATTGTCGTCAATCCAAATGGTCTTCAAGGCAAAATCGCGTTGAAGGATTTCATTGGCATGCGCACAAAGCAATCCCAATAATTCCGATTCTTTAGTCGTAAGCTTGGTCTGCTTGTCGCCGATAGACAAAATCTGCTTCTGCGTATCAAAGGTGAAACGACCGATCTTGTACATATTGCTTTCTTTATTCCGCTTGCCACGTACACGGCGCAGGATAGCTTCGATACGGAAAGTCAGCTCTTCCATACTGAAAGGCTTGGTGATGTAATCATCGGCACCAATCTTGAATCCTTCCAAGATATCTTCTTTCAAGGTCTTTGCCGTAAGGAAGATAATAGGAATTTCAGCATTCGCCTGACGGATTTCCTGAGCCAGCGTAAAACCATCTTTCTTCGGCATCATGACATCCAACACACACAAATCGTACTTATTCTTCAAGAAAGCCTTGTATCCGGCTTCTCCGTCAGGATACAATTCTGCCGAATATCCTTTAGCTTGCAAATATTCTCTCAACAACATGCCAAGATTTTCATCATCTTCGCATAACAAAATACGTAATTTCTCGTCCATTTTTATTCGTCTTTAAATAAAGGTAATACAATAATAAATTTAGTACCTACATTCAGCTCACTCTCGGCACGGATGGTACCTTTGTGATCTGTAATGATTTTTTTTACATAGGCCAAGCCCAAACCAAAGCCTTTCACATCATGCAAATTGCCGGTATGAACCCGGTAGAACTTCTCAAATATTTTTTTCAGGTTTTCTTTCTTAATACCGATTCCATTGTCTTCTATCGATATGTGAAGCTTGCCTGACTCATTCCACGTACGCACCTTCAAGTGAATATTCACATCCGGCTTCTTATATTTCAGCGCATTGTCGAGCAAATTAAATATCACATTCGTGAAATGCATTTCATCGACATAGATAAACGGGTCATCCGCATCCAGCGCCACATCCAGCGTGCCGTTGCAATTCTCCACTTTCAGCCGGAAAGTGTTCGTTACATTATAAACCAATTCGTTGGCATCAATCTCCTTTTTCTTTAAAGTAGCCTTCTGCCGCTCGAACATAGACATCTGCAAGACTTTTTCTACCTGAAAACGTAACCGCTTGGTTTCATCATTAATCACGCCTGATATGTGCTTGAACATGGCAGGCGATTTACCCACAGCAGGATCATTCAGCATCTGTGCAGCCAATGATATGGTAGAAATAGGAGTCTTAAACTCATGCGTCATATTGTTGATGAAATCATTTTTGATTTCAGTAAGTTTCTTCTGCCGGAAAATGATGTAAATAGTAAAGATAAAAGTCACCAACAACACCAATGTAAATACGATAGAAGGTATCATAAAACGCACCGAGCTGAAAATGTAATTGTCCATTGTCGGGAAAAACACATTGACAAATCCCATTTTTGCAGGAGGGTCTTTTTCAAAGAGCAAACGGGAATAGATTTTTTCATTATCATATTCATAGTCGGAACAACGGTACACTTCCTTTCCATCCCGGTCGGTCACAGTAAAATGATAAGGGATATCCACTCCGTTATTCTTTAATTCAGAATTCAGATAATAATCCAACTGCTTGAAATTGACACGCTCCTTCAACGGCTTGTCACTGGCTGTATACAGAATATTATAGATTACCTCGTCGAGCAACGCACGCTGATAGACATACCGTTCCTTCAGTATTTCCTGCAAATTCCGGGAAGTTTGCGGAATATTCTTTCCGGTTGATATAATCACCTTCGGCACACTGGAAGGACGATTGATAATTGTTTTCCACTCAAAACTGGAAAACGTGCTTCCATCGGGCGAAGTCACCGTATAACGGCGGTGCTCTACCACATTCTGAGTACTATCTTTCGACAAGGTCCGTCCTCCAAACTGACTGGAGATACGAGCAGCACGCTCGGTAGCAGCCACATCTTTCTCCAAGTACTTTTTCGTTTCCCCTAATTCCAAATTATGAACTGCCTGAGCAAGGCTGCGTCCTACATTTTCTTCGAACTGCTCCTTACGCATCTTGACCATCTCCTCGATATAGCTTACCTGCAAATAAAGTAAACTGAGGAAAGATAGTCCCATGACAATTCCCAATATCCAAATAGTTGACTTTTTCATGGAGACAAAATTAAGCTGCTACTGATTACAATAAACTTTGCTTAACATGTTTTAATCCGATATTCTTTTATATTAACTGAAAATCCTATTTAACATATCAAAACAAACGCTTTAATGCATAAGAGCAACCGTCTGACTGCAAAATTAAATAAATTTTAAATCAATAACAAATAAATATCCCTAATAGTTTAAGCTAAGTTAAATAAAAAAAGGCCGTATTTTAAGAAATACGACCTTTTTAATCTATAAAACAGCAATTATTCTACATTTCGTCCTTTTCCTGTTCTTCAAATTCTTTCATCAGCTTGGTTTGCACATCTGTCGGAACCAATTCATAGCTTGCAAACTTCATGATAAACGAAGCGCGTCCACCTGTCAACGAGCTCAATGAGGTAGAATAGTTGGACAACTCCTTCAACGGCACTTTGGCAGCAAGCTTTTCATAACCTTTTTCACTGCTCATACCCATAATCATGCCACGACGTCCCTGCATATCACTCATCACATCTCCTAGTTTATCACTCGGGCAGAACACTTCTACATCATAAATCGGCTCCAAAATCTTCGGACCGGCATTCTTAAATGCCTCACTGAATGCATGACGGCCAGCCAACATAAAGGAAATTTCATTGGAATCTACCGGGTGCATCTTACCATCATAAACAATGACACGCACATCGCGGGCATAAGAACCCGTCAGCGGGCCTTGCTCCATACGGCTCATAATACCTTTTAATATAGCAGGCATGAAACGGGCATCGATAGCACCGCCGACCACACTGTTAACAAATACCAATTTTCCGCCCCATTCCAAATCAATCGTTTCTGTTCCCTTTACATTTACCTTAAATTCTTGTCCATTGAACTTATAAGTATCCGGAGCAGGCATACCTTCGTAATAAGGCTCTACAATCAGATGCACTTCACCAAATTGTCCTGCACCGCCCGACTGTTTCTTATGACGATAGTCGGCACGCGCCGCCTTCGTGATGGTTTCACGATAAGGGATTTTCGGCTCAAGAAACTGGACAGGCAGTTTCTCATTGTTTTCCAAACGCCATTTCAAGGTACGCAGATGGAATTCACCTTGCCCATGCACCAGAATCTGTTTCAATTCTTTCGACTGTTCGACAATCCATGTCGGATCTTCTTCCCGCATGCGGTTCAAGATAGCCATCATCTTTTCCATATCTGCCTCGTTTACCGGCTTAATGGCACGTGTGTACTTCGGATTAGGATATTTGATGAAATTGAAACGGTTATCACAATCCTTGCCATTCAATGTATTTCCGGTTTTCACGTCTTTCAGCTTCACCGTACAGCCGATATCGCCGGCACGCAATTCTTCCACTTTCTCGCGTATCGAGCCTGCACATACATACAGCTGGGCCATACGTTCTTTCGAGCCACGGTCAGCATTTGTCAAATCGTCCCCTTCGCGTACGACGCCGCTCATTACCTTAAAGTATTGCACGTCGCCGATATGCGGTTCAACAGCTGTCTTAAAGAAATAAAGCGAAGTAGGTCCGTTCGGATCGGGAGGCACAGGCACCCCACGTGTATTATGCACCACCGGCATTTCATCGACAAACGGCACCACATTACCCAAGAACTCCATCAGGCGGCGGACACCCATATCTTTCCCTGCACAAACACAGAAAACCGGGAACATTCCACGTGCAACCAACCCTTTACGGATACCTTCACGCATTTCGTCTTCGGTAAGCGATTCGGATTCAAAGAATTTTTCCATCAAGGTTTCATCGTGCTCAGCAGCAGCTTCAACCAAGACTTTGTGCCAAGCCTGAGCTTTTTCCATCTCTTCAGCTGGAATATCTTCTATCGTGGGTTCGCCTCCTTCGGGCTTCCACGAATATTTCTTCATTAAAAGTACATCAATCAACGAGTTAAAGTCGGGACCTGTACTGATAGGATACTGAACCGGAACCACTTTCGAACCGTAATTCTCTCTTAACTGCTCCAGCACATGGTCGAAGTCACACTTTTCACTATCCAACTGATTAACCAAGAATATAACCGGCTTACCCAGTTTCTCCGTATAGCGAAAATGATTCTGCGTACCTACTTCAGGTCCATATTGACCATTCAATAATAAAATAGCTGTATCAGTCACATTCAAAGCAGTAATGGCAGCACCTACAAAGTCATCACTTCCCGGACAATCAATAATATTCAATTTCTTGCCGTTCCATTCCACATGATAAACGGTAGAGAAAACAGAGTATCCGTACTCCTGCTCTACCGGAAAATAGTCGCTGACAGTATTTTTTGCTGTGATTCTTCCACGGCGTTTTATAACCCCACTCTCATAGAGCAAAGCTTCTGTGAGGGTGGTTTTACCTGATCCATCATTGCCAAGCAACGCAATGTTCTTAATTTCGTTGGTCTGATATACTTTCATGGTATTCAAGATTTTTTAATAAATAACAAAAGGATATGCTTTTCATATCTCTTACTAGCGAGGCGCAAATTAGAAATTAAAGTTGAGAAATGCAAAGTTTCCCTCCGTGTTACTAAACTATGTTTTTAGGCAGGACATCACGCTTCGACTAATTGCACGAAGGATACTGCGGATACGTAGCCCAGAGATTATAAGGCTCTCCCAAATCACTCATACTATTAAACCAAAGGTCACGATAGTTGTCATTCAACAGATGTTTTTTGGTAGTCTCACCTACCATCCACGAATCTTCATCTATCTCTTTCTGAAGCTGCAGATTGTCCCATCCTGCATAGCCAGCAAAGAAACGAATATACCCTTCAACAGGATTGCCGTTCAAGATATATTGCAACACGGAAGAAAAATTCCCGTTCAGATAAAGCCCGTTTCCCAAATTCAAAGCACCTTCCAAATGCTTAAGCACGTGCAAAAAGAATATCGTATCCCGTTCAACAGGACCACCTTTAAATACAGGAATAACAGGAGCGGAAGCCAATTTCGGCACAAGCTGGTTTAAAGAAACAAGATACCGGAAATTTTTATTCATCACGATGCCCATACTTCCTTCAATATTGTGTGTAACCATTAAAATGACAGAACGTGCAAAATGATAGTCATACAATAATGGAGAAGCAATAAGAATACTTCCCACATGTGGAAGCGCCTTATTTGAATGTACTTGGAAAATGCGCATATCCATATAACGTCCTTTTTTATTTACTAATATAGTCCTTTCTTCTCATATACGAAAGCTTTTTAACTTTTTTCTAAAAATAATCCCAAAACATTTGGAGATTCAGAAAAAAGTCGTACCTTTGCAACCGCAATCGAGAGAGATAGCAACGAAAGAAAAACAAAATGGTGCGTTAGTTCAGCTGGTTAGAATACATGCCTGTCACGCATGGGGTCACGGGTTCGAGTCCCGTACGCACCGCAACTCGAAAAAGCAAAATTAGGAAAAGCTCTGATTCCCAACGGAATTAGGGCTTTTTTATTGGTTTTCGGGCGGCAAAAAATAGCGTTTTGAAGAAGTTATGAGGGGCAAATTCAGGGTCCTTTTTAGGGTCACTGAAAAAAGCACCTGGAATGTATCATACTTCGTTGATTTTCATATTCTTGTATAGGATTTACCTGTTCCCTATTTTACTAATTTTGTAACGCTAAAAACAAGGTGAAATGAAACAGGATTCAATGAAGGTTTTGTTCTTCATCCGCAAGAGCAGGCTGAAGAAAAACGGCGAGGCTCCGGTATTCCTCCGGATAACCATAAACGGACAACAGGATGAGATACGCATCCAACGCTCTGTACCCATCCATCTGTGGAATAACCTGAAGGGATGCAGCAAGGGAAAGGACCGTGTGTCCTTGGAACTGAACAGTTACATAGAAGCTTTGAAAGTACGGCTGTATCAAATCCATAAGGAACTGCTCTGCCGGGATGCGCTGATCACTCCCAAAAACATGCTGGTCAAGCTGTTCTCTAAGGAGGAAAGACATTTGGTTGTGGAAACAATGAAAAAGTGTATTGATGACTGGCGCTCTCTTATCGGGCAGGAATACCAACCGTCTACTATCTCCCGCTATGACAACTGCTATGAATCGCTGAAAACAGTGGTAAAGGAATTCTATAAGAAGGAGGACATCACGTTCTACGAACTGAACGGGGAATTCATCGACACGTTTGAAATGCACCTGCGGACAGAAAGGAAACTCTCGCAGAATACGCTCACCAAATACATGAGCTGCTTCCGCAAGGTATTGGGCATAGCCAGGGATAACGGCTGGCTGAACTTTGATCCGCTGGTGGGCAAACGGAAACGGCTGTTCAAGAAAGAAGAGACGTGTCCGACTTTCCTCACACTGGACGAACTGCAACGAATCATGGAGAAGGAGTTTTCGACGGAACGGCTGAACCATGTGAAGGACTTCTTCCTGTTCTGCTGTTATACCGGGCTCTCGTACATAGACGTGAGCACGCTTCGTCCCATACACCTGTACCGGGACAACAACGGGAAGCTGTGGATACACAAGTCGAGGGTGAAAATCACGACGAACAAGGAAACCTGCACGAGTAATGTGCCGTTGCTACCGCCCGCCATCGCCATTTTGGAGAAATACAAAGGATGGAACGAAAAAGATCCGGACGCACCTTGCCTGCCCATCCCGTCGAATCAGAAGATGAACGAATATCTGAAGGAAATAGCCACTTTATGCGAGATAAAAAAGCGCCTGACCGTCCATGTAAGCCGGCACACCTTTGCGACCACGGTCACGCTTGCTAACCACGTGGCTATCCAGAACGTGTCGAAAATGCTGGGACATTCGTCCACACGCATGACCCAGCATTACGCACGGGTGCTTGACAACAGCATCATGGAGGACATGAAGGGAGTGGCCGGAGTATTCCGCTAAAATATTGCATGAAGTCTGAAATATAATAAAACCATGAAGGATTGTTTCTCATAACGACAATCCTTTCTGGTTTTTATCTCTCTTTACCGGAAAGCTTCCCGCCTGTTCTCTACAAGCAGTTTCTCTATGTCTGCTTCCCGATACAGAATTTTACCGCCTATTTGATAAAACGGGATTTTTCCTGTATTACGATATTCCTGTAACGTGCGTTTTGTCAATTTCAAGTGCTGTGCCAGTTCGGTGTCAGTCAGAAAACTTTCTCCATTCAATATCGGTCGCGTATTGGTTTCCAGCATGTCGAGTAAAGCAGATAAATGCTTCATGTCCTGGAAAAACGCAATAGCCTGCGGATCGTCACGCATTATAACCTTATTCATTTTTCTAATTCCTTCCTTGATTTATGTCTGTAGCCTGTTATGCCTACCAGTTTCATCACGTCTTTTTCCTGATAATAGGTCCTGCGGTCTATCTGGGTATAAGATAGGGCACCAGTGCTCCGCAAGGATTGCAAGGTACGTGGAGAAATGCGCAATATGGCGCATACTTCCTGATTGTCCAGCCATTTGTCCAGCCGCTTGGGTAAATGCCTTTGAGATAAAGTCTCCACTTTCTTTTTGAGCAGTTCTAAAGCTATGCACATGTCTTCAAATGTTTTAGTCTCTATACATACAAATTCCATACATTTCATCTTTAGGTCGGGCAAATATATCACTTGTAACCATATTGTCAAAACTGATGTCGGCAACTGACAATTCATGACATCAAATGTCATTCCAAATTCATAGATTTAAGTTTTTCAAGCAATTACAAAGATCCTGTTTTAAATCGTATGCTGCCTTGCTAAAATCTAAATGTTAACTAAAACATTTGCAAAAGTGTGGGGAGTTTATCAAATAATCCCTATTTTGGTCCGGTGTAATATCTAATCTTATCCAACGAAATGAATGATTTTATCCTGACCCTATTGATAAACGGAGGTGTAGTCTTATGCATTGTTGGGCTATGGGCTTATGCCAGATACTGGCGGCGAAAGGCGGCAAAGGCATTCCTCCAGCATGCGGTGGCCTGCTACAAGAAAGAAGACAGGGAAAAATTAGCCGGACAAGCCGTGATGGCCGGGAGCAGACATGCCGGTTTGTTGTATGCGCTGACGTGCCCGGAACTGTTTGACATCGTGCGGCCAATGCGGGCTTTCCGTTTCGGGAAAATACGTTGCGTGTGTGCCGGCTATTATTTTCCCCAACGCTATGAAAGCTGGCTGAGGGATGATCAGGCAGATTTTGTACAAGATGTATATGCCTTTAAGGACGGGAAAGAATTATGTGAAGACTATTTCTCACAGGCATTTGAAGTTCTTTCCGTACATGAGAATGTGACAGCGGTATTTATGCCGTGTAGTACCTCTGAACGGTATTACAGGCGTTTCGCAAAAATAGCCTGCTATTTGGAGTTCCACGGCTATGCTATGTCCGGACTGCACCTGATAGAAATCATCAGAAACCGGGAAAGCAAACACACTGCCGCCCAACGGTCGAGCGTTGATACGGCAAACTACTCCATGTCGCTGGCATTGCAAGGGAAAAAGGTCGTGATTGTGGATGACCTTCTCACAACAGGAAGCAGCCTGGCCGGATTTGCCCGGAATCTGGAACGAATTGGCGCGGAAGTGATTGGGGCAGTGTTTCTTGCCCGCACATTTCAGGTTCCGTCATGGAGGAAGGTTTGTTGGATGGTGTGGAAAAGACTCATCTTGCCTAAGTAGGTAAGAGGACAACAATTTTTTATATCAGAGTTTATACAGAATAAGAAACAGGGTAATTGAAAATCATCATCCTAAAACATTATTCGATATGTTATCTATTCTAGCATCTGAGGAAAGATAATTTTTAGCTATAACGCAAAAAGAAGCCCACCATTGACCTTTATTTTGTCAAAGACGGGCAACTTACAATGTTTTGATTTATAACAAACTCACGTTACTTACTTTACTCATATTCCTCAATTCTAATTTTAGATACATTATTCCGCCAACTCTTGGTGTAATACCTTTCTCTTTATCTTTAAATGGTGTCGATTGCAAATGTCAAGAATTTGAATATCTCAGATAATGGAGGCTGGAAATTCTTTTTCTAAATTAATTCGAGCATCGTTTGAAGCGACCGGCTTCCAGACGTTTCATATACATCACCATGCCTCCATCTTCTGCATGAAGCAATTTCATGAGTTTGCGGCTGGAGCCGATGAAGATGAAGACATCACCGTTCTTCACTTCACTGTTCATCTTTTCATGTACCACTCCGCACAACGAACTGATACTTTTGCGCATATCTGTAATGCCCGGACACAGGAAGTAGCGCATAGTGTCGTTCAAGTTAAACATGGCCGCCTCCAAGACTTTTGGTCAATAATTCCATAAGTATCTCTTCAGAACCATTTCCGAAGTGGGCACGAAGACCATTGGGAAATAGTAATGCCACACCATGAGGTATTTGTTCTTCAAGGGAAGATTCCGTAGCAGCCTGTTTGAAACAGATGGGAGCCAACTCTTGCCTGACACTATTCTTGTCAACTGAACATTTTTTACGCCAATAGTGATAGGTCGAATAACTTACACCTATTTGTTGTAGGTACGACTTCAACGGCAGTCCACTTTGTTGTAACTGCAGTTCTAATTCTTCAAATTCTTGTCTGTTCATAATACCTGAGGTTTGATTGTATTTGCTATCGCAAAGCTATAACCAAACCTCAAGGTTTAAAAGGTGCATTTATTCGAATGCTTACAACTAATTCGCAACACTTTGTACTTGAATTAGTTGGTTAATTTTATGACATTTACTGAATGTCCCTACATTAGCAACTGAGTAATAGATTTCTATACGCAAACTGTTTTGTTCACAATCGCATGGACTTAAAAATCTCGTAGAATCTACTATGTATGGCTAATATTACATTATCCCTTGATAGAAATACTTGATGATAAATCTATCAAAGTCATCCAGCCCATTCACAAATACTAAAAGATTGTTTAATCCGATTCCTTTGAACTTATCTATTACAGTTGATATTTCTATACTGTCATCTTCTAGATTAATCACCCTAGAGGAATGTATCTTCTTGCTTATCATTCTGGGCAAACCATATTCTTCTAACTGGAATACCAATTTCGGAAGAAATGCGTTCGATGCGCGATGAATAAATTCAGAGATATCAGGAGTGTTAGAATATACGGCTTGCTTTATCAGATTAATAATGGAAAGAACTGAAGCAAAATTAAAGGAAATTTTACGTTCAAAATCAAACATATCCTCCATTGTAATGCCATATTTGCTAACTTGATTGTAAATATGTGGAATTGTCACAGACCATCCGTTGCTTGCAAGACAAGCATAGGTTTTTACTTGTCCTTTACGTCTAATATTGGCAATGTCTATCACATCCTCTATAGCAAATCTCCAATCCCATGTATTCCTACGTGTCAGAGCGTCATAGTTACGAGGCCAATTGGGATTCTGTTTTATTTTCAATGCAATTGCCTTTAATAATGTAGGATTGCAAGATTTTATTTGAGGATTGCTATACAGGCTATTCCAAACATTGGAACCTAGTAATGTTGCCATTTCATCTTGATACGATTTAATCAATAAAAATTGCTGGTTATTCAATCTCACACCTGGATTATTCCCATCCAGACTGCGAACCACATCATCAGGAAATTCTAATTCCAACGTTGTATTTTCCGCTTCAGGTGGCATTTCCAATAAGTACACATTCCCCACAAAATATCGGAACATACGTCCTGCTCTTCCAATGATATTTCGGTAAGTAAAATAATCAATACTTGAAGTCCCATTCTTTACCGACCAAAGAATCACGTTTTTCGCCTGAGTGTTTACACCTTCAATTATTGATGAGGTTGAAACCATGTTCGTTAAACCATCTTCTCTTTCGAAAAGTTTTACCTGCAATTGACTCAGTGAGCGATGTATCTGACCATTATGTATTCCGATACCTTTCTTTACCAAAGAATGCAATTGGTATTGGCTGCCATAATTCTTTGCAATCCATTCTGAAAATGCATTCAATATTTTCGAATTTCTTTCGGGTAAGCTATCTTTAAGAATATCACATACTGTAGAAATGTTGGAATAAGTACCAGCATAAACAAGCGTCTTACCTATATCCTGACAAATCAACTGTCTTAAAGTCATACTTTTGAATGTGTCCATATCCACATTTTGTGGTTTCCTGCGATACATCCTGTAGGCTTTGGTCACAACTGTTTTGAAATCAAGCTTCAGAAATTCCATCCCCTCTGTAAACACATTGTCTGGGAGCTTACTAATGTTAGGAGCTAGATAATAGCGTTGTCTTGCCTTCTTACCTAACTCTATCATCGTGTTCAATAGAGTCGAACTTCTGGAGTCGTCGAATTTTGCACTTGCTTTATAAAACTCATCAACAATCAATATGTCAATTACTTCTAAAGCCTGTATATATGCAAAAGCGCGTTCCTGAGGAAATACGAATATTGATTTTTTTGCTACAATAGCATCGGTTGTTGTAATAATCTTATATTCAGCTCCAAATTTATGCGTTAGTCTTCTACGCGTTTCGTCCGCGAGTGCTACTGTCGGCACAATATCCACCACAATATTTGGTCTTTTGATGGCTATATATGCATCAATAATAAAACTCTTACCGAAGCTTGTAGGAGCACTTACCGCAATACTATCACCCGACAATAGCCGCTTCAGTACAAGTGACTGGTCTAAATGCAAGGTACATTTTTCTTCTTCTCCAATATTTACTTTGAATGCCTCGTATGCAAAGCGATCCTCCCAATTGGCGGTTTGGGGATTCATGTAAGGATAGAGGCCAACCTCCCTAATTAAATGATTGATGAGTGGCATATAAAAATTATTATGCTTTTCTAAACTGTCCAGCAATTGGATTACCATCGAACGAGCTTCGCTTACACAACCATCGTTCAGTTTATCATTTATCTCAGAACATCTTGCAAAAATATCGTCATTGAGCATCTTCTCGTAATGTTTTAGCACGTGATATGAACCATTCAACTATTTCACTTTTATTCGGCACTGGAAATAAAATCAAGTGGAAATTTATCTTATCATAATCCACATAGCCTTTGAATTTAATTATTTGCTTTTTAAAATAGCTCGTTGCCCTATCATAGTGATAGGTAACGATTTTATCCTTGTATTCTTTATTTAACGTCGTCGCACCATTAGTAATTTCACACTCGTGTAATAGCAGAATGGGAACGTGTAACCTTTTCTTTATTTCATCAATGGATGTAAAGTTCTTTAATATGTTTTTTACCTTCTTAAGCATCTCAGGAATATCTCTTAACACCACATCCAGTTCGTTCAATCCTGTAAGTATTCCTAATTCTTTTCGGATGATAGCAGAATTTAGCATTTGAGCAATAGAACTGAGAGGCTCATTAAACCTTTTATCCTCCAAATCATTGTAAAATTTAGCTTCTCCTAACCATATTTGAAAATCACTATCTTTAGTGAGAACAATATGCACAGAGTCATCCCCAAAAGCATTCATGTTGTCATTCTGTTTATAATAGATTTTAGGAATTGCAGGAATTGCGTTAAAATGATGCTTCATTATTCCATATAGCACAATTTCTGCAATTTCACTACCCCTCCCTTTGTCTCTTTTCTTGACTTCTTCATCTACACCGTCCCTGTCTATAAGCCTAAGATGTTTTGCTGATTCTACTAGACAAGAATAGCTATCATCTACGATTTTCATTCTTTCTTCTGCTTTAAGGGCTGTTTCGGCTATATTATTGTAGATGAAATTCTGAAAATTCTTTTTCATCCAATGTCCTTCCTCAAAACCATTAATCAAAGAAATAAGGAAATCATTCGTGTCTGGAGTAATCTCAACGCTATTTGGATTGAAGTTGACAAAACTATCATCAATCAGTATATCAAATTTCCAAATTTTATCGCTCATAATAAGGATTATACAATTTATAGTAAATTAATTATATCTTCAACTCCTTCAGCTCTTTCATCAACTTTCCGAGTTCAGAGATGTATAATTCCTTCCCGATGTCTGCTTCTCATCCATTGAATGGTGCGCATTGGTAATTGCTGAAACCAATGAACCACCATTGCGTTCAAATACGAATGTAAGCCCTTACATTTGATGAAAGACTCCACAGCCTTACGGTATTTCAAACTTTAGTTCAAGTCCTTAAGCAATAGTTCTTGCTTATACTTGGGATAGTCTGGCTTGATAATCAATCGTTTGAATACATCACACAAGGACTTGACATGGAAAAATTCCGTAAGACCTTCACCCAGAATAAGTACAGTTTGTCGCAAATTCTCCATATCAACTCTTTAAATTTATAAAGATACTGCTCAACTCTGGCTTTGCCCCCATATGTCTAATGCGATAAGAGTTATAAAGATATATATTTTTGTGTAGCCCGAAAGAGTTACCACGAGAATATACAGAAAATGCAATCTCTTTGCTCTTCTCTACGAACCATACTACACCTCTATTCTCATTGATAAGGTCTTGAGAAAGCAGTGTTGTTTCTTGACTGGTAATAACCAACTGCAATTTTTCAGAGTAATACAATGCTTCGTTAAAGATGTACTTATCATTGAACCTCACATCATAGCCGTATCTAATGCCATTGACATAGAATGAAACGCACATTTCGGTTGGTTCGTCCTTAGTATGCATAAAAGGAATACTACCGTTTATTCTTTGGGTTACATCTGATTTTGAAAGTACTAACAAACGAAAAACTTCGTTTAAAGCTATCAATATATTTGATTTTCCAGATGCATTAAAACCATACAGAAACCATACAGAAACCATACAGAATTCCCTAGCTTGCACAAGAATACCCTTTCGGATATCTTTGTAACAAATTCTAAAGAAGGATCCTTAACCAAGAAACTCAACTCCTGTTTATCTTGAATAGGAAAATAATTCTTTACCCAAAAATCTCTTATCATGTATTTATGTCGTTATCGTACTAGGCTACAAAATTACCAATTATTTTCTTATATGATATATATGCATCGCTTATCTTATAATAAAACTACATTTTAACCATGTTTTAACATGCCTCATATTGATTATTTCCCATTAAATCCAATAAATAATTGAAAAAAGTCTAGTATGTTAAATATATAATTATCAAAATACAGATGGAATCTACAAATCTATTTTTTCTCTTTTTTAAGTTATTAAACATTAATAATAAACAAATAATAAATACTTGAATTTAAATAAGGACTAAAACCATTCAAAAGGTTCATTTAAATTATTTTCTTTTATACAATTATCATACCATTCATCATAGCCAACAGGTGTATCGGAACTGATACCTTTAAGCCAATATAGGTCACCATAAACTCCTAACATAGCCCAATGATATTCTGTATCATGACTTTTACACAAAACATTATAATAATTTTCAGGCTTTTTATAGTAAGGTTCTCTTTTTAAAATATCATCTGCTTCTTGAACTGTTTTATGTGCATATTTTATTATAATACACTTAATTATAAATAGCCATACATTATAGTACATACCAACCTTATCACCAGTCTTATTATCTGTAAAAATCAATAATTCATCCATAATAACGTAGTTTTTAATGATAATCAATAGTGTCAATCTTATGTTCATCAAATAATTTCGCTGCTTTGTCACTAAATATTGCAAATTGGTTACCTAGTGCACGAATTTCTCCATTTTTTTTCTTTTAAAAATATGGACCACTTACAGCGTCAAAATCATGAGACAAAGTTCCTGCTCTTCCTTTTGTAACAAAGTCAGTCCATTCATCTGTTTTAGCATCAAATGTTTTAATTTTTAGAGTAGCCAGTTTTTCATCAGGTATATCAAAGACTGCGATTTTTTTATAGCCTTTGCTTTTTGCCCATTCTTGTGCTTGGGATAAATCTGTAGTTGTATAAAAACCACCCTTTCCAGATGGATTAAAATCTAAATTTAGTCTTCCTTTTTTTAAATTAATATTACCATGTAAATTTCCTGCATGGTATAAAATGATTAATCCCCAAATATCAACCTGATCACTTGTATTAAAAACATAAGCATACAATGTAGGGGTGTTACTTGCCAGGCCTATCGGGTCTTGGCTAATATAAATTCCTATATTTGAATCATACCAGCGAAAACGGTTGTAGTACAGTCCATCAAGTTCGCAGTCAACGTACATTCCTTGCATACAAAACGGACAATCGAATTCCGTTCCCTTGTCAACGGCAAGCACTTTCCCGTAAATGTCCAGCGTACAGTCCCAGGCCTTGTTTCCCTGTCCGTCGTACATCTGGATGGGAGTGCCCATGTAGTCGGACACGATGGAATACTGCTTGCCATTCTGAATCTTTGCCGCAGGTACAAACGTGCCTGCCTCGAACACCCAGGTGGTAATATCTTCCGCCGGTTCTTTTGGAGGAATGTTTTCCTCTTCGTTCGATTGTATGCCAATGGCTTTATAGCACCACTCATGTATGGGCACATTGCCGTCCCATACCCAGCGTGTGACCTTGCCGAAATACCGCTTGGCAGTACGGCGTCCCAACGCGTCGTAACGGAATTCCACCGGCCTGCCGTCCGGGCGTATCACCTTCTTCAGCATGCCGTTGGACGCCCACTCGTAGAGCCATCCCATGCCCGTAGCCCGGCAGCGGATGCCGCGTTCCTTTTCCATGCGCTTGCGGTCATGGGGCACGGCGTTGTCCTGCAACTCCTTGAACTCGCGGAAAACGAGGTTTCCTTCGTCGTCGTAGTGGTAGAAGGATGACGGGTCTTCCAGCAGCCGTCCTCCCGCACCGTACTTGCGGTCTTTCCTCTCCGGTGTCTCAAAGAGATTTCCCACGAAGTCCGGCACGCGGTAAATCACGTCCGTTTCGGAGCCGTTTGTCGTTTCCTGGCGGATGAGGAAGTCGAAACGGTCGTAGTCGTAGCGCATGAGCGTTCCCGTCAGCTCGTTCTCCTTGGCGAGCAGCCGGTTAGCGATACCCCACTCATAGCGGTACGCCCCGCGCTCGATGCCTCTCGCACGCACGGACTTGCACACCTCGTGCCCGAAACGGTCGCGCTCCGTCCTGACGGTCACTCCGCCGGAGAACGTGCGCTGCACCTCCAGCCCCGTGTTGTCACGCACCCAGGACGCCTGCCAGCCCTCGCCCGCCTGCATGGTCCGGAGGTTGCCTTCCTTGTCATACGTGTGGCGGATGTCCGCTCCCAGACTACTGGTGATGCGGGTGCAGTTTCCCTCGCTGTCATACGTGCGGCTGACGGTATATTCTCCCTGTTTTTCCCCGGTGACCAGTCCCGTCTTCCTGTCGCGGGTGAACTCCAGCAGGTTCTCCGCGTTCTGTGCCTTGACGAGCAGCCCGTCCTTGTCATAGGTGTAAAGGGACACCTCGCCGTCGTACTGTTCCTCCTTCAGGATGTGGTCCAGCCCGTCGTAGAGGTATCCGGTCCATTTGCCGCCGGGACGGTTCACCCGTGTGACACGTCCCGCCCCGTCACGCTCGTACTCGCGGCGCAGGCCGTCGAAACCTGTCTCCGTAATGACCTGTCCCAGCCCGTCCAGCCCGAAGAAATAGTTGTCGCCCGCCTCGTTCCCGATGCGGCGGAGCTGCAACTCGCTGTTGTAGCCGAAGGTGATGCGGTGCCGTTCCTGCTCGCGGCTTTTCAGCACGCCCAGAGCACCGTAGGTGAACCTGACCTCACGGATGTTGTCGGCTGCATGGACCAGGTTGCCCATGGCGTCGTACTCGAAACGGTGCACGTTGCCGTCCGGCTCCTCAAGGCGGATGAGGTTGTCGGCACGGTCGTAGGCATAGCGGGTGGCGTTGCCTTTCACATCGACCGCCTGCACGAGCCTGCCCCTGCCGTCGTATTCCCAACGGCGGAACAGCCCGTTGGGGAACTGCAGCAGTTCGAGGTCATACCTGTCGTTGAAGGTGAGCGTGTAAACCCGTCCCTGCCCGTCGGTGATGGTGCGCAGGACTCCGCCGTCGTAGGCGTATTCCACCGTTTCCCCGCTGAGCGTGGTGCGGCTGACGACACGGTCCAGCTCGTCATAGTCCCATGACAGCTCCCTGCCTTCCGGTGTGCGGAGCGAGGTCAGGTTGCGGTTCTTGTCGTAACTGAGGAACGTGTCCTCGCCGTTCTCGTCCGTGATGCGGACGGGCTGCCCGGACTCGTTGTAGGCCGTCTTGCGGGTATATCCTTCGGGATTGACCGTGACCTCCAGCTCCTGATAGCCGTTGTACTGCCGGCGGGTAATCCCGCCGTTGGCATCCACGATCTTGTAAATGAGTTTGTCTTCGCCGTAGTAGTATTCGGTCCCGGCATCCTCGCCGTTGCGGATGCGGGTGCATCCCTTGGCGTAGCGGATGGAGTATTCCATCACGCCGCCGTCGCCCCACGTATGCACGCACCGGGCATTTTCGCCCCTGCCCTCATATTCCCAATGGAAGGACATGCCTCCCTGATTGGTGAGCTGCACGAGCAGGTGTCCGTCGGCATAGACGAAATGCTTGCTGACATCCAGCGCGTCGGTGGTCTCCACCATGTCGCCCCGTCCGTCGTACCGGTAGCGGACCAGTTTGACCTCCTCGTTGTCCTGCCGGACGGACACGCAGCATACACGGCCCAGCCCGTCGGTTTCCACTTTCAGGTGTTCGCCGCGGGAGGATATGATGCCCGACAGGCGTCCGGCGGAAGCGTACTCGAAGCGGATGCGGAACCCGTCCCTGGTGGAAATGTCCGACACCATGCGGTATCCGAAACGGTTTTCCGGCCCGCCGAAACGGTATTGGAGCTCCCGGATGTCGGTGAGCAGGTAGCCCTGCTCGTCGAGCGTCCAGAGAAGCTGTTCCTTGCGGTCAAAATAGGAACCGCCCGGTTCCAGCACGGGCAGGAAGGACTCACGCCCGTCGGCGTGGCGGAAAAGGAACGCCTCTTCCTCCAGACGGCGTATGCCCAGGTTGTAGCTGTGGTGCCAGTTGTAGCCCAGCGGCCCGTCCACGGCGGCATCGCTGTAATAGGTACGTTCCCAGACGATGGGGATGGGGCCGGGAAGCTCGAAGTCCACATTGGTATGGTACACCCTGCCTGTGGCGGCATCCACCGGCTCGCCGAACGTCTTGCACTTGATGGGCTGGAGAATGTCCGCCAGCCTGTTCTTTCCTTTCTGTCTCAGCCAGTCAATCAGGTCCTGGAACTTGTCGCCCAGCTTTTTCCATAACTTACCCAGTCCCTTGAGGCCGAATTTCAGGGCCAGGGCGAACATGTCGATGGTGGGCGGGCCTCCGACAAGCACCTGTTTGCCCACCGAAGTGATGGTGGACAGCATGGAGGTGGGGGACATCAGCGCCTTGCTTACCTTCTTGGGCTTGCCCTTGCGGGGGACGGTCGGTATTCCCACTATGTTGCAGGACAGTGCCGGATGCGTCAGGGTGGAGCAGGGAGCACCGTCCGCCAGTACCGTCGAGCTGCCCATCCACATCTCGGACTCGGACATGCCGCTGACCAGCGGGGCGGAATGCAGGACGTATGCCGGCAGGTGCACGATGCCGATGCCCGCCTGGGCGATCCACTGGCCGTGGACCTTCACGGACGGGGCCATGCCTTTGAGTATGCTGCCCGCCACGCCTGCCACGCCGCCCGATGACGGGGGGATGGCCGTTGCCAGGCTTGCCATGAGGTCGGCCATGAGGTCGTACACCTTGCCCACGTGCGGCACTGGCATGACCGGGGACGGCGGCGTGACCGTGGGGTGCATGTCGATGCCCACGGACAGGTCGCCGAACTTTGCCACAGGCATGCCCGGCATGGAAGGAAGCGCTCCCGCCAGGCCCGACTGGAGCTTGTCCAAGGCGGACTTAGAGGCCGTAAAAAGGTCCGAAAAGCCGCGCACAAGGCTCGAACTGCCGGAAGCTGGCAAACCAGAAGAAGAAATGACGGACATATTCTTATACTCTATATTACATTATTATCTAAAAAAACAAACCGACCAATCGGTATAATATGTGCAAATATAAATCTTAAATTTGGGATAAAGAAATATAGACCAGTTATTTATTGATGTTATGTAACATCTTTCAATAGGGGCATCTTTCAATGGAACATTTTTCTACTGTATTTCATAAAAGTGTAGATTAAAGAATATATTGGAAGACTGTAAAGTGTAAACCTATGAACTGTAAATACTGTAAAGGGTTTACAGTTCATAGGTTTACACTTATATGTCGAAAGATAAAATCTGTATTTTGCAATTAGCTGTATATCAATTACAAGACAAAGAGTGGTCGTCCCAAAGGCTTTCCATGGCACAGTATTTTCACTATTATAGCCATATACTCCTCATGTGCGCACGGAAGGGGTGATTATTGTATCACTTATTAAAAACATGGAGGAATAACTATGCCTTATATAGACGATGAACTGCTGGAAAAGATGATCAATACGATGGCGGAAGGATTTGCGCGTATCGAAAAGAAGCTGGAACGCATGAACCGACAACGGGACTGCCTGGACGGAGACCAGTTTCTGGACAATGTGGACCTGGCGGAACTGCTTGGCGTGTCGCAACGGACCTTGGCACGTTACCGGGAAAAAGGAAAAATACCTTATTATTGTGTGGATGACAACGGGCGGACACTCTACCTTGCTTCGGAAGTACGGGATTTCATTAAAAGCCGGCAGAAAGGGAAAGCTATGAAACCTGACAAGGGTTAGACACAAACCGGATGCAACTTGCAAGAGTGAAGAATATCAGTCAATATATAACAACTGTTTTGAATTTCCACAAAAAGTATTCTTGACTTGATACAGCCATTTTCATGTATGCTTCAGGTAATGAATTCAAAACAGTTTCAGATGTGGATGTTTCATTCAAGAGAGCCGTATCATTGCTCAAAAACAGCATGTTGATACGGCTCTCTTATTATGCCTAAGCCCCATCACTCAGACCGGGACGGCAGTCATGCGCATCGTGTCCAGATTGAGATAAAGTCCCCGATAGAACGTACATCCTTCCCGGATCATCTTCCACAGCAAGCCACAACCGGCCTGCGCCAATATGGAATTGATGAAAAGATCCTGTTTCTCCAAGGCTTCCGCCAGCGAACAGCTCGGACCGGAGTCCTTTTCGTCAATCGTGGAATAGCTGACCTCCTCGGTAATGACATTCAGGTGCGGTGTAGGCTGATATTGTTCCGAAACAGGCTGGTAAATCTTGTTGCGCACGGTACCGACCAGCACCTGCCCGGTGGTGCGGGCATTGCCGAAATCCATCCAGTAAATCGGAGTAGCCTCATTGATATGGGTACTGTCCCTGAAAGGTTTCAGAAACCGCCAGAGCGTAAGCCTGGAACGTACATTATCGGTACAGGTGATGATGATGTTCGCCGTACGGTTCTTTCTCTTCCCTGTTTCAGGCATCGGATAACGGCGTGGCTCCGCCGTCCATGCCGTGCCGAAAAAACGGTTGATCCGTGTGACGAGCGCGACTGCCTTGTTCAGACCAATTTCCGGTTCGGAAAACAACTGGCGTCCGATGTTGGACTCGGACACGGTATCTGGGTCGTAAACAGTAACATACAGCCCCGGATGACCCAATGCCTGCAAAGCCCTGTCCATACGGGCTAATGAGGTGATGACCTGTGACCCTGTACCGCCAGCACCGATGACGATGACGCTGACCGGGTGGTGCGGAGAAAGCAGGTAATTCTCGGTATAATGTATTTTTTTCTTCTTCATGACAATAAATCTTTCAATGTAATGTTTAACGGTTGCAGTTCCTCTTCGTCGAAGGGAGCGTTGCGGGCATTCTCGGTAACGATGACCAGGTTGCTCCTTGTAGGGTTGCCTTTCCCTCCCAAATGGGAAAACTCACTTGTCCAGAAACGTTGTTCCCAATACGCCAGCCAATCGGCATAGGTCGGGTTCTGCGGAACAGTCAGCGAGGTGCTGCCCAGACAGACCTTACTTTGTGTGACGTTGAAGAACGGAGCCCGGTAAAGCTCCGTCCTTTCTTCCGGCCTGTTCCCCTTAAATGCGTAGATATCCATCCGATCCTTTTCCACCTTGTAGACAACGCCCGGAAGATTGAACTCCCCGTCAGCGATGTTCAGCCCCCCGGTGAAGAACATCCGGTGCTTCCCCGGAGGATTGTACCAGATATACTTCTCATGCCCTTTCCGGGAATTACACTCCAGCAGGTTCGGCGGAATTCTCCCGTACGGTATCCGGCATATCTCAGCGGAATAGTTGTCTGCCAAAGCCCCGATAAACTCGTGACTGACGGGAATGGCCGCTCCCATACGTCCGTCGGAACTGATGGGACGCAGTTCAAGATGATATTTATCATGGACCCTGTAAGTATTGGAATCATACGCATAAGCAATGAGTGCCGCTTTCGGCACCATGATCTCCTGCAATTTGGTTGTCAGTTCATTCATTTTCTTTCAGTTAAAAATGTTGTTCAATATACTCTGTAAACTTCCCGAACCACCGGGCGAAACGTTCAGGAAAGTTATCCATACAAAATAGCCTGTCCGTTTCGGGAGACAACGGCATATAGGTGACAGGAGAAAGGCAATATGTTTCCTGCTGGTCTGAGTTAATAATCTCCATCATATCTTCCGTCAGCACGTCACGGATGGAATAGACCAGCATGACCTGTTCATCCAACGGGATGGGCCGGAAATCCGGTTCTTCCTCGTATGCCCAGTCGTACTGGTAAGACATGATAGAAGGCGCGTCTTTGCCTATGAAAGCCATACCTTCCCGTACCAGTGCCAACAAATTCTGTTCTTCCTTCTTTTCAGGGCAGTATTCCGACAGCAACTTGGTGAATCCTGAACAGAACGGACGTTTCCACATACGTTTCAGCATCCGGTCAATTCTGCCTTTCTCGTAGGACTCTACCAGTTTTTTCCACGCTTTGATTTCCCGAGGTGTTATGCTCTCGTCGTAATTAGGGCGGCTTTCCAAATTGTCACACGACATTTCATAGTAATATGTTTCTTTCAAATCCCGCATGTCGTGGTGCAGTATGAAACGACGGATAAATTCAAGTACCAGCCTCCTTGTCGGCGCAGAAAGCACTCTGGTAAAATCCAAAGGCAGCCAGAAAAGGGTGTGATCCGGCCAGTCGTGATGCCGGTAAAGGCAGAATGCCAGATTACCCTTCACCACTTCCAGATTGACAGATTCAGGGACCAGGTTGTCCATCACCTCAAAAAGCCGGACGATGTCCTGCCTCGGACATCGGCTCCGTCTCTTTTTTGGGAAAGGCAAGCGGATATCCAGCAGACGGGCGTAGTTTACAGCAGAACGATACAGGTAGTCAAATGATTCCGGTGTAGTAAGATTTATACGGTTATTTTCGTCCCAATCAATGCTATAATCCGGTGCAACGGGATATATCCGTTCTGTCAGAAAACCATTGTTGCGCCGGGTGGCGGCAGGAGCCTTTTTCTGTTGCGCAATGTTCCCCGGCTGATATCCGTCTGCCGTTCGAGTTCGCTGACGATTTGCCGTGCCAGTTCCTGCAACTGGTAGTCTGTAAGCTGTACGCATGCCTGTTCCTCCTTCTTTTTAATATGTTTCCCTCTTGCCATACCTCTATCCTTTTACGCCGGTGGTCGTCTTGAATTCATAAACCGCACAATCCTCCTCTATGACAGGGCCATGCACGTTTGCCGTGGTCAGTTCCGGGTAAGTCATGGAATAGAAATCCATCACATCTGCCGGAGCCATTTCCGGATTCGGATCATCCAAGGTCAGGTAAGTGTTTGCTTTCTTCATTTTGAATACTCGTTTGAGTCCTTTGATTTCGAGTGCCATATCTTTATCTTTTTAATATGTTAATACTGTAATTTATTCATGAATAGCAGCAAAGGCTCATGATGCCGGATGTTGAATCCTGACACATAAGCCTTTGCATGTAACGAGCGGATTTAATCCGTTCATCGGGAAGTCAACAGCACACCAGTTCCAATTCTTGCTGCGCCTCGTCCTTCATGCGGTTTTCTTCCGGAAAGTCCGGGTATTCGGCATAAGGGTCTTCACGGAGCAGTTCACGGTCCTCCTCATCTTCCTTGTCAAAACTGTAAGGGGCTGCCTGTTCCTGCGGCTGAAAATCCGGGTTTCTACTTGCCGGACAGTTCGGTGGGGTCTGTACGGGAGCAGACGGCTGTGCCTGCATATACGGATAGGTTCCTGGATACGGAGGATATGCCTGCCCGTAAGGCGGGTATGGCGGCTGTCCGTTAGGTGCAAAGCCTTGTGGCGGCATTGTCTGCACCTGTTGTCCGTACGGCGCTCCCCATCCATATTCCGGCTGCGGAGGTATGGGTTGTACTGCCGGTTGTGCGGCCGGTGCCGGTGGAACAGCGGCATTTCTGCCCGCTCCGTGAGGTGACATCGGTCCGGCATCAGTCCTTTGTACGGGATTGCCATTAACCGGATGGGCCTGCGCAGACACTTGTTGTGCCGGAGCGGTGGGCACGACCGGTTGCTGTGCTGGCGGTTCAGGTACGACTTCCTGCCCTCCGAAGAGACTTCCGGCATTCGCCTTGCGCTGAATCTCCTGCATCTTAGCGTCAATTTCTTTCTGTTTATCAGCCGTAGCAAGCAGGCGTGCCTGCTTTAACCAGGTCTGCGCTTCGGAAAACCTGCTTGACGCAGCCGCATCGTCCGCTTTCTTCATCAGTTTTTCCATTTTCTCCCGTTTTTCACGGGCTTCTTTGGACTCTTTTTCGACAGTTTTTCCCGGTTTGGCCTGTGAAGCGGTCTTTTCCGCCGCCTTCTCAAAAGCTTCCAAGTTCGTCAGGATGCCGAGCGCCTTCTTTACCGGTGCCATGACAGCCTGCAGGAACTCCCGATCCAGTTCTTCAGGTGTCCCGCTGAGGACGAGAGGCACCATGTGTTGCTGCTTTTCTTCTTTCAAGGCATTGTTCCGGGGCATAACTGCCACATTCAATTTGTCATTCATCCTGCGGATGTTGATGCTCAGGTCGGTGCCTGTGCTGATCAGTTGGTAAATCTGTTCAAAAAACATAATTATAAAATTTAGATGGTTATTGATTGGCTTATTCTATGACTTCCTGCATGAAAAGTTTCAGCAGTTCAGCCCTGTCCGGTCGTGAAGCGATATCCAGTAACGGTTCCAGGTAATATCCTATGGTACGCGGTTCGTCTGCCGTGTCCGGAAAACGCCGCTTTACGGGTCGTGACGGGCCACACGGTGTCGGCCATGCAACGGGCGTGGCGGGTGCAGAAGGGGCAGTTGTTATTGTCTTCATGTGTTCTCGGTTTTAACAGTTACAATAATATTCCGAATAATACCAGCCATACGGCTGTCTTGAAGAAGAAACGTATGACACGAAATGCCAACGAAATGATTTTTCCAGCCAACAGGATGGCTACAAGAAGGTTTGCGGATACAATCCCGCTTTTCAGCAGGAGAAATGTACCGATGAACAGGCACAGCACCATGACCGTCCTGCCGATGCATTTGATAATTCTGATTTTCATGTTTTTTCATTTTAAGTGAATGACCCCATCGGGGTATGTTTTCCCGATTTTACAAAGGCGAGGTAGTGGATTGGCTGTTTCCTGCACAAGGTTTGGCGGGAAAAAATACCGCAGCGCAGCGAGGATGATTTTTTCCCAGCCAACCAAGCCCCAAGGGGGCTCGCCTTGTGCAGGAAAAAGCAATCCGCTACCTTTGCTGCGTAAAACGGAAAAATATTTTCACCCAAATAAAAAATGCAGACCTTACGGCCTGCATTCCTGTCCATACCATTTATAGGGTTTTGCACCACCAGATGCCTGGAAATTTATTGGGCGCCATCTTCTTGGACGCCTCTCCCCTTGGAACCGCACAGACGGAATATCTCGTCCGTCACCTCGCCCGCCAGTCTGGATACGTCCTCCAAAAATGCTTCCTGAGAGAGGTTGCCTTGTTCCATGTATTCCAGTTGCGCTTCCCAGCCGGAAGTAAGGGACGGGTCGGCAATCTTCATGCCACGCACCGTCTCATAGATATACAGCCCTTTGCGTGTGGGGATGATGTATTTGCCCGAATAACGGATGTATTTGCGGTCAAGCAACGTGCGGAGAATAGCTGCACGGGTGGATGACGTACCCAGCCCGGTCTTTTCCATATATTCCACCAGCTGTGCGTCGGTATAGGGCGATGGCGGCAAACCGCAACGGCGTACCAGGCTGCATGCCGGAACCGGCAAAGTCTCGCCGGCGGAGATGTCAGGCAAGGTCAAGAAAGTGGCATCTTCCGGGGCTATGTCACCCTTCCGGCTGAATATGCCGTGCCACCCTTGTTCCACTATCCGGAAAGTGTTTGCACGGAAACGGAGTGCCGCACATACGGCATCTACCGTAGTACACTCTACCTTGCAAGGAGGCATGAAGATTTCGAGCATCCGTCCGAGCACAAGCAGATAGACTTGCATCTCGCGCCGGTCAAGTTCGAGCCTTCCGGGACACACTCCGGTTGCGATGATGGCCGGATGGGCGGCACTGTCGCATCCGATAACCTGCTCTGGCAAACGCGTACAATCAATCGCCGCTTCCCGAACATAAGCCTTCAAACCGTCCCAAGCCAGCATTTTTCCCATAATGTCCGGCAACATGGCGGCAACGTCAGGTGACAAGGTACGGCAGGAGGTGCGCGGATAAGAGATGAGCTTCTTCTCATACAGGCTCTGTGCAATGTCATGCACTTCGCATACTGTCAATCCATAATAGCGGCTGGCATCCTTCTGCAATTCACCCAAACTGTACAACGCAGGCGGGGGAAGTTCCTTGACCCACCGGGTGACGGTTGTGATGCGGAGACCTCCGGCATGGCTGCAGTCGCGATGGAACTCTTCGGCACGGCCCCGGTCGTGAAATGTGTCCACGCTGCGTAACTTGAACGGAATGCCCTCTTTGGCGGTACTGACATAAATGTGCCAGCAGTCTGAGGCGATGTGGTTCTCCCGATCCCGGTAACGTCCGCTGATTGCGGCCAATACGGGAGTCTGCACCCGTCCCAGGGAATGGTTGCCCAACCCTGTCGCCCGGCAAAGCGCATAGCTCGCATTCATGCCCAGCAGCCAGTCTGCCTTTGCCCGGCTGTCGCCCGCCCGGAACAGGCCGTCGTACATCTCCAACGGCTGCATACGGTTCATGCCTTCACGCACTGCCTGCTCCGTGAGCGAGGAAATCCAGAGACGAAGTACCGGCTGGCTACATCCCAAATACCGGTAAAGCTGCCGGAACAGCAGTTCACCTTCGCGTGATGCATCCGTGGCGGCAATGATGCGGGAACATTCCGGTAACAGTTTCTCGATGACTTTGAGCTGTTTGACCGCATTGATGTCGGGAATCCAGCCGCTGTCCGCACGGACATGCTTGACCATCAGTTGGAAGGGTTGCGGCACCAGCGGAAAGTCTTTCCGCTCCACACGTGCTTTGCCGTAGTCTTTCGGCATAGCCAGGGAAAGCATGTTCCCGAAGGTCCAGGTCACTATGTAGCCGCCTCCTACCATGTATCCGTTCCCGCGCTTGTCCGCGCCTATGATTCTTGCTATTGTCTTACCCACTTCGGGCTTGTCTGTCAGTATGAGTGTATGTTCCATTTTATTTGTTATTGGTGTTTCCCCATGCCAGAAGCACGGGGAAACGGGTTTGACCATCGTTATTCTTCAAAAGATCCGTTATCAGGGCTGACCCCGTTGATTTCCATGAGCGCATTTCCCTCCGTACTGCGCACGAGGCGGATGGTAGCATCCATCGTCAGGTCGATAACGGTTGTTCTCAAATGAACGGACAGGACGGCTGTCTCCTCTCCGGAAAGGAGTGAATCAAGATTGCCGCTGTCTTCCAATTGCTGCCTGCTGATTCCTAAAGACTGAAGCCGTGTCCAGTCCATGTCGGTTTCTGAAAAAATATAGTTGCTTTTCTTTCCCATATTGTTCTTGTTTAGAAGGGTTCGTGAATGAATGATGTTTCTGTCAGACCGCCTGTCTTGCACTGTGTTTCTGTTGTTGGGACTGATCGGTTTCAGCCTGTGCCGTGTTTCGTGAGATATTACGTTTCCGGTTCGGATTTTCCTGATAGAAATTCAGGATGCCGGTGCTCGGATTGACTTTGGCGTAAGAGGAAAACTCCTTTCCGTTTTTCCCTTTCAGGCCGGAAAGAAGCACCGCCTTGCCGTCCTGCAGGTCCGCCCGTTCCTTGGCTGAAAGCACTTTGCCGTAAACTGCCGCCGGAATCCTGGCTTCCTGCTGCTCGTTGAATCCGTCCGGCGTGCGTGAATACTGCGGATACCCGTTGTTCATGTTCAAGCGCACAAAAGAGGAAAATTCCCTGCCGTCACGTGAAATCATGTTCTCCAGGAAAACGGGCTGGCCTTTGCGTAGCGCCTCCCTGTCTTCCGGTGTCAGACGGACTTCGTTGATTTCTTTCGGGATGTAAATTTCACCCGTTTCCGGATTATGCCGCGTGTACTTCAGCTGGTTGGTTGCCGGGTCCTGTGTCACAAAGGATGAGAATGTGGTTCCGTTGCTGCGTTTCATATCCTCCACCAAGATGGTATGCCCTTCGCTTAGCATCTTGAGCTGTTCGGGCGAGAGCTTGACGCCTCCCAATGTCTGTTGGTTGAACACCTGGTCTTTCGGGAAAATATATTCGATGCCCCTGCGTTCCGCGCTGTACTGGATGGTGGCGTTGAACTCCTTTCCGTTTTTGGACACCATGCCGTCCACATAGACGGCCTCCCCGTTTTTCAGTCGGGCAATCTCGGCAGGTTCCAGTTTCACACCCTTGATTTCATCCGGAATGAACACATGCTCCTGACGTACCGCTACCAGTTCGTTCGTCACCTTGTCCAGTGAGACCAGGCAGGGTTCGGCATTGCCGTTGTTCCGGAAGTCCAGGTTTACCACACGCCCCAAGTTGCCCGACTCACGCAGGTTCTTCTTGTCCTCTTCCGTAAAGATATGCCCGAAATAAGGGCGTTCCAGTTCCGGTTCCTTGCGGATGCCGTGAATGCCCAGCGTTACCTCGCCGTTCGGGTTGCTCATGAAGGAAAGGCGGGCATCCATGCGGACGGTCGCCAGGCCGTCGAGGTTCAGCGAGAGCTGCACCAGCTTGTTGGTCTTATATCCCTTGAGCATGCCGTCGAGCACTCCCATACGTTCCAGCATTTCTTTGGATACTCCGATATTTTTCAGTCCTTCCCAGTCTATCATATTCTCGTTGTACCGGTAGGACGGTCCCTGCGGCTGTTCTTCCTGTACGGACTGCTGCGCCTGCTGTTGCGCAGCCTGCTGTACTTCGGTGTGCTGTTCGGCATACTGGGGTGCCGTCGGCTGTTCGTTCACTGTCTGTTTCTTTGCCATTGTCGCATCTTGTTTTAGATTCTTGTTTTGTTCCTCCTTTTGTTTTTTCGGACGGACTTCGTAGTGTTTGAGGAACTCTTTCACCGCGTCCGTCTGTTTCCCTTCCGTCAGATCCTTTATGGCCTGCTTATTCCGTTTATAGTCCTGAAAAGTCAGGCGAATCAGGCGGAAGTGGGTCGGCTCACGGAACTGGCTCCAGAAATTCTTGATAAAGTTTTCGAGTATGCTCGAATTCTTGTCGAACTTCAGGAACTCGTTCTCATGCTTTTCATCAGCAGGCACAGTCTTGCAGTTGCCTTTTTCATCTGCCTCGCTGACAGTCTGAACGCCGGCTTTCGGGTCATTCTTATTGTGGATCATCAGCAGTTCGCTGATTTGCTCCACATAGGGCGCGGACTCTGCTGCCGGTTTGGAAGCAGCTTTACGGGCACGCTTTGTTCTTGTTTCTTTTTCCATTTCTCTTTTCTGTGTCATACGTGTCGTTTTTATGTGTTAACGGTTTGTTTTGACACGTCAAAAGTAGGAACATAATTTGAATAATCGTTTGATTTTCAATGAAGTGTCATTACATGACATCAGGTGTCATCAAGTGTCAGGAAAGAGTATGAAACAGACCCGAAAAAGGGAAAAAATTGAGTGAAAAGCTCATGTGGATGAAGCAAGAAAACAAGTAAGCAGACGGGAACGAACAAAAAAGGAAAGATACCATGCACAGCCCAAGCCATGCAGAGCAGAGGGAGCTGGAAGCCCCCTGTAAACTTTATAATGTCGAACACCCAACAACGAAAGTAATGTATAACTGGAGAATTTCTGTTGGCTTGAAAACGGATGTTAAAAAACAGGCCTCTGCCTATTGTCCTGAATCGTTCATGCGTCGCGTCGGTCGCAGTTTTGCCCCTGTAATCATTCCTTAATTCCGTTTCCGGTTGCCGCCGCGTTCTTTTTCGTGAGAATTTTCCCGGCGAAGCCGGTTATGGAAAATTCTCACGAAAACCGGTGGAAACGCGGCTGGCAAAACGGAAACGGAATTACCTTTGATGGAAGGGGAAAATCGGACATACTCTATATTTTATTGATTTGATATACCATAACGATTCATCTTTTTGTACAGTGTCGGACGGCTGATTCCCAACAATGCCGCTGCCTGGGTCAAATTCCCGTTTGATTCGGCAATTGCCTGCCTTATCTGTTGTTCTGCTTGCTCTTCTTCATGCAAAAGAGACTGCATTTTCTTACTATTTCTACCGACTTTCATTGTTTCCGGTCCTAAAGTCGGGGTTATCTTCAAGTACTTGGAAGAAATGCATTGCCCCTCACTTAGCACCACCGCTGCCTGAACCACTTGTTTCAATTCACGCACATTGCCCGGCCAGCTATGTTCCAACAACATTCTTTTAGCCGGCTCGTCAAAATCAGAAACTTCCAGCTGCCATTTTTCACTATATTGTCGCCGAAAAAAATCAGCCAACGGAAGAATATCTTCAGGGCAGTGGCACAGCGCAGGCACCGTTATCGTAAAGTCCTGCAAACGATAAAGGAGGTCTGCCCGGAAACGCTTTTCCGCCACTGCCTTGTGCAAGTTTTCATTGGTAGCCGCTATGATGCGTACGTCTGCCCTCCTGTCCTGTCCGCCTCCTACCGGCCGATACCTGCGTTCTTCCATGGCACGTAACAGCATCTGCTGTGTTTCAAGCGGAAGATTCTCCACCTCATCAATAAACAAGGTGCCTCCATGCGCTTCCTGGAAATACCCGACCTTTTCTTTCAAGGCTCCCGTAAAAGCCCCCTTGACATGACCGAAAAAGGCAGATGCGGCAAGTTCTTTGGGCAACATGCCGCAATCAACTGTCACATAAGGCTTGTTGGCCCGCAAACTTTGCCTGTGTATATTGCCGGCCAAATGTTCCTTTCCAGTTCCCGTTTCCCCCCAGATAAGCACGGACATATCCGTAGGTGCAACCAGACGGATGTAATGGTACAATTCATTGAACGCTTTACTTTTCCGTTCGTATATCACTTTGGAAAATGACAGATTCCTGTTTCTTATTTTTTCCATTACCGGCAGCAACTTGTCTTCTATCAACGGTTTCAGTATATAGTCCTCGGCCCCTAACTTCATCGCATGGATTGCCGCATGTATATCCTCATACTGTGTCATGATGATAAAAGGTTGGGAATATCCCTGTTCCCGCATCCATTCCAGCAAAGATGTGCTTTCACCGTCCGGCAATCTCAAATCGGCCAAAAGGGTATCCTCTTCACCCATAGAAGAGAGCATAAATTTTCTTGCCTGCGCAAGGTGATGGATTTTTACCGTTTTCCATCCCGCCTTCTGCAAATAACCACAAATATAGTCGCAGAACAATATGTTATCCTCTATAACTATCACTCTCATAAGCCTGTATAGTCCGTTGTGCCAACTTAATTATTTCTCTTCCTTTATCTATTATTTTTTGAAATGCCAGAACAAGCTCCTCATACGTGCATTCCGGCATCTGATGGAGCTTTTCATACATTTCGCGTAGCGGTTTGGCCGCATGAATCATTTCCCAGGAGCTGCTCAAATGGTGTATCCAATCGTCCAAAGCTTTCCTGTCTTCCTTTTCCAAGCATTTTCTCATCGCATCCATATCATCATGTGTCTGGCGGATCAGCGTATCAAGCATTTCCGGTCCGTTGCTACATTTCAATAATGCGTGAAAATCCACCCGCTCTTCCTGCCTCTTATTTCCCAGGCATCCGACACATACCCGCATCAGTTCATCTGCGGAAAACGGCTTTCGCAAGCAAGCAACAAACCCAGCCTCTGACAAGCCGGAAATATCGCCTCCGGTTGCTGTAGCTGCGATGACCGGAATCGTACGTGAATTGCCGACATTTGCCATCCGCAATAATTTAAGCACATCAAACCCATTCATCTGTGGCATTTTCAAGTCAGTAATCAATACATCGTAATTCTGGTATCGTAAGTGTTCGATCATATCCCGTACGTTTGAGCACACGGTGCATTGTACTCCCTGACGGATAAACATTTCCTTCATCATGGCCAACAATACCTCATCGTTGTCCAATGTCAATACCGTAAACGGAAGCACCCTTGAAATTTTTTCTCCGCTTTCCACAGGCATCTCTTCCGCTAAGGATAAAGGAAGCAAGAACGTAAAGCAAGTTCCTTTTTCCAGCCGGCTATTCAATTTTATTTTTCCTCCCAGCAATTCCGCCAGCCCTTTTACGATAGCCAGTCCTAATCCAACTCCTTCCACAGTGACGGCATTCGGCAACCTTTCAAAAGCTGTAAAGATGCGCATCTGTTCTTCCTCACTGATTCCCGTGCCTGTATCTTCGACTTCCAAAGACAAGACTCCACCTGAAAAGTCAGTTCGAAAGGTTATCCTGCCTTGTGAAGTGAACTTAACCGCATTAGACAATAAATTGGCACCAATCTGGAGAATCCGCTTCTTGTCGCCCACCACTACGGCATCACAGCCATTCTCCACCTCAAACCTCAATCCCTTTTCGATAGCCAAAGGCATAAATTCTGCTTGCAATGCATCGGCAATGCTTTGAATCCTGAAAGGAACCGGGTTCGGCTTTTCCTTATTGCTTTCCAACCTGAAAAAATCCAGCAATCCAGCCAACATGGAAGCCATACGGTCTGTAACTTGGCGTACCGTCCTGACGTATTCCTCCCGTTTAGCCTTGCTTTCTTCTGTTAAAAGCAATTCAATATTGCCGCTGATGGCAGTAAGCGGCGTACGTAAATCATGGGTAACGGTCAGCATGATCCTTTTCCGGGCTTCAATCAGGATCTTGTTTTCAGAAACGGTCTTTTCCAGCTGCCCGACCGTTTTTTCCAGTTGTCTTTTATACCTATTGATACGTGCCATATCCCGATGTATAACTGCATACGATACTCCAAGCAGCAGCACCATGATTGCAATTTGCCCACTGGTAGTGGCAAAAGAACGCTTTTCTGCCTCAGCTATCCTGTCTTCTCTCTGTTTCAGTTCTTTCAAAAGTGTTCTGTCCATGTATCTGAGCATAGCCCTCAGCTGTCCGTTCAGTTCCCTGTTTTTTCCCGCAAGACTATCTGCCTGCCCTAATAGCCTGCGCGTGTACTCCTGTTGCCTGTCTACAACATTTCTGTCCAAATCGTACAAGCGGGAAGCTGTAGAGGAGGGCCTGTCATTCTTCCGCTTTCTGAAGAGTCTTTTCCAAAAGTTACGCTTCTTATTACTATCATCCAGCATACTTTGACGAGCTATTTCCGGTATCTGTCGGGCAATCTTCCTGTCCATGTCCTCTTTCATACGTACCGTTACCATGTATTGCCCCATAAGTTGTTCTTTATCTTCCCATAATCTGCGGATGCTGTCAAGGTGCGCATCGGCCAACCAACCTTTGAGTTTGCACAAAAGACTATCAACAGACAACCTTTGCCTATGGTAAGTCTGAAAGTCCTCCTTTTTCCATTCAATAAAAGTTTCCGAAAAGGAGGAAAGTTCAAGCATTCTGACATATACATCATGTATCTCCTGTTTTCGGTTACTGATCTGTCTGGCTTCCTGCTCTCTTACTTTGCGCTCTTTCCATTCATACATACCTGTATATATAATACTTCCTATGATTAAAAGTATAATGGCATATCCTACAGTAATCTTTGCCAGAAGAGACCGAGGGTACAAATTAATTTTCATTTACTACAGTTTCTCTTTGTTATTCATTGCTTATATAGACAAAAATCAGCCTATAACAAATGACGAATATTCTTCGTCATCAACTTTCACTCAAACCGACCAGTCGGTATTTTTTTTTGCGCAAAGATAGACTTTTTCAATGAATAAAAAATAAATATGCATATTAAGAAGCTGTTTTGATTTCATTCGATAAATTTGTTAAGCATGATTTGGAT
>ENA-UOIW01000408-UOIW01000408.1-human-gut-metagenome-genome-assembly--contig:-P58-NODE-408-length-36593-cov-13.609502_pt1 | contig 36593 bp, 33 predicted proteins | sample MGYA00242334_ERZ723881 | MGnify/ENA metagenome assembly ERZ723881 | reverse complement strand
GGCCGCAGGCCGGCCATACGCCGCCGCCCCCCCGCGCCCCTTCGCATACCATCCGGGGGATGCGTCAAGCGCCCATCCAAAACGCAACGGCGGGCAAGCGCCAAATGCTTGCCCGCCTTACCATACGCACCAGCCAATGCGCCGGTATTCCCGTCCTATTTTTTGTTTGGCTTTCTTTTTATGTTTAGCAGCCGGATAAAATCATCAAATAAAGACGTATCCGTCGGCGTAAACATCAGCCATTTCCCATCATGATAGGTTTGCGCCGCATCGTATTGCCTTTGCACTTCCTTTGCGTAGCTCGCCCTATCGTTTTCAAATTTCAACCGTTCATCTTTCCCCAAGATCAGCATAAACCCCATGCATTTTTCCCTTGCGTATAGGCCGCATAGGGTTTTGCCGCCGCGGCGGTATTTATATTCATAGGTCCACGCTTTCCCGCCACTTCCCCACAAGCGCTCCATATCATATTTTTCGTCGATGATCGCGCATAATTCCTTCCAAACCGCATACAAGGGTTCCCCTAGTAAGGCGGTCATTTGTCCTTCGTCGGGTACAGCAGCAAGCATGATTGCCTCCTCCATAAGCCTACTTGGGCCGCGATTGGGTTTTTATCAGCATACCATAAGGCTATGCAAATATCTATGGGCCCATAAAAAAGCCGGCCCGCGAAAAAAGGGGGCCGGCAAAACGGTAGGTTATTCGTTGCGGATGGCCGTCAAGGGGCTCAACCGCATGGCCCGCAAGGCGGGATACAGGCCGGAGATCATGGCCACCAGCACGGAGAAGCCCAGGGCGCCCACCGCCAGGTAAAGGGGGATCACGCTCTTGAACCCGCTGGCGCCCACAAACATATTGATCACGCCGGACAGGCCGTAGCTGATGCCCAGGCCCAGGGTGCCGCCAAAGAAGCCGATATACGCCGCCTCGCACAGGAACAAGCCCGCGATGTTGCTCATCCTGCAACCCAGCACCTTGATGATGCCGATCTCACGGGTGCGCTCATAGATGCTCATCATCATGGTATTCATGATGCCGATGGCCGCCACCAGCAGGGATACCCCGCCGATAGCCCCCAACAGGTACTGGATCTGCTGCATCTGCTTTTCCGCCTGCTCCACCGCGTCCTGCAAGGAGCTGGTGCCAAAGCCCATCTCGTCGATGGCCGCCTTGACGGAAGACACGGCCTTGGTATCCACACATTTTACCATGACCTGCTGGTATACGGAGGTATCCAGGTTCATATCCGGGTTTTCCTTGGCCAGCTTTTTGAGGGCTTCCAAATCCATCAAGCAATACCAGGAAAACTCATTGTTGTTGGGGGACACCATGCCCACTGCATCCAGCCGGTACATCTTGCCAAGGGGCTGTTCCCCTTCCCCTACCGTATTCCCCATGTTTTGGTAAATGTTCCGGTGGTCAAAGGTCAGCTGGAATCGGGAATCCATGTCGATCTTGGAAGTACCGTCTTGGTTGGTGGCCTGCTTGCCGGTATTGGGGTCGTAAAACCAGTTGAGCACGTCCTGGCTCATGACGATCTCATAGGTGCTGCTGCCCCGCTTATAGGCGGGATACCGGCCTTCGGACAGCTCGATGCCAAATTGGGCGGCCACGTCTTTGTCGATGCCCAAGATGGAGCAATCCGATACCCATTTCCCGCTTTTCAGCGAGCCCCAGGTCTCGATCCGGGGCATGACCGCCACCACGCCGGGAATGGTCTTAAAGGTTTCCACGCTTTTTTTATCCAGCTTTTTTTCCGTGCTGGTGCCGCCCATGCCGTCCGGGCTTTCCACCCACCGCCAGGAGCTGACGGTGATGTTGGTAAGGCTGCCCATGCTGGCATAGCTTTCCACGATGGAGCTGCGGATTCCGATCCCCAGGCTCACCATCACCACGATGGAGCTGGTGCCGATCACCATGCCCAGCACCGTCAGGATCGCCCGCAGCTTACGGCGCCATAGGTTCATGAACGCCGTGCCGAGCATATCCTTTAGCTTCATACATCCTCCAAATGCCGGGCCCGCTTCTTACGGTAGATCATCAGGCCGCCTACGCCCAGGGCCACCACCCCCAGGCCGCACAGCACCCAGCCCCACCAGGGCATACCGCCACCGGATTCCTCCATGCCCGGGCCATAGACCTCCATACCGTCCATGCCCTCCATACCCATCATGGGATCGTCAAAGGTGACTTCCTCGTTGACCATCAGGGTGAAGGGCAAGCGTTCTTCGCTGGGCTCGCCATAAACGTCCTCATAGGTGATGACCACTTCCCCCTGGATCTCCCCAGCCACGGAGGGGATCACGGAGAAATCCGCCGACATGGTGCTGCCGCTGCTGATGTTGCCGCCGAAATAGGTTTCTTCCATCTCCAGGCCTTCCCCCTCCACCTCGATCATGCAATTGTAAAGGGAGGATTTACCCATGTTATACATGCGCACATACATGCCGCAGCTCTGGCCTACCCAGGCTTCGGAATCATAGATGGTGGGGTCGTCAAACTTCACCCGGATCTTCTGCAAAATGGGGATGGCAATGGTCTCCCCAGCGGTATAGGCCTTGTTGTCCGATGCGCCTTCGTAGCTGAAGTCCAGACCCAGGGTATAGGCCTTGGCCTCGGTATCCGGGGCGGTCTGCAAGGATATCACCTCGGTGACGCTGTCCCCTTTGGCGATCTTCTTGATATACAGGGTATTGCTGCCGCCGCTGGCTGGCACCAGCTTGGCCACCTCCTGAGTATCTTTGAAACCGATCTGCAGGTTTTGGATATCCTCACTGGAGGAGGTATTCCGCAGGGTAATGGTCACGTCAAAGGTCTCGCCGGCATAGATCTTATCCGAGCTGATGGAATAGCTCTCCACAATCAGCTTGGGAGTGGAACCGGCGCCCTCCCCATCCCCGGTGGAAGGAGCCAATCCCTTCTTCACATTGACAAAGATGCTGATGGTGGCGGTCTCCAGCTTGCCCGCGTTGGCGCCGCCGCTCCAGGTATCCCCGCCGGTGCGGTAGCTCAGGTTGAAATCCACCTGCTTGACCCCGGTGGTGGCCTTTTTGCTCAGGCGGAAATTATAGGTGAACTCCACAATATTCCCCGGCTGCAAGCTGTTGGGGTAGGTGAGCATATAGTCCACCGCCTCGATGTCAAAGGGGAATTTCTCTATGTCGTTGGAAAGCACCGGCGTGATCTTTAGATCGTAAACGCTGCTGCGCTGGCACAATAGGGGGATCCGCACGGAGATGGCCTCCCCATAATCCCCCTCCGGCGCAGGCACCAATAGCCCATTGGCGTCCACCGGGCTCAACCGCAGCTTCGCCTCCGGGTCTGGGGTGGATTCGGGGGCAGGGGTGGATTGCGGGGTGGTAACACTTGTAATAAGAACACTATAATCGTTGCAGGTAGCAATTTTAGGTCCAGAATCTGATGTAGCGTAAACCGTTAGCGTTTTGTTGGCATTTTTATCTGCGCCAGGCCTAAGTATACCTGTAGCAGGTATCAGTTGAGAACCATTGACCTCAATTTCAACAGTTTTTCCTAGCGTCACACCTGCAAATAAACCATCTACCGTCGGTGCGACCGATAGTACTGTTATTTTTTCGTTAGTTTTATTCGAAACCTGGATATTAAAGGAAACAGTTCCTTCATTTTCCGTAAAAACAGCCCCGCTACAACTGGCCTCTAACGTTCCATCTGCCCTAGCCACACTTACAAACCCTAACAGCATACTCATGGACAGCAGCAGGGCAAATATTCGCCGAATGTGTTTCATGGTAAATCCCCCATTGTGAAATAATTATGCTTTTGCTTCGGAATTATATCGGATGTCAATGATTTTCCCGTCCAATATGTTGATGATCTTGTCTGCGAAGGCGGCCATATTGGGGTCGTGGGTGACCATAATGAGGGTCTTACCCTTTTCCCGCACGGTTTTGCAGATGGCGTGCATCACTTCATCGCTGGTATTGGAATCCAGGTTGCCGGTGGGCTCGTCGGCAAAGATGATCTCCGGGTCCGTGACCAGGGCCCGGGCGATGCCCACCCGTTGCTGCTGGCCGCCGCTCATCTGGGAGGGCTTATGCTTCATATGGGATTCCAGGCCCACGGTTTTCAAAGCCTCCTTGGCCCTGCGCAGCCGCACCGCCTTTGGCACCCCCCGAAAGGACAGGGGAAACGCCACGTTTTCCAAGGCCGTATAGTAGGGCATCAGGTTAAAGGATTGAAAGATAAACCCCACATGTTTCTGGCGAAATAGGATCAATTCGCTTTGGTTCATCCGCTCCAAATGCTTGTTGGCGATGATGATCTCCCCGCTGGTGGCGGGTTCCAAACCGGCCAGCAAGTTCAGCAGGGTGCTTTTACCGCTGCCGCTGCGCCCAATGATGCAGCACAGCTCCCCCGGCGCAACGGTAAGGTCTACCCCGCGAAGCGCATGTACATCCACGCTTCCTACATGGTAGACCTTGGTCACATCCCGCAGGGTTATGATGGGTTTTTGCTCCATCCCTTCCTCCATTGGTTTCATTTTATTCCCACTGCCAGTGTACTACGCCGATCTGTAAACTGCAAATGAACATTGCATGAATATTTTTTGTCCGCCATATCCGCCCAGTTTCTACCAATATTGGTCAACTTTCCCCCAAGGGCAAACGATCGCTTCCATCATAATCGAACCAAGTTGCATGATTTTAAGGAATGCGCATGGCCTGGCGGATAAAATGCCCCCCTGCCCGCCCGAGAATCGGGAAAAGGTCCAGGGGCGGCGGCTCGTCTTCCCTGGGGGGCAGGGTGTCCCCGGGGATGGAGAAGGCCGCTGCGGCCCGGGGGCGGCGGCGTTTGGCGCCGGGGGCCTTCGGCCCCCCGGCCTGCCAAACAAAAAGCTGAGGCCGGTGGCAAAGCCTCCGGCCTCAGCTTTTCAGGGCGCTTCGCGCCCCGCCGCCGCCCCCCCTAGGAAACCGCGACGCGATTCCCTTAGCGCCGGAAACGTGGCAGATGCGCCAAGAAAAAGGGGGGCGTCCGCTAAGACGCTTCCCCCGGTGATGGCAGTAAGCCCAATATACCCCCCTTTGGGAATGTTGCCCATGGCCTGCCGCTATGCCAGCACATCCAGCAGGAAGCCTTCCATGCCGTCCCGGTCGGAGACCCGCAGCTCGCCCAGACCCATGTGCTTCATCAAGTAAACTAGGATCAACGCCCCGGGCAGGATGGTATGCTCCCGGCCTTTGAGCAGGGGTTGGGCGGCGCGGCCTGCGCTGCCCAGGTCATAGAGCCATTCCACCAGCTCGTCCAACGCGGTGTGGCAGATGGGCATGGCGGCCACCTTGGCGCCGTCGTAGGCCTTGAGGCCCAACATCAAGGCCGCCACCGTGGTGATGGTGCCGCCTACCCCCACATAATCTTCGCTTTTTTCCGGGGGAAACCGGAACAGCTCCTTGCACTTGGCGAACACCCGCCGCTTCATCTCCTCCAGGGAGTAGGCGCTGTCGCACAGTTCCCGGGCCTTTACGCAGCCCAAAGGGGCGCTGTGGAGAAAGCCGGGCCGTAGGATCTCCGTACTGCCCCCGCCGATGTCCAGCAGGCCGCCCTGGCCGCCGGTGGCGCCCAAGAGGGCCAGGCGGGCTTCTTCCGCCGGCTCCAGCACCTGGATCTGGACCCCTAAGGCCGCTGCCCGCTGGCAAAAATCAGCCCGGTTTTCGCTATCCCGCACGGCGCTGGTGGCATAGGCGTAAACTGGTACGCCCCGCTCCGCCGCATCCCGCGCAAAGGCCTCGATGGCCCATAGGGCCCGCATCATGGGTACTTCCCCCAGCCGGCCGGTCTTGCTGACGCCTTCGGCCAGGTGGGTGCTTTCCAGTCGTTTGGGTTCCATGCGAGCCTGTCCGTCCTGCACCCTGCCTACGGCATACCGGATGGAATGGCTCCCCACATCGATGATGGCGGCTTGTTTCAAAGCTCCCTCCTTGGTCCAGGCGGCGTCATGCTGCCTTGATTTGGAAAAAGTGGCGGATGACGCCACTTTTTGCTTTTATGGGTCGGCTTGTCCAACGCATTGCCTATTCCACGCTGAACTGGATATCGTCCGGCTTGACAAAGCCCAGCTTTTCCCGGGCATATTGCAGGATGTATTCCTCGCTCTGGGCGTATTCGATCATGTATTCGATCCGCTGTTTCTCCAATTCCAGGGCCTCATATTCCTGGCTGAGGGATTGCTGTTCCTCCTCTATGGCGGCCAGCTTGTTCTCCTGGCCGACGAACACCATCACAAAGGCTGCCGCGCAAAACAGCCCCACCAGCAAGCCCAGCGGCTTCTTTTTATGCTTTTTTTTCTCCGCTTTGGCCATCGCATTCTACTCCTACATATATAATTTAATCCATTCCATCTTTTGGCGCAAGCCTTTTTTTATGGGCGGACCAAAGCTTTACAAAATACCCGTGTACCAGGCGGGCATACCCATAAGCTCCCGCCCCCATGGCCAGCAGCAAATATCCCCGGGGCTTGCCTCCGTTGATAAACAGCAGGGTGGCGCAGGCGATCAAAAGGGCGGCAAAATAAAACAGGATATCCATTACCCCGTTCCAGATCCGGTTCCGCCACAGGCAGCGCAAGGGCAGCAACAGGTCATAGCACAGGCCGATGGCCATCCCCCCATACAGGGCGGCGCAAAGGGCGGGCACTTCTTCCATAGGCCGCTTACCGGAATAGCCGGGACATGAGGGAACCCTGGGGCTGCACCTCATCCACATATTCCAGGGCGATGATCTCCCCTTCCAGGATCACCTGCCCCGCGTCTAAATCCAGCTTGGTCATGTGCAGGCCCATCCCCTCGATCCGCAGGGCCCCCGCCTCGGTCAACAGCTGTACCTCTTGTTCGTTAAAACTATCCACATCCTTTACGCCGCTCACCCGCATCAGTTGCCGTTCGTCGATATGGATAGAGTGCGCGCGGATCCGTCCGCCCTCCATGGCTTTTTGGTCGATCATGGCAGCCCGTCCTTTCGTTTGCTTTGACATATATATGTGGCGCCTTGGCCTTCTATTCCAGGTTGCAATAAGGATTGATTATATTTCCGCACCCCTTTGCCATTTATTTTGTCAACTTTCCTCGCCGGTTGTAAATCTTTGGTGAAGTCGTAGGACTTTCCCTTGACTTTTTTGAATAATACGCTTACTATTAACATAGATGTAAGCAGGTATCTTCTTTTATCCTGTTGTGCAGCGCCTAGCTTCATGAATTCAAATGGTGTACAACAACATAAAATCCGGTTTGGATTGCCATTGCTTGGGTATACTCTTTGTTGTATCCCCGTTCCTATGTTGCGGCTACACCGTCTGATAAACTATTCATTATTTTTATGGAAGCGATTTGTGGTTTCGGCCCATCGGCCTGAAGCAGCACCATCGCATATTGAAAGGAGTAATTTGTGACCAGAGAAATGTTGCAGGAAAAAAGCCTGAACGACCTGCGGGAGATCGCCAGGCTACAGGGCGTCAAAGCCTTAACCAAATATCGCAAAAGCGAATTGGTAGATATTATCATGAACGGGGGGAAATCCGCTCCCGCAGAGGAAGCGGAGGCGGCGCCTCAACGGGAGGCGGTAGAGCCCCCGGCTGCGCCGCAAGCAGCCGCCACCGGTTCCGAGCCTGTTGAGGCTGCGCCCGTGCGCCAGCCCGGGGAGGAAAGCGGCTATCAGCCCCGCTATACTGCCCCGTCCTATCAGCAGCGGCCTGCTTATCCGCAAAATTCCTATAATAATCGCCGGCAATATCCCCAGCGCCAGTACAACGCCTATAACAACCGGGGCGGTTACCAAGGCTATCAGGGGGGGTACCAGCAGGGATATTCCCAGCAGGGATACAATGGCGGGTACAATCGGGATTATGGCCAGCAAGGATATCCCCAGCAGCAGGGCTATGTGCCCGGCGGCTATGCCCAGGCCTACCATAACGCTTACGAGCAGGACGACGGCTACCGCCGCAACGAGCGGGGCGAGCGTACGGAAGGCTATTACAATAAAGAATACGGCACCAGCAATCCCGCCGTGCCGGAGCTGCTGGAAGGCGGCGAGTGCGGCGAGTGCGAAGGCGTGCTGGAGGTGCTGCCGGATGGCTATGGGTTCCTGCGCAGCGAGAACTACCTGCCCGGCAACCATGACGTATACGTTTCCATCGCCCAGATCCGGCGCTTCGGCCTGCGCACCGGGGACTTGGTCACCGGCAAGACCCGGCCTGGCAAGGACGGCGAGCGGTTCCTGGCCCTGCTATACATCACCGCCATCAATGGGGAAGATCCGGAAACCGCGCCCCGGCGTAAGCATTTCGAGGAGCTGGTGCCCATCTATCCCAACGAACGGCTCACCCTGGAGCGGCCGGATACGGAGCAGGATCAAAGCCGTGCCATCCGCCTCATCGACCTGATCGCCCCCATCGGCAAGGGCCAGCGGGGCCTCATCGTCAGCCAGCCCAAGAGCGGCAAGACCACCCTGCTTAAAAACATCGCCAACGGCATCGCGGCCAATTATCCCGACGTGACCCTGATTGTGCTGCTTATCGACGAGCGGCCGGAGGAAGTGACGGATATGCAGCGGTCCATCAAGGGCGAGGTGCTCTATTCCACCTTTGACGAGCTGCCGGAGCATCATACCCGGGTGGCTGAAATGTGCCAGGAGCGGGCCATGCGCCTGGTGGAGCAGGGCAAGGACGTGGTGGTGCTGATCGATTCCATCACCCGTTTGACCCGGGCCTATAACCTAACCATCCCCGCCACCGGCAAAACCCTGTCCGGCGGCATGGACCCCGGCGCCCTTCACAAGCCCAAGCGGTTCTTCGGCGCAGCCCGCAACATCGAAAACGGCGGCAGCCTTACCATCATCGCCACCGCCCTCATCGAGACCGGCAGCCGGATGGACGATATCGTATACGAGGAATTCAAGGGCACCGGCAACATGGAGATCCACCTGGACCGCAAGATGAGCGAAAAGCGCATCTTCCCGGCCATCGACATCTATAAGAGCGGCACCCGGCGGGAGGAATTGCTCCTGTCCCCGGATGAGCGGGAAGCCGTATTCGCCATGCGGCGGAACCTGAGCGCCGGCAATCCGGCGGAGGTGACCGAGCAGCTGATCAGCATGCTGGAAAAAACCGCCACCAACGAGGAATTCGTGGCCCGGCTCAAAGGCTGGATGAACGTGTACGAAAAGGATGGCTACACCACCGGCAAGAGCTTCATGAAATAGCCCCGGCCCCGGCTTTCGAGCCCCTAAACCATCGAGAAAAAAACCGTATTGTGACGGGAATTCCCCTTGCAATACGGTTTTCTTTAGGGTATAATATCTCTGTTTGACACGTGCTGTGTGCCAAATGCAGCAGGAGGGCGGCTAATCGCCCTGCGCCAAGCAAATTTGAATGGAGGACAGCGAGATGAAGAACGACATCCATCCCAATTATGGTGAATGCATCGTGCGTTGCGCTTGCGGCGAAACCTTCAAGAGCGGTTCCGTCAAGGGCGAGCTCAAGGTGGAAATCTGCTCCAAGTGCCATCCCTTCTTCACCGGCCGGCAGAAGCTGGTGGATACGGGCGGACGCGTGGATCGCTTCAAGAAGCGTTACGGCATGAACTAAGGCTGGCTTCCCCAGCCCGGGCCCACTACCCCATGGAACCCAAAAGGCTGTATTTGCTGGAACGGCACGGTTTCGTTCCCTGCGAATGCAGCCTTTTCCATCATACGGCCTGGATCTCAGGCCATGTACCACAACCAGTTAGAAAGGAGCAGGGTTTATGCACATCCTAGTCATCACCGGCAGCCCCCATAAGCGGGGCACCTCCGCCCTCCTAGTGGATGCCTTCTTGGAAGGCGCCACTGCCGCCGGCCATCAGGTGGAACGCTTTGATAGCGCCTTTGCGGCCGTGGCCCCCTGTAAGGCCTGCGATTTTTGCCGCAGCCACGGGGAGCAATGCACCCAAAAAGACGATATGGAGGCCCTGTGGCCCAAGTTGCTGCAAGCGGATCTGGTGGTCTTGGCCACGCCCCTCTATTATTTTGGCTTCAGCGCCCAGCTTAAAGCCGTCCTGGACCGGTTCTATGCCAAAAACGCCTCCCTGCGCCAGCATCCCAAGGGGGTCTGCCTCCTGGCCACCTGCGGGGATTCCGAAACCTGGGCCATGGACGGGTTGCGGGCCCACTACGCTTGCTTCTGTAAATACATGGGCTGGGAGGACCGAGGCCAGGTCCTGGCCTTTGGGGTAAGCGTCCCCAAGGACATAGAGGCCACCGATTACCCGGCCCAGGCCCGGGCGTTAGGGGCAAGCCTATAGACGGCGCTGACAAGCGGCATTATGCCGCTTGTTTGGCTGTCGAAAAAGTGGCTTGCGCCACTTTTTCGAGGTTTTCATAGCTCCCTTGCGCCTACGGCGCGGCCAGGGAGCTATGCAGAGAAACCCTTGCTACGCAAGGCTTTTTGCGGATTTGCCGTACACGCCGCCAAATCCGATTATAGCCTCCGGGGGCTGCGGCCCCCGAACCCCCAAGGGTTTTTCGACAGGCTGACAAGCGGCATTATGCCGCTTGTTTTTTTCGCTCCACATTCTGGGGCCGGCATCGCCAGGCCCGCGGCCCAATGCTAGGGCATAATAAAAGAGCCGGCGCAAGGCCGGCCCTAAAAAGAGGAATACCGATGATCTCTCGCTGAAATTACGCGTTGAAGTACCGCTTGAGCAGGCCGGCAAAGGCTTTGCCGTGACGGGCTTCGTCCCGGGCCATCTCATGGACGGTGTCGTGGATGGCGTCCAGGTTGGCCGCCTTGGCCATCTTGGCAAGGTCCGTCTTGCCTGCGGTGGCGCCGTTCTCCGCCTCTACCCGCATCTGCAGGTTTTTCTTGGTGGAGTCCGTGACCACTTCCCCCAGCAGCTCCGCAAACTTGGCCGCATGCTCCGCCTCTTCATAGGCGGCCTTCTCCCAGTACAGGCCGATCTCCGGATATCCTTCCCGATGGGCCACCCGGGCCATGGCCAGGTACATGCCGACTTCCGTGCACTCGCCCTCGAAATTCGCCCGCAGGCCTGCCTTGATCTCCTCGGGAACGTCCTTGGCCACGCCCACCACATGCTCGGCGGCCCAGCTCATCTCCCCGCTCTGCTCGATGAATTTATCCGCGCCCGCTTTGCACACCGGGCACTTTTCCGGAGGCGTATCACCTTCATGCACATAACCGCAGATAGAGCACACAAACTTTTTCATTTTCATTTCCTCCCTCGTTTTTCCTTGATCTAATAATAATACTTATTCTCGATTTTGTAAAGCCCTTTTTTGCGCTTTTCAAATATTTTTTTGCGAAATGGAAAGCGTGCTTGACATAACAATGAGCATATGCTATCCTTGCGATGGAAAGTTTCCTTTCCATCGAGAGGAGGATGGGGTTGAAGAACCGGTTAGAGCAGCTGCGGAAAAGCCGCGGCATCAAGCAGGAGGAGCTGGCAGAGGCCCTGGAAGTATCCAGGCAAACCATTGGGTCGCTGGAAAATGGGCGGTACAATCCATCCATTCTGCTGGCATTCAAAATTGCCCGGTATTTCGGGATGCCAATCGAGGATATTTTTATCTATGAGGAGGCGGAATCGTGAAACCTAGGAATTTGAATTGGCTGGCCCTTGGAACCGGCTTGCTTTTGCTTGCGGCCGGGCTGCTGGCGCTGAAGTGGGCCCCCGCCCGCCAGGGGGCGCTGGTTGCGCTGCCCTATGTCTGCATCGGCCTTGGCTGCGGGGCCCTGGGGAGCGGCATCAGCGGCGTTGTAAACCGAAAGATCACGCGGGATAATCCTCAACTGCAAAAGCAGATTGCCATTGAACAAAACGACGAGCGCAACATCGCCCTTTCCAACCGGGCCAAGGCCAAGGCCTTTGACGCCATGCTCTACATTTTTAGCGCCGCGTTGTTGGCCCTTTCCCTCATGAAGCTCCCCCTTATGGCCATCCTTATCCTGACGGGGGCATACCTGGCGGTAATCGGCTACTTCATCTTTTACCTGAACAAATACCACAAGGAAATGTGATCCGGCAGGCGGCTTAGGGATATGGCCGAACCATTGTTTTCGCAATGTTCATTTGCGTCTTTGCTTGTATATGATCCCATACAAAAAGCGCGCCAACAAAAAGGCCGGCGGTGAAACCGCCGGCCTTCTGCCCCGTTAGCCTTCCGGCCAACGGGCAGCTTGCTTTGGGATATGCGGGGCTTATTGCATGAAGGTGCCCTGGGTCATCTGGTCGATGTAGGCCAGATACTGCTCCTGGATCTCCGCAGGTACCAGGTCGCTCAGGGCGCCGGCGGACAGAACCCCGTTCTGCAGGGTGCCATAAATGACTTCGCCGCCAAAGGTGCCGTTCTCCACAGCCTCCATGCACAGGCCCACCAAAGAGGCGTTATCCGTGACCTGGCTGCAGATGATGCACTCGTTCTGGCCCAACAGGTCGGAGGGCTGGGCGATGTCATAGATCTTCACGGAGCCGCTGGCCGCATTGGCCTCGTCAATGGCCTGGCGGGCGCCGGAGTCCACAGCGGAAGCATCGCCGAAGAATACGTCCGCACCCTGGTCGATCATGGCCTTGGCAAATTCGATGCCCTTATCGGAGGCGGAGAAGTCGCCGGAGTATACGATATCCAGGGTGGAAACCGTCTTGCCAGCCTGCTCGCCCACATAGGCGGCGGCTTCAGAATAGCCGTTGTACTTGCCCACGGTGGTGTCCAGCTCCATGCCGCCGATGAAGGCGATGGTGCCGCTCTCGGTCATCAGGCCCGCCAGGGCGCCGGCGATCCAGCCTACCTGCTGGGCGTCGGGCAGCAAGGAAGTCACGTTGCCGTTGACGGCCTGCTCCGGAGTGCCGGTGCCGCCGTTAAGCAGGGCGAAGGCTACTTCCGGATACTCCTCGGCAGCCTGGAGCACCGCGTCGGTGTACTGGTTGCCCGGGGCGTAGATCAGATCGTAGCCCAGGTCGCAATAGGTGACGATGGTCTCATAGTAGGCAGATTGGGCGATCATGTCGGAGACCTCGGTGGTCCAGCCATATTGCGCAGCCGCATCCACCATGGCGTTGTAGCAGGACATGCCCCATCCGCCGTCGGAAATGCTGGAGTCGCAGATCATGGCTACCTTATACTCTTTTCCTTCTTCCGCGGGTTCGGCAGCGGATTCTTCGGCGGGTTCGGCAGCCTCTTCACCAGATGCTTCCGTTTGTGCGGCGGGTTCTTCGGCGACCGTTTCTTCGGCGCCGCTGCTGCATGCAGCCAGGGACAGGATCATGACCAGGGATAGGAGTAGTGCCAACAGTTTTTTCATCGTTTTTTCCTCCATTTCTTGTTATCCGTATTGGATGGTCCGTGGGTCACTTGTATCTCTAACAGCCGTTTGTACGGCGGTTATTCTTAGCGTTCCTCTCGGAGATAGGGTTTCCCCGCGCCCTTGGGCCCGGCCTTCTTCATGCCGATCAGGGCCAACACCACCACCGTGGCAATATAGGGGATCATCTGGAAAAACTGGTAGGGGACGCCGAAGCTCCCCACCTGGAGCCGGATCTGCAATGCATCGCAGAAGCCGAAGAACAGGCATGCCAGCAACACCCCGCCGCCGGTCCACCGGCCAAAGATCACCGCCGCCAAGGCGATAAAGCCGCGGCCCGCCACGTTGCCGTCCACGTAGGTATTGGAATAGCAGGTGGTCAGGAATGCCCCGCCCATGCCGGCCAACGCCCCGCAGATGATGCAAGCCAAATATTTCACCCCGATCACGTTGATGCCCAGGGTAGCCGCCGCCTTAGGATATTCCCCCACGGCCTTGTAGTTCAGGCCGGACTTGGTCTTATTGAAATAGATGGCGGTAAAAATGACCAGGGCATAGGCAAGGTATACCATAGGCGTCTGATCCAGCAGGAGTTTCACCAGGAAATTATCGGAGGTGATGCCCAGGGTCGTGGACAGGTTATTCATCAGGGTCACCTGGACCAAGGTACTGCCTGCGCCAAAGTAGACCCGGTAGATGAAGGCTGCCAGTGCGGGGGCGAAGATGTTGATGGCCATGCCGTAAACGATCTGCTCCGCGCACAGGGACACGGTGGCGTAGGCAAACACCATGTTCACCAAGATGCCCACCAACGCGCCTGCCAACACCCCCAGCATGGGGCTGCCGGTGATCAGGCTCACCATAAAGCCCACCAGGGAGCCAATGGCCGCCAGGCCTTCCAGGCCGATGTGTACCAAGCCCGCCCGCTGGGAATACAGCTCTGCCAGGGACAGGAAGATCAGGGGCGTGGCCATTCGGATGCTGGCCAGCAGCAGGTTCGAAATGAATTCCCAACTCATGACGCAATGGCCTCCTTTCCGCCGAAGAGGCGGTTGATCGCCGCCTTGAACTGAGGCAGCTTCACCATGGCCAGGCCTGCTACGGTAAACACGATGACCAGGGCCTGGATAATATCGGATACGCTGGTAGGCACCCCGGTGGCTGCCTGCATGGTGGTGGACCCCACCCGCAAGGCGGCAAAGAAGATGGCCACCAGAATGGTTGCCAGGGGATGCAGCTGGGCGATCAAGGCCATAGCCACCCCGTCGAAGCCATAGCCGGAAGCAAAGCCGTTGATCAGCCGGTACTGGGTGCCCAGCAGCTCTGCGCTGCCTCCCAGGCCTGCGATGACCCCCGACACCACGAAGCTAAAGAGGATATACTTTTTCACCGCAAAGCCGTTGAATTCCGCCGCGGTCATATTCAAGCCCACCGCCCGGAGCTGGAAGCCCTTGGAGGTGTAGAACAGGAAGTAGTACACCAGTAGGCCCACCACAATGGCGATCACAAAGGCGGTGGTGGCCCTTAGGCCGAATAGGCGGCTGAGCTTGGTGGCGTCGGGTACGGACATGGTCTGGGGTACGCTGCCCTCCCGGAGCCAGTTGGTGTACACCACCCCCATAAACAGGGTAGCCACATAGTTGAGCATGATGGAGATGATCATCTCGTTTTGGCCCCTGTATACCTTCAGGACCCCCGGGATCAGCGCCCAAAGTCCGCCGGCTATCACGCCCGCCAGCAAGCACAGCACGATGGCAGGAAAGCCCTCGATGCCGCTTTGGGTGGCCACATAGCAGCAGGCCACGGACCCGACGATGAACTGTCCCTCGCCTCCCAGGTTGAATACCCCGCACCGGTAGGCGAAGCAGGCGCAAAGCCCGGTGAAGATCAAGGGCGTGGCCCGGGCCAAGGTGGTGCCCAGGTTACGCAGGTTACCAAAGGCGCCGGTCCATAGGGATTGGAGCGCCACCAAGGGGTTGGCCCCCAGGGCCGCCATCACCACGCAGCCGATGGCGAATGCCAGCAGCACGGAGACCACCGGCACCAGCACGCTGATGAGCTTATTGCTGTCTTTCATATCTGTGTCTCCCTCCTTACTTGCCGGCCATGGCCAGGCTGATCTCTTGAATGGGCGGCTCCTTGCCGGAGAACACCCCCATCACCTGTCCTTCAAACATCACCACGATCCGGTCGGAAACCTCCAGGATCTCGTCAAAGTCTGCGGAGATCAGCAACACCCCGCAGCCTTTTTCCCGGGCTTGGATCATGGTATCGTGGACAAACCGGGCCGCACCGATATCCAGGCCCCGGGTAGGATGCACCGCCACCAACAGATCCGGCTGGCCCTCCAACTCCCGGGCTAAAATCACCTTTTGCTGGTTGCCGCCGGAAAGGTTCCTAGCCTCCTGCTCCACAGAGGTACAGCGGATGTCGTATTTCTTTCGCATTTGCTCTGCGTAATCCCGAATGGCCCGTTTTTTCAGCCGGAAGCCCCGGGCGGAAGAGAATTGTGGGGTATCGGTCGACTTGAGGACGATGTTCTCCTGCACGGACATGTCGCCGATCAGGCCCATTTTATTTCGATCTTCTGGGATATGGGAGACGCTCTCCAAAATAAAGCCATTGGGGGTAAACTGGGCCACCCGGGACCCTTTTAGATCCACCCGCCCTGCATCCGGGGTCAACACCCCGGTCACCACCTGGGCCAACTGGCTCTGGCCATTGCCATCCACCCCGGCGATGCCTACGATCTCCCCCCGGCCTACGCTCAGGGATACCCCTGAAAGGCCGTTGTGTTTGGATTCCTTATGGTAATCCACCTTTTCCAGGGATACCACCGGCTCCCCGGGGGCGGTGATCTTTTCATAATGGGAGGGGGTCAGTTCCCGGCCGATCATCAGGTTGGCCAGTTCCTCGCCGGTGGTCTCCTCCCGGTTTACCGTTCGGACCGTTTGCCCTGCCCGCAGGATGGTGATCCGGTCGGAGATCCGCAACACTTCCCGCATCTTATGGCTGATGAAGATGATGCTTTTGCCCTCGCCGGTGAGCTTGCGCATGATGGCGAACAAGCCTTCCACCTCTATGTCTGTCAAGGCGGCGGAGGGTTCGTCCAGGATCAACAGCTCCGCCCCATGATATAAGGCCTTGAGAATTTCTACGCGCTGCTGGGCGCCCACGGAAATTTCCGTAATGGGCTTATCCAGTTCCACATCCAATCCATACCGGGCGGATAGATCTTGGATCTCCTTTTTACGGGCTTCCCGGTCGATAAAGACCCCCTTGGTATTCCGATCCCCCAGGATGATGTTTTCAAATACCGTCATGGCCTCCACCAGCATGAAGTGCTGATGCACCATGCCGATGCCCAGCTTCACGGCCTGGGCCGGGGAATCGATGCGCACCTTTTTCCCATCCAGGTAAATGGTGCCCTCCGTAGGCTGGTACAGCCCGATCAGGACGTTCATCAGGGTGGATTTGCCAGCGCCGTTTTCCCCCAGCAGGGTGTGGACCTCTCCCCGCCGCACGGAGAAATCGATGTCCTTGTTGGCATAGAAGTCGCCAAACCGTTTGCTGACATGCTCCATTCTCAGAAATTCATCCAACTTCCATCCCTCCTTTATTGGCTTTCGCCCCGCCGGGATAGGCGGGCGAGCATCAGCTGCTTTTTCTCCAACAGGGTATAGACCATGGGCTCCGCCCAGGAATACTGGCGCAGGAAGCTACCCTGAAACTGGCAAATGGCGTCTGGATCTCCGTCTAGGAACCGCTGATAATCCGAATCCACCAGCTCCAGCCGCAGCTGCAAGCTGCCCCGGGCCCGCAGGAGCAGCTCCTCGGCGGCGTAATCCCGCAGGGTATCCGTCAGCTCCTTGATGGTACGCCGGTAGCCGGTGCTATCTGCGCCGGCGGTCTCTTCCCCCCACATGCATTCCACGATCTCATGGATGGAAGCCGGGCAACCTTGCCGGTATAGGCACAGGGCCATCAGCTCCTTGGCCTTGGCGGAACGGAACCGGACGGGTTCCCCGTCCACCAGCATATCAAAGGCCCCAAAGGTACGGAAGAAAAACCGTTTGTTCTGCCGCCGGCGCAGGAGCTTAGCGCGCTCCATCACATCGGCGATGTCTTCCCGGTCAAAGGGCTTGAAAATCATATAATCCGCCTTCATGCGCAAGGCGTCTACAGCAAATTTGGGATGGGCTGTGGCGAATACGATGATGATATCCCGCCGGATCTGTCTAAGGCGCTGGGCCAGCTCCATGCCGTTCATGCCTGGCATATCAATATCCAACAGGGCGAAGTCAACCACATGGCCTGCCGCATAGGCGATGGCCTGGTCTGGATTTGTGAATTTTCCTACGATCTCGAAATCTGGCATATCCGCGCATTTGAGCTCAAACAGCTGTAGGTCCAACAGCATGTCGTCCACCAAAATGGTCTTCAAGGCGCGTTACCTCTCTTTCATATATATAGTATAGCAACAGAAGCGTACGGAAACCGTACGCTTCGCCCTGGTTTTTTTGCAAAACCTTCCAACTTTTTCAGGAATATCCATGGCGCCGCAGGTTTTTCGGCAATCCGGCTGCGCTAATTCCCCGGGGCAGGATATCTCTATATCGGCGTCCCGCCCTTTGGCGGCTCTTTCCGGTAGGTAAGCACCACCCTTGTCCCCTGGCCGGGGGCGCTTTGGATATGGATGCCGCAGCCGGGAAAGCGGCTTAACCGCCGGCGTACGTTCCCCAGGCCAATGGCGCCGTCCGCCACGGCGGTCGCGGGATCAAAGCCCACCCCATCGTCGGTCACCATGACCCGCCAGTGGGTGTCCGTCTCCTCCAGGGATAGGGTCACCGTGCCGCCTCCCACCTTGGGCTTGATGCCGTGGAGGATGGCGTTTTCCACCACCGGCTGGATGGTCAATACCGGCAGGGGGAAATCCACATCCGGCACATGATAGACCATGGCGAGCCTGTCTCCCAGCTGGGCCTGGTTGATATCCGCATAGGCCCGCACCGCCCGGAGTTCCTCCTTAAAGGAGCCCATGCCCCCAGCCGCCGTGGAGGCGTCCAGGGTAAAGCGCAGGTAGCGGGAAAAATCCCCGGCCATTTTATAGGCTTCCTCCGGCCGCAGGACGATAAGGGCCTGAAGGGAATTGAGGGTATGGTAAAAGAAATGGGAGCGGATCTGGCTTAGGAGCATATCGGTCTGCTCATGCTCCAACTGGGTTTGCAGCTGAAGAATGGCGCGTTGCGCAGCCTCGGCTTGCATGAGGCGTACCCGTTCCAGGTTGTAGGTGCCTGCCGCTGCCAGTCCGCTCAGCAGCAACCCAATGGCCAAATAGATCCACAGACTGGGCCGGGCATACCAGGCCACAAGGGGCGATAGGGTAATGGTCCAATCGGCGTTGAACATCTCCTGTTCAAAGGAAACCGTTCCCCAACTGGAACGGGGCGGGGTCTCCGACATGAGGATGGTCTGGCGCTGGCCGGTATCCGGGTTGATCCGCCACACCTCGCAGGCAAACCCTTGGCTGGCCACCCGCTCCACCGGGCTACCGGATAGCACCGCCGGAAAATCCAGCGTTACGGAGACGATGCCCCAGAAGCTGCGTTGGCCCGACGCATCCGTCAAGTATACCGGCAGCCGCCCGGCAATGCCCATGCCCCCCTGGATGAGCGGGAAAGGACCGGCCATATACAATTCGCCTTTTTCCATGGCGGCCTGGGCTTCCAGGTTCCCCGCCCCTTCCTCGTTCATGTTGAGGCCCACGGCGTTTTCATTCCCCGCCAGAGGATATACCGCCTCCACCACGCCGCCGGGAGCAAACAGCACGTTCCGCACGAAAGCCTCCTCCAACAGGATGGGCGCCACCTTTTCAAAGCCTTCGTAGGAGCCGCCGGTCTGGATCAAATAGGCTTCCAGCACCCGGGTCTTGCCCATTTCGGACAGGAGGGTCTCATAGGTCTCCGATCCCACGGACTGGGCGATATGGTTCATCCGGTCCCGCTCCTGCTCCAAAGCGGTCCGCTCCATATACCAGGTCAACAACAGGGCTGCCGCCAGCACCAGCAAAAACACGCCGCCAGCGTGGACCCGCAGGCGTTTTTTGGTTTTTCGGTCCTCCATGGCGCACCCCCTTTTTTCCAGCATACGGCATTTTCTTCCATTTGTAAAGCCGCGCCCACGCAGCCCCATGAACCCTCGCCGGGCGTTCCCCAACGTATGGCCCCGCTATACTAATTTCCTGAACTTTTCCAGTTCCGTTTGATGAATATCCATCCATCGCCCTGGCAATTCTCCGTCCATTCCCCGCTCGCCCCGGCTCTCCCCTGCCGGGCTCGCACGGGGCCTGCCCTATATGCGGTTGAAAGAGGCGTGGGCCCCTTTGCGGGAAAATAGCAGCAGGCGGCAGGGCCGCCTTTCAAGGGTCCTTCTGGCCTTTTCCATCCATTTAAAAAGGCGGCACAAGCCGCCCTTTTAAACGATGTTGCCCTTTTTGATTCCGGCCCTTATAGCATTGCCGCCGCAAAATACACCGCGCCCACCGCTTGGCCAAACTGGGCCACGCTGTAGTTTGGATGGGCCCGCAGCTGCTGCATCAGGGGGGTAAAGGCCAGCTCGTCATCCGCAGCGATCAGCTGTAGTTGGGGGCAGATCCGCTTTGCGCCCTCCCCCATCAGCTGAAAGCAACGGTTCCTTTTTACAAACCGGCCAAACAGCACCCGGGATTTGGCGGCGGGGGCCAAAACCGTTTCCGTCTCCAGCCAGGTCGCCGCCAGATATTCCCCAATGGTCCGGAAGATCTCCTCCGCCTGGGGCATACCGGCTTCCGCTTGACCCATCAGGTGCTCCAAGAAGGCCTTCCGCATATCCTTGGGTTCCACCGCCACCGTCAAGCGTTCCGGGGTTTCCCACCGCAGCAGCCCCAGTTCCAATAGCCGCTGATATGCTTGGGGCGCGTGGGCGCGGTAGTAGGCTTCCGCCAAGCGGAAGGCCCCGCTTTGACCTGCATAGCGCTGCAAGGTGCCGGAAAGCCCGGTGTTAAAATTGTTGATGCTGCGCACATCCTGGGCGGGCAAGGCCTTGGCCGGGAAATTCCCCAGGTCTATGATACAATTGTACACTTCCAGAGGAAATTCCGGGACCTTGCCGGATGCATCGATCCACCCGGTTCCCAGCTCCGTCCCCAGGGAGTGGGCAAATATCCCATCCCGCACCATTTCCCATTGGGGGGAATGGGCCAGCTCCACCGCAGCGGTGTAAGCGGAAATATGGCCGTCGTTGGTGATGTGCACCTTGCCTTCCGGGGCGCATAGCTTCCCCAGCTCCAGATCCAATCGGGTAAGCCGGGCAAATTCCCGTTCATAGTCCGCCGCGTGTTCCCGGACGCCCTTGGTTTTGTGGGTCTCGCCCCCTACGATCCGATCCCGCACCACAACGTCTGGAAAGCTGACCCCTATGCCTTGCAATGGCGCTATCTTCCCAAGGCTAGCTTCAAACGCCGCCAGGGCCGTCCCCAGCTCTTGGATAGGCGTCCCCTTGTCCAAGATCCGCCCCGCAAGCAAACGCTGCGCCTCGCTGGGATGCTCCGGCATGGACAGCAGCGCCCGGGAAGCGCCAACGAGCAGGCATACGGTCTGCAGGATCGGGTCGATCGTGGGGAACCCTGCAGGGTTCCAATCGTATTCTTTGATGTGGTGGATCTTCCCATTGCGTACCCCCACCAGCTTGATATCCGTACCCCCGATGTCAATGCCGCAAAATAGGCCGTCCATGGCTTTGCTGGCGGCTGTACGCAGATCTTGTACGATATCCCCTGGAGGGCAATCCCCTACCGGGCCCAGGTCCGGCGCTTCCCCCTCTGAAATCTGAAAGGAGAAGGCCGGCGCGCCCAAGGCCCGGTTCATCCGGTCGGCCACGTTAACGCACTTGGCATAACCCTGGCGGGCTTCCTTCGCCAGCCCAATGCCGAAAACCCGGGGCAAGCTCTCGGCCAATTCCCGGGCAAACGCCCTTTCCCCGGGATAGACCCGCATCCCCACGCCCCCCAGGATGGAAAGGATATTATATATCCGGGCATAGAAGTAATCCCGGATGAATTGGGCCTCCTCCCGGGAGCCCGGCTGGGGCAAGCACACCCGAAACGTCCGGGTATGGCCATTGGCCAAATCCAGCGACAGGTAGCAGGGAACGCCTATGTTATCATAGGCCGCCCGCACCGTATGCATATAGACGCTGCCGCCATGGGTCGCGGTATTCAAAAACGCGTTGGTATCGTACATAGGTTCCTCCCCTCAATATTGTACTTGTAACCCCTGGGCTTTCACGATTGCAGCGAACCGGGCCATTTCCGCCGGCGGCAAGGGTTTGCCGTCTGTGGGGATATAGTCCTGGCGCAGGGTCTCATATTTGCTGATACACAAGGGATTGAAGTTGATCAGCTCCAGGGGGACCGCCCGGTTTACCTTGGCCACATACGCGGCAATGGCCGTCACATTTTCCGTGTCCGCCGTATACCCCGGGATCAAAGGGATTCGGATCAGCAGCGATGAAGCCCGGCGGGCCAGCCGTTCAAAATTATGCAGGATCAGGCTGTTGTCCACCCCCGTCGCCCCTTTATGCCGGCGGGGGTCCAGAATCTTGATGTCGCCGATGATGGCGTCGGCCGCCTGACAAAAGGCGTCCATAACGGAGGGCGGCGCGTGCATACAGGTTTCGATGGCGGTATGGAGCCCCGCTTGCCGGCAGGCCTCCAGCAGCGCCAGAGAAAATTCCGGCGACGCGGTGCATTCCCCGCCGGAAAGGGTGACCCCGCCTTCCGTCCCATAGAACATGCGGTCATCCAGGATCCGCTCCATGGTTTCCTGCACATCCATGGGGCGTCCGTCCCGCTGGAGGGTCATGGTGGGGCATACTGCTTCGCACTTGCCGCACAGATCGCATTGGGCCGGGTCTATGGCCAAGCCTTTTCGATCCCTGTGAATGGCCTGGTTGGGGCAGATTTGTATGCAGCTGTCGCATCCGATGCATCGATTGCCCCGGGCCCATATCCGTATCTCTTTGGAAAACCCCTCCGGATTTTGGCACCACTTGCAGCGCAGGGGGCATCCTTTTAGAAAGACCACCGTCCGAATCCCCGCTCCATCCTGGATGCCGAAGCGCTTGATATCAAAAATATTCGCCTTTATCATACATCCCCGTAACTAGTTCTTGCAATGATCTCATTTTGTAGATCCCTGGCCAGCTCCGTAAAATAGGCGGTATAGCCCGCCACCCGTACGGTCAAGCTCCGAAAGGCTTCTGGGTCAGCCTGGGCGCAGAGCAGGTCCTCCCGGTTGACCACGTTGAACTGTACATGGGAGATACGCAGGCGTATAAACGCCTGGATGAAGGAAACGAATTTGCAAATGCCTTCGTCCCGCTGGAAAAGTTGGGGCAAGAACTTCATATTTAGAAGGGTGCCGTTACTACCCAGCTTGGAATCCACTCGGGAAACGGATTTGAGCAAGGCGGTGGGGCCTTGCAGATCCCGGCCGTATACCGCGGACATGCCGCCGTCCGCCAAGGGGGCCTTGGCGTGGCGTCCGTCCGGGGTAGCGCCTACATTTTGCCCCATGGGCACATGGGCGGAAACCGTATACAATCCCGCGTGATAAATGCCGCCCCGGGCGTTGGTATGCCCCTTTAGCTTGTCTGCGAAAAGCCGCACCCACTTATGGGCGATCTCATCCACCCAGGCCACGTCGTTGCCGTACTTTGGCGCCCGGTTCAGCAGGGTCTGTCGCATGACCTCTTGCCCTGCAAAATCGTTACATAAGGCCGCATATAGCTCGTTTCTATCCACCCGCGCTTCGTCATAAACCAGCGCCTTTAACGCCGCCAGGCTGTCCGCCACATTGGCGCACTGGATCGCCTGGATGCCGGATAGGTTATAGTGGGCCCCGCCCAGGGTAACGTCCAACCCCTTTTCCAGGCAGTCTCGAATCACGCCGGATAGGAAAGGAGAAGGCAACAGCATACCATGGGCCTTTTCCACCACATCGCAGCAGGTCAGCATTCGCCCAAAGAAATAATCGATTTGGGTGGCGAAGGCCCGTTCCACATCCTCATAGGTGGCGTGATCCGCCAGGGTGCCGGTGTGGGCTCCCATCTGTATCCCGCTAAGCATACATTTCCCGTCGTTTAAGGCCAGCTCCAAGGCTTTTACCAAATTGAACATGGCCGCATCGCTCCACCCAAGGCTATTCCCCATGGTGGATAGCTCCACACAGCCCACGATGGCGTAATTCCTGGCGTCTTCTTGGGAAATGCCTTTTCCCATCAAAGCGGGGATCACCGCCTCGTCGTTGAACAGCTGGGGCATACCGCTCCCTTTGCCGATCACCTGGGCACAGCGGCGCAAAAAGGGCGCCGGGGAATTTGCGTGCACCCGGGCGGAAAGGTTGGGCTGGGGCAGCCCCAACTGCTCCTGGGCGGTTAGGAACAGATAGGACAATGCATTGGAGGCGTCCTGCCCATCTGAATTTTGGCCCCCTATGGCCACATTGAAGCCGATGGGAAAGCCGGCGAAATACTTGGCGCTTCCTGCGCTACGCAAGTAAACGATGTGGTTAAACTTGATGAACAGTCCCTCGATCAATTCCAGCGCCATGGCGTCGTCTAAGCGTCCCGCCGCTTTGTCCCGCTGGTAATAGGGATACAGATACTGGTCCATCCTGCCGGGGGAGAAGGAGGAGGCGTTGGATTCCATCTGCAACAGCACCAAGAGCATCCAGGCGCTTTGCAGCGCCTCATGGAAGGTATCCGGGGGTGCGATCGCAAGTTTTTTGCAAATGCGCCCAATCTCCAGCAGCTCTGCCGCGTCATAGTCCGGGCTTTGGGCCAGGGTTTCTGCCAACGCCCCATAGCGGGCAAAATACCTGCAAGCCGCCTCCATCGCCATCTGCACGCCTTCATAAAACCGCTGGGGGTCCCCTGTTTCCTCCCGTTTTTTCCGGGCTTGCTCAGCCAGCCCGCGGGGGCCAAGCAAAAGCCATGTGGGGGTATCCGGACAAATATGCCCCTGGGCATGGTCCGTTTGGTTGATTTTTGCCACTTTCCCAATGGCCCGCATTTCATCGCCGATCTTGGCTTCCAGTACGTCTTCCAGGGTGCGTCCCCGCCAAAATGGCAGGATCTCATTCCGAAACGCCGCTATGTCCTCCTGGGTGACCTCAAATCGATCTTGGGGCCGGGTAGGCAGGGTCTCGATTTCCTGCTCCACCCACTTTAAACCGGATTCTGGAAATATGACCCCTGCCCGGATCCCCGCTGTGCGGTTCCCCACGATCAGCTCCCCCGGGTCGATCCGCAGCGTGATCTCCTCCAATGCGGTGGCGAATGCTTTGGCCCGCAATATATTTACCGGCAGATCCGGATGCTCCCGATATACCCGAGTCACGATCCGCGCCTGCTCTATGGATACGCAACGTGGTTCAGAAAAAAGGCGTTCTTTTAGTTGTTGTATCCGTTTAGAAGGGGCCTGCCCAGCTCCTTGTTCTCTCATCGACCTTCACCCACCCTTATGTTTATAGAAATGGAACGCATTCTTATTGCTTTCTGCTCTTGATTATAATTGTTTCTACTTGAAAGTAAACGCAAATCAATCTACAAAAGGTATAAAATTCTGAATAATTCCGTTGGCCAAATTTAGCTACCTCAGACCGGCATTTTGCCTTCCGCGCCACCGGTTGACAGGGGTGCGTTGCCGTGAGCTTTCCTGCCCCGACCCTTTGGTTGCCAGCCATTTCCCCAGCATACGTTGCCCCAGCCTCTTTCCCAGCCCAGCTATGGGCATGCGAAAAAAGAGGCGGTGGAGTTTGCCACCGCCCAAGTGGCAGCAGCCACTTTTGATACCATGTAAGTCCATTGCCTTTATTCTGTTATCCCTGGGGTATGCTCCTGGGGCGGATGCAATTGGGAAAGCCACGGGGCCCTACTTAAGGGCATAGGGCGGGTTCCGCCGGCCTATGCGATTATCCGGCAGGGGTGGACCCGCCCAGGGATATTAGTCCAGCGCCGCTTCTAGGGCTTTGTACATCACTTGCTTATTGGGCTTTTTCCCCGTCCACATTTCAATGTTGATGGCAGCCTGGTTCACCAGCATGCCCATACCTGTGCTCCATTTTGCCCCCCGGGCCTCCGCCGCCCGCAGGAAGGGGGTAATGGCCGGATTGGGGATCACATCCTGGACGAACATGCTGGGCAGGATGCTATCCAGCTGAATGTCGGGGATTTGATCCACGTTGGGATACAGGCCGATAGGCGTGGCGTTGATCAGAATGTCCGTATCCGCCGGCACCTCATAGGTCTTTTCCCAAGAAACATAGGCGGCGGCCTGCCTCATCCTTTTTAGGAGGGCCATCAAGCTATCCCCCAGCAGCATATCCTGGGGCCGGTTCACAATGGTGATATGGCCTGCCCCCGCCAGGCTCAGCTCCACGCTGATCGCCCGGGCTGCGCCGCCGGCACCCAGGATCACCACCCGCTTCCCTTTGGGTTGAATCCCATTTTCCCGCAAGGCTTCCATAAAACCTTTGCCATCGGTATTATCCCCATATAGCTTCCCGTCCTCGTTGACGATGGTGTTTACCGCGCCGATCAAGGCCGCGCTTTCGGAAAGCCGGTCCAAATACTTTAAAACTTGGATCTTATGGGGAATGGTACAATTGATCCCCCGCATTTTAAAGGCTTTGAGCCCCTCTATGGCTGCGCCAAGGTCCTGGGGCTCCACGTCGATGGTGAGGAAACGCCACCGCGACAGGCCCATGTCTTCAAACGCCGCCTCTTGTATCACAACGCCAGGATTCTCCGCCACAGGATGGCCGAAAACCCCCACCAGATGATCCAAATAGTTTTGTTCTTTCATAGGTTATCCGCTCCTTTGGGGTATGCCCCGTCTTGTTTGTTCTGCTCGATACCCTGGGGAACTCCCGTGCCCCTTCCTTCCGGATATAGGAAATCGGGCTTACCTGGTTGCCTTCAAATGTTGTTCCATCCAGGCTGTAATTTCCGCCAGCCGGCGCACCCGGGCCTTGGGATGGCCGCTCCTACTCAGCTCATGGTTTTCCCCCATAAACAGGCACAGGCGGGTTTCGATCCCGTGGAACTTCAGCGCGGTGTACATTTGCAAACCCTCCGCAGGGCCGCAGCGCCAATCTTCGCTGGAATGGATAAATAGGGTGGGGGTAGTTACATTCCCTGCATATTTTAAGGGGGACGTATTCCACACATACTGGTAATCTATAAACGTGGAAGAATAGATCTGCTGGGACGCATGTAAGATCCCCAGGTCCGTGGTCAGCTCCATGGTCACGTTATTGGCGATGGATCGCTGGGACGCGGCGGCGGCAAACCGGTTGGTATGGCCGATGATCCAATTGGTCATGAACCCGCCATAGCTGCCGCCGGTTACGCCCACGCGTTTTTTATCGATCTGGGGGTATTTCTCCAGCACTACATCCGTAAACTGCATCAAATCATCGTAGTCGATGGTGCCGAACCGGCCGCCAAGCCAGAATTTGTTGCCCCGGCCATCGCTTCCGGTGGGATTGCAGAAGAATACGAAGTATCCCATCCGGGCCCACAGCTGCATTTCGTGGAAATAAACCGCCCCATATGCCACCCGAGGGCCGCCATGGATATCCAGGATGGCTGGGTATTTTTCATTTTCATTGTAATTGGCAGGCTTTATCACAAACCCGTGGATCTCATCCCCATTGGCGTTTTGGAACTGGAGTTTTTCCGGCATAAGGGGCGGGCAGGCTTTGATCACGTCATCGTTATGGCCTGTCAGGCATCTAGGCCGGCGGTCCTGACGGATATCATATAGGTATACCTCCTGCAAATGCATATCATGCATGCCCACATAGGCGATACAATCCCCCTTAATGTCGAACATGTCTATGGAGCCGCCGTTTGCCACAACGGTTTGAAGGGTGCCCTGCTTGTCGCAGCTTAAGATGCAGGAGGCGTCCTCGATGACGGAAATAAAGTAGATCTTTTCCCCTTCTACGCACAGGGACTGGCCCGAGCCATAGCGGCAATCCGAGCCGATGGAATTGCCGACGCTTAAATCTTGGTTGCAGAGCAGGGTCACCCCGTCCGTTGCAAGATCCACCAGCATAAACTCCGGGCATTGCATGGCCGCTTCTTTTTCATGTTTGCCTGCAACAAACATCAGTTTATGGTCGTTTAGATAGACCATCTGTGCAATGTGGTACTTGCCGGGTTCAAACACGCACCGGGTTTTATCCTCGGCCAGATTATAGCGGTACAGCCCGTACCGGTAATCCGCAAAGTCCGTATAGTCGATCCCACTGAAGGCGATTTCCGTACCATTGGGATGGATGGCCACCTGGTCCACTTTGACCATGCCAAAGGTAAGCTGCTTAAGGGCGCAGGTTTTTAGGTCCAGCAAATACAAGGTGTTCCGCAGCTTATTGGTGATCCCCAGCCCGTTAAAGGCAAAGGGGTATTCGTCAAATACGATGCAGTTTTCCCCTTCATGGCTGTATTGTGCAAGGCCGGCCTGCTGCATATAGGCTTCTTGGGTCTCCTTTTGCAGGTTCCGGGTGCCGGTTACCGCCAGCGTTGTGTCGTTGACCTTGCCTTCCAGGTGTACGGCCATCCCCACCTGTCCCAAGGAAGCCACCGTCTTTTCCACGGTATTGTAACAATACAGATGGGTTGCCTGATCTTTTACCGCGGCAAAGGCCAGGCGGGTCACCTCCAGCCAGCAAAGCCAGCTGACATTTTCATGGAAATCCACTTCCTCATTTTTTCCTGAGGCAATATCTGTAAGCCAGAGGCGTGACGCGTAGCAATTGTCTTCCAAGTTGATCGTATGCTTCAAATAGGCAACCATAGTATGGTCGTCATTTGTCGCCAGCCCAGAGAGCGATGCGTATTTTTTAAAGTCGTCCAGCATCAGGGTTTTCATATACCGTCTCCTCAGTCGTTATTTTGCATGGATGAAACAAGCCACTTCATGGCCTTCTTTTGTTTTTTGCAGGGATGGTTTGTTGATCGCGCATTCGGGCCGGGCCAAAGGGCAGCGGGTATGGAAACAGCAGCCGGAAGGTGGATCAATGGCATTGGGCACGTCTCCGCTCAGGCTGGCCTTCATGGGAGGCTTATTGGGGTCAGCGATGGGGATGGCGTCGATCAAAGCCTTGGTATATGGATGTTGCGGGTTCTCAAACAGCTCGTCCGCATCCGCCAATTCCACCAGGTTGCCCAAATACATGACCCCGATGCGATCGGATATGTGCTTTACCACGCTTAGGTTATGGGAAATGAAAATGTATGTGAGCCCATACTTTCGCTGAAGCACCTTCATCATATTCAAAACCTGGGCCTGAATGGAAACGTCTAGGGCGGAAACCGGTTCGTCGCATACCAAAACAGATGGGTTTAAGGTCAACGCCCGGGCGATTCCCGCCCGCTGCCGCTGGCCGCCGGACAGCTCATGGGGATAGCGGTCGTACTGGTCCTCCCGCAGCCCCACCTCGTGCATCAATTCCAGGGTTTTTTCCCGCTGCTCCTTCCGGGTGCCGATTTTATGCACGATCAAGGGTTCTTCGATAAACCGACCAATGGTATACCGCGGGTCCAACGAGGAAAAGGGGTCCTGGAAGATCATCTGAATGCTGCGCTTTAATGCAAATTTCTCCTTTTTGTCATGGACGTCCAGGATGTTTTTCCCGTTGAAGCGGATCTCGCCAGCCGTGGGCTGCACAAGCTGTAAGATGGCTTTGCCCGTGGTTGTTTTCCCGCAGCCGGATTCTCCTACGATGCCGAAGGTCTCGTTCTTTTCCACAAAGAAGCTCACATCGTTTACCGCCTGTACTAAACGGTGCTCCTTTTTGAGCCCTTTGCTTGTGAATTTATAAAAAACCTTTAGATTTTCTACTTCGATCAAATGGGAGCCTTTCATGCTTTGTTCTCCTTTTGCACTTTGCAGCAACGTACCCAATGTCCTGCTTCCACCTCCAGCAATGCTTGGGCGCATTCCCGGCACATCGGCGCGTTTTCTTCGCACCGATCGTAAAACCGGCATCCAGGGGGATAGGAAATGGAATCCGGGACCGTGCCCTTGATGGAATACAACATATCCACCTTTTGGCTCACATTTGGTATGCTCTTTAGCAGCCCTCTGGTATAGGGGTGCAATGGGTTCTCAAACAACGTCTTGGTCGGCGCATACTCAATGCACTGGCCGGCATACATCACCATGATATTTTGCGCGATCTGGGCTACGATTCCCAAATCGTGGGTGATCAGGATAACGGAGGTATTTTCTTTGTCCTTGAGGTTTGCGATCAGCTCAAGGATCTGGGCCTGGATGGTCACGTCCAGGGCAGTGGTGGGCTCATCCGCGATCAAAATGCTGGGTTCGCAAGCCAAAGCCATGGCAATCATGACCCGTTGTCGCATACCGCCTGAAAGCTGATGGGGATAGTAATGCATGACGTTTTCCGGCGACGGGATACCCACCTTTTTAAGCATTTCCAGGGCCAGCTTTGCCGCCTCCTCCTTCTTGCATTTCTTATGAAAAATGAAGGGGTCCATCAGCTGGTATCCAATGGTGAATACTGGGTTCAAGGAGGTCATGGGCTCCTGGAAAATCATGGAGATTTCGTTGCCCCGGAGGGCCACCATCTCCTTTTTCGTCAGTTTGAGCAGGTCTTGGCCTTTATAGAGGATCTGGCCGGAAACGATCTCCCCTGGGGGGGATGCGATCAAGCGCAAGATGGACAGGGACGCAACGCTTTTGCCGCAGCCCGACTCGCCTACGATGGCCAAGGTTTCGTTTTCATGCAGGGTAAAGTCCAGCCCGTCAACCGCGTGCACGGTGCCTGCTTCCGTGTGAAAGACCGTTTTCAGCCCTTTTACTTCTAGAATCGGTGTGCTCATGCTCTGCTCCTACCTGTTCTTAAGTTTTGGATCCAACGCATCCCGGAGCCCATCCCCCAACAGGCTAAAGCCGAGAACCACCAGCATGATCGCCAGCCCTGGAATGATCACCCCCAAGGGGTAAGTCATAACCGAGGTCCTGGCTTGGCTCAGCATGGCGCCCCATTCGGGATTGGGGGGCTGGACGCCCAAGCCTAAAAAGGACAGGCCGGATGCAGAGAGGATCGCCGTACCGAAGCTCAGCGTAATATTGACGATGATCTGCGAGCTGCAATTGGGAATCAGGTGCAGGATAATGATGCGCAAATTGGATGCGCCGATGGTTCTGCAGGACTGAATATACTCCTGGTTCTTGTTCTGGATCACCAGGCCCCGTACCACCCGGGCCATGGTGGGTATGTTAAAGACCATGACCGCAAACATGGTATTGAGGGTGCCCTTGCCCAGGATGGCGACCACCAGCATGGCAAGGAGCAAGCCGGGGAAGGACAGCAATACGGTGATCAAGCCCGAGATGATATTATCCACCCATTTCCCAAAATACCCGGCGCATACTCCCAGGAAGATTCCGATCAGGCTGCCGGTAATTACGCCGCCAAAGCTGATCCCCAGGGATATCCGTCCGCCGTACATCATGCGGGTCAGCACGTCCCGACCTAGGTAATCCGTGCCCAGCAAGTGTTCCGCTGTAGGGGGCTGGTTCATGATATCCGTATTCTGTGCAAAGGGGTCCACATCGCTGAGGATGGGGCCGAATATGACGGCGGCAAAAATAATGATCAAGATGATCGCGCCCACAACCGCAGTTTTCCGCTTCATGAAGCGTTTCAAAAAGGATACGCCATGTGCTTGTTTTTCCTTCTTCATAACATCCTCCACTGCAGCGTCAGCTATACCGGATGCGCGGGTCGATCTGCGCATACAGGATATCCACCACGGTATTCACCACCACAAACGTGGCCGCTATCATCAACACAGCCCCTTGCACGCAAGGGTAATCTCGATAACTAATGCTTTCCACAACCAACGAACCCAAGCCCTGGATGCTGAAGACCGTCTCCACAATGGAGGAGCCCGCCAGCAGGGAACCGAACTTTAAGCCGGTGGTGGTTACGATGGGGATCAGGGCGTTTTTCAGGGCCTGCACATAGAATACGATGCGCTCCGGCACGCCTTTTGCCCGCGCCGTCCTGATGTAGTCCTGGGTGATTACATCCAGCATGGAGCTTCTGGTTGTCCGCGCCACATAGCCCAGTTCCATAACGCTTATGGTTACCACGGGCAGCACATAATGCAGGGAGGAGGATAGCCCCATGCTGGGTAATACCTTTAGCTTCAGCGCAAACACCAGCAGCAAAACAAGGGCCAAGAAAAAGGAAGGGGTGGAAATGGAAAGCATGGAGGTTGTACTGATGATATAATCCAGCACGCTATTATGCTTTACCGCTGATATGATCCCCAGGATCACCCCAAATAGGGTCGCCAGCCCAATGGAGAGCAGCGCGATCTTGATGGTGACGGGATATCGATCCAGGATGATCTCAATCACCGGTTGATCCGTGCGGATGGACACGCCCAAATCCCCCCGGAACAGGTCCTTCATATAGTTGAAGTACTGGACGTACATGGGGTCATTAAGCCCCAAGCGTTCCCGTTCATATTCCAGGTATTCTTCGGACATGCCGGCTACTTCCGAACCCAGCATTGCCACCACCGGATCGCCGGGCACCAGCCGGATCGCAACAAATACAACGATGGAAATCAGCAGCAACAGTACGACTAAAAACACCAACTTTTTGCAAATATATTTTAACAAAACGATTCCAACCCTTCCTCAGTCATGTTTTGCCTTGGGTGTGCGACGGGATAGCGGTTACTCCTTGATCCGCATCTTCTGGAAGTTGATCATGCCGCGGATGTCCAGCTCATAGCCTTCCACATTATCCGTCATGACGTTGATATTCTTGGTGTCATACACCCAGATTCCGCCGGGGTCTTCCAGATAGATGATCTCCTGAATCCGCTTATAAATGTCCAACCGCTTCTCTTCGTCCATCTCCTGGGCGCCTTGCTCGATCAGGGCATCCACTTCCGCGTTGGAATAGAAGCCGATGTTGGAGCCGTTCATGCCGTTATCTGGGGTGATGAAGGAGCGGGCATAGGCTTCGTGGGCGTCGGCGGAGCTGGGCCCAAGGCCGCAGCAGATCATGCCGAATTCCGCCTGCTCAGGGGTGAGGGTCTGCATGGAACTAAAGGTGGTGCTATCGATCACCTGGATGTCCACGATAATCCCAACGGGCTTGAGCTGCTCGGCGATCATTTCCAGCACTTCCCCGTTCTTTGCATAGATGGAGCTGGCAATGGCCTGGAAGGTAAATCCATCGGGATACCCGGCTTCTGCTAGCAGCTCCTTGGCTTTATCGTAATCCTGCTCGATCACGCCCAGGTCCACATAGCCCCAAACATTGGGGGACAGGGCGGATGTGCAGGCGGTGTATCCCACCTCGCTCCACAGGGCGTCAATGATGGCCTGATGGTCGATGCAGTAATTGATGGCCTGGCGGATCTTGGGATCCTTGATGATGGGGTGGGTATAGTTGAAGCAGAAATTGTGCTGCCCAACGCTGGGGGTGATCTCCGCGTGGAACCCGTCCAGGGCGTCCAAGCGCACGGTCTCGCTGGGGGACATGCTGGTGATGATATCCACCTCGCCGGTCTCCAGGGCGATGGACCGGGAGCTTTCCTCCTTTACAACCAGGAACTTCAGGTTCTTGGTGAGGGGGGCGCCTTCAAAATAGTTTTCATTGGCAACCAGGTTGACCTCCTGGTCCGTAATGCGGTTCACCATCATATACGGGCCGGTACCAATGGTGTTTTCCGGCGCGGTGCCGATGTCCCGTCCATATTCGGCAATGATGTCCGCGTCCATGATGGAGGCCTGGGTGGCCGTCAGGTTGGCCAGCATGGGAGCAACGGGATACTTCAGCTTGATCTCCACCGTGTAATCGTCAATGACGTTGGTGCTTTCGATAAAGGCGAAGCTGGAGGTATAGGCCAGGGGGTCCTCCTCGTTGGTGAGCCGGTCAAAGGATGCCTTCACATCGTTGGCGGTCATTTCCTTGCCGTTGTGGAATTTGATGCCCTGCTTGAGGTAGAAGGTCCAGGTTAGGCCGTCCTCGCTGCATTCCCAGCTCTCTGCCGCGTCGGGCACGATCTCGTTGTCAGGATTGCGCTTTACAAGCCGGTTGTACAGCATGGTCAAGATCCGGTGGTTACCGGTATTGTTATGGGGATCGTCGGGATAATGGTCGGTATTGATGGCCACGGTAATGGTGTCCTTATAACCGGCCTCCCCCGATGCGGCAGCGCCCTCCTGGCCGCTGTCGGCAGTACCCTCTTCATTCGCAGCGGGGCTGCAGCCAACAAAGGCAGCCACCAGGAACAAAAGGGCCATGAGCAAAGCAATTTTTTTCATTGTTTACCTCCTTTTCATCCATTTTTTATATGCTTGTATGCAACCAAGGGCATCGCGCTACCGGTTGCATTCCGCAGCCCACTTATCCCGATCCAGCAGGGCAAACTTGTAGGCGAAGGCATGATGCTGGGTGGGAATGGCTAAGACCTTGTCCAGCAGCTCTACTGCCCGTTTTACATCGCCCTTTTCAAAGTAATAGTAATTGGCAAGGGCATAATAGGCGGACATGCTGTGGAGATGATCGTTATCATCGATCAGGCTTACAAACTTCTCCTCGGAATATACCCCCTTGTAAAGGAGCACCCGGTGCTTATAGGTGATGTCGCACTCGATGATAGGGGTATTCTCATCGGTATATTTCAGGATCTCATGGGCCTCGTCCTTCTTGCCCAGCTTCATATAGGCCATCCAGATCCAATCCACCTCTACCGGGATGAAATCGATCTTGTTCTTGATATAAAGATCCATGGCCTGGCGGAAATACTGTACCGCCTTTTCCAGATCTCCCATGTAGAAATAGGCTAGGCCCAGATAGTGCTGGGGCAGATAGAACCAGGACACCCCCAGGTTTTCAAAGGGTTCATAGTCCTCGGGATTGATCCGGATGCACATGAGGAAATCCGCGGCGGCTTCCGGCCACTTATCCAAAGACACATACTTCCGCCCGCGCATATAGCGCAGCTTGGTGGAAAAAGGCTCCTGGAGCAAGCCCAAGGAATACGAATTGATGGCTTCCTGGAAGTCCCCGTTAAAGTACGCTGAACCCCGGGCAAACAGCAGGTCCACGTTGGTGGGCTCGCTTTCCAACGCCTTTTCAATATCCTCCACGGTTACCATGGAGACCCGTTCGTTCTCCAGCAGGCTTTCGTCGATCCGGAAGCCGCGCTTTTTGGCGATGGTCTCCAGGATGATTTTTTGCAACGGATCGCAGTACGTTGTGTTGTCCATGTTTTTTTCCTTTCTTCTTGCTTAGTTTTTGAGCTCTTGGGCCCATTTGTCTCTGTCGAGCAGAGCAAATTTGTACGCAAACGCATGGTGGTGGGTGGGAATCGCTAATACCTTGTCCAGCAATTCCACCGCCCCTTTCACATCGCCCTTTTCATGGTAGCGGTAGTTGGCAAGGGCATAGTAGGCGGACATGCTGTGGAGATGGTCGCTATCATCGATCAAGCTCACAAATTTCTCCTCGGAATAGACACCCTTGTAAAGCAGCACCCGGTATTTGTACACGATATCGCAATCATGGATGGGGGTATCCTCATCGACGTACCGGAGGATCGCATGGGCTTCTTGCTTTTTGCCCATCTTCATATAGGCCATCCAAAGCCAATCCACCTCTACGGGGATAAAGGCGATATTGTTTTTCTGGTACAGGCGTATTTCGTCAAGGAAATACTTGGCCGCCATTTCCAGGTCTCCCATGTAGAAGTACGCCAGCCCCAGATAATGCTGCGGCCCGTAAAACCAGGATAAGCCCAGGTTTTCAAAGGGCTCGTTTTCCTCAGGATTGATCCGGATGCACATGAGAAAATCCGCGGCGGCTTCCGGCCATTGATCCAGGGAAACGTATTTGCGGCCCCGCATATAATGGAGCTTACAGGAGAAGGGCTCCTGGAGCAGGGCTAGGGAATACGAATTGATCGCTTCCTGGAAGTCCCCGTTAAAGTACGCCGAACCCCGGGCGAACAGCAGATCCACATTTTCGGGCTCCGTTTCCAGGGCCTTTTCAATGTCCTCCACCGTCACCATGGACATCCGTTCCTGCTCCAGCAGGCTTTCGTCGATGCGGAAGCCCCGCTTTTGGGCGATGGTCTCCAGGATGATCTTTTGCAGCGGATCGCAATAGGTGGTATTGTCCATTGTTTTCTCCCCCATCGGTTACAGCTGGGCCGCCCATTTATCCCGATCCAGCAGGGCGAACTTATAGGCAAAGGCATGATGCTGGGTAGGAATGGCCAGCACCTTATCCAGCAACTCTACCGCCTTCTTTACATCGTTCTTTTCGAAGTAATAATAGTTTGCCAGGGCGTAATATGCCGACATGCTATGCAGATGGTCCGCATCATCGATCAGATCCAGATATTGCTGCTCCGTAAGGATCCCCTTGTAAAGCAGCACCCGATGTTTATAGGTGACGTCGCTCTCTGCAATAGGCGTGGATGCATCGGTGTATTGCAGGATCTCATGGGCCTTGTCCTTCTGGCCCATCTTCATGTAAGCCATCCACATCCAATCCACCTCTACCGGGACAAACTCGATGCCGTTTTTCAGATATACGTTCATGGAATCCCGGAAGCATTCCACGGCCTTTTCCAGGTTGTTCATGTAGAAGTAGGTGAGGCCTAAATAATGCTGGGGATGGTAAAACCAGGAGATGCCCAGGTTTTCAAAGGGGCCGTAATCCTCCGGATTGATGCGGATACACATCAAAAACTCGGACGCCGCTTCGGGCCATTTATCCAGGGACACATATTTGCGGCCCCGCATATAGTGGAGCTTGGTGGAGAAGGGCTCTTGCAGCAAGCCCAGGGAAAACGCGTCGATTGCAACTTGAAAATCGCCGTTAAAATAGGCCATGCCCTTTGCGAACAGCAGGTCTACATCGGTAGGGGCCTGTTCGAGGGCTTTTTCGATATCCTCCACCGTTACCATAGACATTTTCTCGTTGGCGAGAAGGCTTTCGTCAATGCGGAACCCCCGTTTGCGCGCTATGGTTTCAAGTACAATTTTCTGAAGTGGATCGCAATACGTTGAAGTATTCATTATTCTCCCTCACTGTTTATTATTTTTAATTTCTCCCTTATATTTTCCCCTAACGAAAGCTAATATATATTCACATTTTAC
>ENA-UOIW01000407-UOIW01000407.1-human-gut-metagenome-genome-assembly--contig:-P58-NODE-407-length-36752-cov-12.324195_pt1 | contig 36752 bp, 29 predicted proteins | sample MGYA00242334_ERZ723881 | MGnify/ENA metagenome assembly ERZ723881 | reverse complement strand
CAAGACAACAACACCAAAAACACCAGGTGTTGCAACCACCACTAGAATCCGCCCATGGCGGGCGTCACGACGGCCGCCGCGCACGAATCCTCGCGACCTTCGGACCACCCTCAGGTATATCGTATTGGAGTTGATTTTTGGAGTCTGACCGGCCAAATACCCGAGGCGAGGGCCGCCGTCGGGGCCATCGGGCCGGGCTAACGGAAGTGGGGTGTGCGCGTGGCCGGAGCAAACGGAGTCAGGAACCGTCGCGGCGAACTGCAACGGGTGCTGAGCCAGAAGGAATCATACGTCGACAACAGGCTGAGCCATGCCGCGTTCATCTCGATCGCGATCCTGACCTTCATCACGTTCGTCGGCAACTTCACGCAGCTGCAATTGAGCTCGGCGCTGCCGGTCATCGTCTCGGAATTCCACATCTCCGTGACCACCGGCCAATGGCTAACTTCCGTGTTCCAGCTGGTCATGGGCGTCATGGTGCCGTTGACCGCGTTCCTCACCCGCCGCTTCTCCACCCGTCAGATCGTGGTCTGTTCGATGGCGGTGTTCACCATCGGCTCGCTGTTGTCCTGGCTGGGACCGACGTTCGCGGTCGTGCTGCTCGGACGGGTGCTGGAGGCCGCCGGCACAGGCGTGATGTGGCCGGTGCTGCAGATCACCGTCTTCTCGATCTACCCGCTCTCCCGCCGCGGGTTCGCCATGGGCACCGTGGGCATGGCCATGAGCGTGGCCCCGGCGATCGGCCCCACGCTGGGCGGCTGGCAGACCGACGCCAATGGCTGGCGGTCGATTTTCCTCACCATGACCATCATCGGCGTGATCTCGCTGCTGGCGGCCATGTTCGGACTGCACAATTTCGGCTCCCACGACCCCTCGGCCCGCGCGGACCTCTTCTCGGCCTGCCTGTCGGTCATCGGCTTCGGCGGGCTCATGTTCGGATTCACCAACTCGCAGGCCTACGGATTCGCCGCCCCGGTGACATGGGGGCCCATGACCGTGGGTCTAATCGGCATCGCATGGTTCGTCCTGCGCAACCTCCGTGCCGGCAGACGCTATCGGGCGGCCGCGGGCGGCGACGGATCGCCGCGCCCCCAGCCGCCACTGCTGGATCTGGACGTGCTCAGGAACCGTTCGTTCACCATCGGCACCATCACGGCGTCGCTGGCGTTCTTCGCCTTCAGTTCGATCCTGGTCATCATGCCGCTCTATATCCAGACCGACCGCGGCTATTCGGCCACGATGAGCGGCCTGATCATGCTGCCGGGGGCCATCGGCCAATGCGTCTCCCAATTCTTCGGCGGACGCGCGATGGACCGCTTCGGAGCGCGGCCGGTGGCCTTGTTCGGCTCTATCGTGCTGGCCCTCGGCACCCTGGGCATGTCGCTGGTGTCAATGGACACGTGGATCTGGTGGGTGTCGATCTGCCAGTTCATCCGTCAGATCGGCATGGGCTTCCTGCTGATGCCGATCACCACATGGTCGCTAAATTGTCTGGACGGACCGGACGAGGTGTCCGCCGGTTCATCGGTGACGAACACCGCCCGGCAGATCGCCGGCGCGGTGGGCGCCCCCGTGATGGTGATCCTGATGGAGACGTTCGCCGCCCTGCACGAACGGAACGGCGCCTCCGCCGTCGCCGCCTCGGTCTTCGGCATCCAGTGGGCGCTGCGCATCTCCACGCTCCTATGCGTGGCGATGGTGCTGATGGTGCTCTTCGGCGTGAAGGGCGACGGCGCCGGACGCACGAGGGACATCATCTCGCTGCGGACGCTGCGCGAACGCCGCCGAGACAGGGCCCGCTGACCGTTTACGCCTTGCCCATCAGCGTCAGCACAATCAGCAACACGTTCAGCGCCACGATCAACGCCACCACGATCATGAAGATCACGTGTTTGACCGTCCCGTCGACCCATTCGCCCATAAGCTCCTTGGTGTGCGTATAACGCATCAGCGGAATCACGGCGAACGGAATACCAATCGACAGCACCACCTGGCCGATGACCAGCGCCTGAGTGGGGTCTTTGGCGAACCACAGCACGATTAGCGCGGGCACCAGCGTGACCACACGGCACGCCCACATCGGGACGTTGACATGCAGAAGACCACGCATGATCTCGGAACCGGCATACGTGCCGACCGACGTGGAACTCAACGACGAGGCCAGCAGGCCGATGGAGAATATCGTGCCGATCACCGGGCCAAGCACCTGCGTGATCGCCCGTTGCGCGCCGTCTATGGAATCCGTGCCGGACATGCCGTGCAACGAGTTCGCGGCAAGCACCAGCATCGCCAGATTCACCGTGCCGGCCAGCAGCAGCGCCCACGTCACATCGATCTTCGAACCTTTGAGCTGCATGGCAATCGACGGCTTATCGCTGTGCGTGTAGTAATGGTCGTTGACCAACGTGGAATGCAGGTAGATGGCATGCGGCATCACGGTGGCGCCCAGAATCGAGGCGGCCATCAGCACCGAATCGGCGCCTCGGAAGCGTGGGATCAGGCCCCGCACCACCGCTGCGGGATCCGGCGGGGCCACGAACAGGCCCGCGATGAACCCGAAGGTGATGACCAGCAGCAACACGATGATGATCCGTTCGAACGTGGTCTGCGTCCTGCCGCCCTGGAACCACAGCATCACCGTGGAGGCCGCGCCGATCACCAGGCCGCCAACGAACAGAGGCAAGCCAAACAGCAGATTAAGGGCGATAGCGCCGCCGATCACCTCGGCCAGATCCGTGGCGATGGCGATGACCTCCGCCTGCATGAAAAACATGAACCGTCCCGCGTTGCCCATACGCTCCCCCAGCAGTTCCGGCAGGCTCTTGCCGGTGACGATGCCGAGCTTCGCCGACTGGTATTGAATCAGCACGCTCATCGCGTTCGCCAGCACCAGCACCCATACCAGCAGGTAGCCGTATCGTGCGCCGGACGTGATGTTCGCCGCCACATTGCCCGGATCGACATAGGCGACCGCGGCCACGAACGCCGGCCCCAAGATGCTGGCGAGCGCATGCTCGTGATGCTGGCGCCCGGACGCTTCCTCGGCATGACTGCGTTCGATGTCGATCTCTGAATCGGTTTTGTCATCGATCATCTGACGATGCTCTTTCATTCCCTCATTCCTCTCATGCGCCCGACCCCTGGGCGCTACTCGATCCGCCTAATGGTATACACCGCGTTTGTAACAGACCGTCGAATTTCCCGCCACACGACTCCCCCGCTGGGCGGACTGCGGCATTTGTCGAGCGATGGGCTCTATTCCGCTCACTGACTGGGGATCTGTTGCGCGGGGCATGCGCGCAGCACGGCGAGCATCGAACGCTTCTCGCTGGTGGTGACGGTCAGACCGTAATGCCGTTTGACGCCGATCTGCCGCGCGACGTATTCGCAACGATACTCGCCGTTGGTGGGAAGCCAGTAAGCGGCGGAGGCGGATCCCTTGTCCTGGTTGGCGGGGCCATCCACGGCGAGCAGATTGTAAGGGTCATTGCCGAAGCGGTAGCGCTGGGCGGTGGTCCAGTCCCTGGCACCGGATTGCCAGGCGTTTGCGAGCGCCACGACGTGGTCGATCTGCACGGCGGCGCTGGTGTTTCGGCCGCGCACGAACAGGATGGTCTTCCCGGTGTAGGGGTCGGCGAGCGTACCCGAGGAGACTTGGCAGCGCTTGGCTGCGCTGAATATGACATCAGTCAGGTCGCGGGCGAGCACATCGTCGCGCACGTCGCAGCCGTCGCCATCATCGTCGGTGGCGCGGAATCCGAAGGAGTCGCGGTCGTAGCCGGTGGAGTCGGGCCGGTCGTCGACCTGCAGCCCGTTCAGCGCGTCCGCCGCCGGGCCGGAGGCAATGTATTCGCCGGTGATCTCGCCGATGGAGGGGCTGATTTTGGGCAACGCCAGACCGATGACGACGCCGAGCAGGGCGGCGATCACCACCAGTATCATAAGACGTTCCAGCGGGGATGATCCGCGGAATCGGCGTTTGCGAAAATGCGTGCGCATGGTCAATCGGCCTGTCGTTGGTTCTGCGGTCAGTCTCGTGGGCTGCGCGGCGGTATCGTCGTCGGCTCAGGCGCGCGGCATAAGCCCGGACTCACGCCGCGTACCTTTCTCCCCGCCGGATCAGGCGTAGGAGAACGTGCGAGGGTCGTGCCCCGCGCGTTCCGGACCGTCGAGCGCGTCGATGGCGGCATGTTCATCGAGCGTGAGCGCGAAGCCGAACAGGTCGAGGTTCTGCCGCTGACGTTCGGAGTGCACCGACTTGGGGATGATGATCGTGCCGTTTTCGATGTGCCAGCGCAGGATCACCTGGGCAGGCGACACCTCGTGCGCCTCGGCGATTCGCGCGATCGTGCCGTTGCCGGCCTTCAGGTCGGCGCCGCGAGCCATCGGGGAGTATGCTTCGACCGCGATGCCGTGCTCCTTGCAGAATGCGACGACTTCGCGCTGCTGCCAGGTCGGGTGCAGCTCGATCTGGTTGACCGCCGGCCATTCGCCGGTCTCCTCGTACAGACGGGTCAGATGCTCCGGCAGGAAGTTGCACACGCCCAGCGTCTTCACACGGCCTTCGTCGCGCAGCTTGGTGAACGCCTTCCAGGTCGCTCCGGAACGCCAATTGAACGGAGTCGGCCAATGAATCATGTACATGTCGACGTATTCCAGCTGCAACAGTCCCAGCTGTCGGTCGAAGGCTGCAAGTGCCATGTCGTACCCCTGCTCGGAGTCGCGCAGCTTGGTCGTGACCCACAGATGACTGCGCTTGCGCCCCTTGTTGAAGCCGGTTTCGGCGAGGGCGCGGCCGACGCCGCCCTCGTTGTTGTAGCCCGCGGCTCCGTCGATATGCCGGTACCCCGCCGCCAACGCCGATTTGACCACGGGAGCGACATCATCGTTCTCGATTCGCAGCAGCCCCAACCCGATTTGCGGAATCACGTTGCCGTCATTGAGTTTGATTCCCGGCACGCTCGCAGCAGCCGCCGCAACGGCGAGATCGCTGGTTCCCAGCATGGTCGTCTCCTTGTCTTCACACTACATCCGGTTCGGAGCATATGCCATGGCGATATGCCGAGCCTCCCTACACCAGTATGCCATCATATCGGATGACCGACATACGATTCGCGATTGGCGGCATCGGTGCAGGGGCCGGCAGACAACGCCGCCGGCCCCTGCACCGATCGATCAGCCGTCATAGCGGCCATCCGGTCACCAGCCCGTCAACGACGCCGCCGGCCGATGAGTACCATGCCGCCAGCGATGGCCAGCAGCACGACCAGCCCGCTGACCGCGACGCGCCCGTGGCGGACAGGCCATGCTGGTTCTGCCGGCCACCATGCTGGTTGTGCGGCGCTTCCGTCTTGTCGTCATCCGACTCGCTGGGCTCAGTCGGCTCGGCATCACTTGGCTCGGTCGGCTCCGTCGGCTTGCTTGGCCTTCACGGTGACCGTGCGCTCGGCGGTGGCCGTGTTGCCGGCCTTGTCTACGTCAGCACGTACTCTCCCGGCTTCGCCGCGTCCACCGAACCGGACACCTTGACGGCATCGGTCACGTCACCATCCACATCGTCCGTGGCCGACACGCCGGCCAACGGCTCGAATTCGGAATCCTGTTCCACCGTCACGTCATCCACGCCGGAGAGCACCAGCGCGATCGTGTCGGCGGGCGGAACCGGCTTCTTTTGATACAACGGAGTATCAAGACGAGCAATGATGCACCGCTATACCAGAACATGTCAACGCGCAAGACAGAGGAACACCACCCACCAGGGAACGACGTCGCCAGGGAACGCCGCCGCCATCAGCTGCGACACGCCCGGAGTGCGCAGCACAACCGCCATATGCAGTCGTGACGAACCGCGCAATTCCTCCGATCCGCAATAACCGGCCTCGCAATTGTGCCACCACTCCGGGCGTGTCGCGACAAATCAGACCCGACGCGTACCACGGTTCTACGCAAGACCCATGGCCGAAGCATCCCTCGACCACCCCAGCCGACCTCCGACCGACAGCCCCCGCCAACGCCCGCCAGGCCGCCGTCATGTCGATTGTCAGCCCCCCATCCGGCAAAAGCCCCATCCAAGGCCAGTGAAACGGGACTTTCGCGGGACGGAGCACATGCCGCCACCGACCTCAAATAGGGAAACGCGGCGTTATATCTACAATCGCGCTCTCAAAACTCACAGGGCCAAATTCACTAAAAATGGCCTGTATCTGCGAGTTTTGAGAGCGTGGTTCCCGTAATCCCCGAGATTCACCGCGTGCTGTCGCGCACAATCACGTCGCAATCGGTCATCAACAACTCGGGCTTAGCGATCTCACCGCGGATGCGCCCGAGAATCCGCTCGACGGCGGTAGGCGCGGTCCACTCCAGACGCGAATCCATGGTGGTGAGCGGAATCTGCAGGTATTGCGACTCCTCGATGTTGTCGAACCCGATCACCTGAACCTGCCGGGGAATCTCGATGCCGTTCGCGCGCATCACGGTCAACGCGCCGATGGCCAGCTGGTCGTTCAGGCCGATGACGCCGTCGAACGGCACGCCCTTGTCGATGAGCTCCTGCGTGGCATGGGCGCCCGCGCCAATCGTCCATTCCTGCTCGACATTGCCGAGCAGCCGCGCGTCCAGCGTCATGCCGCGTCGCCGGCATTCTTCGATGATGCCGCGCAAACGCAGCTGCGCGTTGCCTTCCACCGCACCGAGCAGCTTCGCCTCGTCATATGCGCCACGCCCGCCGACCACCGCCAGCGACTTCACGCCGCAGTCGAACATGTATCCGGCGGCCGATGCCGCCGCCTGCACGTCGTTGGGCGTCACATGATCGGCCTTGCCCCATGTGGTTCGCGCGCCGACCACCACCAGCGGGAAATCGACCTCCAGGTCCTCCGGGCTGATGTCCTCGACCTCGCTCATCGACAGAATCATGCCGTCCGACACCGTGGTGTTGAAGTTGCGCAACAGCTCGCGGGCGCCCGTCGCCGACCCTTCCGCGTATGTGGTGACGTACACGAGATACCCGCGCTGCCGGGCGGCGTCGATCACGCGGTTCGCGAGCTCGGACAGGTACGGCGCGGTCAGCGTCGGCACAGCGAGCGTGATGAAGCCGGTGCGGTCCCGGTTGAGGTTGCGCGCGGCGACGTTGACCCGGTATCCGGTCTGCTCGATGACGGCTTCGACTTTGGCGCGGGTGGCGTCGGTCATGCGTCCGGTGCCGTTGATGACATTGGATGCCGTTTTCAGCGACACGCCGGCCGCGGTGGCGACGTCGCGCAACGTGACGCGCCGACGTGCGGCCGTCGTCGGCGAGCCTGGCAGGTTCTGCGCGATCTCGCTCTTGCCGGTCTTGCCGTTTTCGGTCTTGCCCATCGCGTCAACCTTACTCGTAGAGGAAACTCCCCCTATGGTAATCGTCTTCGCCGAAGTTGTCATACGGGCCTCCTTACCGCATGTCTGCTACGGTTTTGTCGTCTTCGCGACATCGTTGCCATCCGATGACGTGATCGCCACCACGCATGTCGCCGCTGTTCATGACCACGCCAGGCTGCTCATCGATACCATCACCGGTCTGATGAGCGGCACGCCATCCGTCCCGTTCGTCGAATTCGAGTCTGGCGAACCGGATTTCGCGCTTGTTGCCGGTGCGGATGCGCTCGCCCGTGTACCGGTCCACGCCGCGCGGGCGCATGGCGTCCGGCAGAAAGCGGTGGTAGGCGATGACCCATTCGTCGGTGCCGGGGACCCGAAGTATGCAGTGATGCCCGGTGCCGAGTATGCCGAGGCGTTCGTTGGCGACCAGGATTTCGCCGCGATAGGTCCACTGCGAACCGTCGCCTTCCATGGTCGACACGGCCGCATAGGCGACTCGATAGTCGGGGTCGTTGATGTCGCCGATCGAGTACGTGAGATAGTACGTCCACGTTCCGGCATGCTCTCTCACGTTCAGATATGCGGCCTCCCGGATGTCGGGCGTGACTTCGGGGATGATGTGCAGCATGTCGTCGGACAGGCGGGAGTAGCGTGCCCGGTTCTGCCCCCAGGCTAGGTACCATCGGCCGGCCTGCGGGTCGCGGAACGCCGCGGGATCGACGCCGGGCGCGACGATGCCGGTTCCGGAGCCGTGCCGCGCGGCGTGCGAGCCGGTTCGCGCCAAGTCGCCCTGCAGAGCGTATCCTCCATCGATATGGTCGGATACCGCTACGTTGGTCTGCCCGTCGCCGCAGAAATACAGGTAATAGCGGCCGTCGCGAACGGCGAGCGCCGGCACCCAGGCGTGGGCGGTCCGGCCGGGCAGGATGTTGGTTCGGCCGCTGCCGTCGAGATGCTGGTCATGCAGGTCGATGACGACACCGCGGTCCTGCCAATGCGTCAGGTCTTCGGAGGCGAGGCAGTGGATCTGCCAGCCGCTCCACTCGCCGTGTCCGTCGGCGGTGGCGAACAGGTAGAACGTCCCGCGTTCGTATGCGAGTTCAGGGGCGGCGAAGAAACGCATGCCCCGCCTGCCGGTCGCGTCAGGCGTGTCGGGGATGCGCACGGGGGTGTCGAGTCGTTCCGCGACGACGGAGATGACCACGCGCGAGGTACCGGCAGTCGAGCCGTCAATGCCCGACCCGTCATCGCGGTGCACCGCGAGCAGGAGCGGACGGAGCAGATCCTGGGTCTGCGGTACGGCGGATCCGTCGAGGGCCGTCACGGTTCCGTAATCGCTGCGGAACCGCAGTCGCAGCCGAGTGATGTCAGTGATTTCGCCGCTGACCGCACCGTCCGGCGTCCATTGGTCCAGCGTCAGCCGTAGCCGGTAATCGGCCCGTGGCCCTGCGGCCGGCGCTGCTTCCGCGCCGGAAGCCCGGTCACCGTCATGAACCCGCGTCTCCCCGCGCAGCAGCATTGCGACGAAGTCCACGTCGACATCGTCGCGGACTTCGCCGCGGCCCGACTCTCCTCGAATCACCGGCCCCATGTCTGGAGCCGGCGATCCGTCAACGTTGCGACACCGTGATGAGCACACCGTTGCGTTTCAGCGTGACGGCCCTGCCATCATCGGCATTGCCGCATCCGCGGTAGACGAGCAGGGTCTCGCCTGCCGGCTCGCGCACGACAGCCTCGTTCTTCGCACGGTTGAAGTAGAAGTCGAACCCCCGATCCACCGTCCGCATCTTTCACCCCGCTAAAGACCCATTCGGAAGCGACGAACGATATGGCATGACAACGTTGACATAAGCTTATCGTGTCGACAGATGGCGCCATCCGGCGATTTGTGGGTCATACGACGCACACGACATCGCAAAGTCTGTACCACACCAGGGCTTTTTTGCCTCTTTTCGGCCTTCTGTGGCACACGCGCCCGATACCGGTTTGGAGTCGAATCCCATTTCCTTGATATTTCAAGGAAAACGAATGACATCATGTACCACACCAGATCATGTAAACGTTTGCACGAGCTGGTGTGGCCATCGGTGTGGCCACACCACGGACAAATCGGGCAAAATCACGCTGGTGTGGCACAACTACGAAACGAAGGGACGCGGCGACCTGCTGTCTCGGCCAAAAATCGAGACGCCGAGCTGCGGATGATACCCCGAAAGTCCTCGGCCGCCCCAGTCACCTTCGCGAACAGCCCTCGACCCTGCAGTTACGGACATGCCATGCATGACCAGCCCGCTGGTCTCACTGCCGTTCCCCGCCGACAAGCAGCCCGATCCGCTAGCGGGAGCCTACAGGCTCAAAAATAACTCGTGAATGCGGGTGTCGTCGGTGAGTTCGGGGTGGAAGGCCGTGGCGAGAATGTTGCCCTGTCGCAGACCGACCACACGCCCATCAACCTCGGTCTCGATCGTGGCGTCCGCCCCGACATCGGAGACGAACGGCCCACGGATGAACACGAGCGGAAAGTCCTTGATGTCACCGAAATCGGCCGTGGAGGCGAACGAACCGAGCTGCCGACCGTAAGCATTGCGGCGAACCGTGGCGTCGAGGGCGCCGAAGTACACGTTGTCGTCGTTTTCCAGTCGCTTCGCGAGCAGAATCATTCCGGCGCACGTGCCGAACACCGGCTTGCCGGCGGCGATGTGCGCGGCGATCGGCTCGAACAGACCGGTGGAGCGCAGCAGCTTGCCCTGTGTGGTCGACTCGCCGCCGGGCAGAATCACGCGGTCGATGGAATCGTCGAAATCCTCGGCGGCACGCAGCAGCTTCCACTGGGCGCCGAGCTTGTCGAGCATCGCAGCGTGCTCTGCGAACGCGCCCTGTACGGCCAGGATGCCGGTCACGCCGTGCTTTGCCGTCTCGGCATCGGCCGACGCTTCCTTCGAAATATATTCAACAGCTACAACCATGATTACTCCTTGGCTCCCGATGAGGGGAGCCGTCGAATGCGGTGGGGAGGGGTGGCTGAGGATGCGCCTCTACCACCCCAGTCGCCCCGCGACAGCCCTCGCCGCCAGCGGGGGCGAATTCATGCGGAATCACCCCCGCCAAGTTGACCGCCTTCGCCAGCGGGAGGGGCGGCTCGATCGTCCCGCCGCTAGCGGGCTATGATCACTCGCCGCGGGCGGCCATGATGGTCTGGATTTCGTCCTCGTTGATGCCGACCATGGCCTCGCCGAGGTTCTCGGAGAGTCGTGCCAGCAGATCGGCGTCCTGCCAGTTGGCGGTGGCCTTGACGATGGCGGCGGCGCGCTTGGCCGGGTCGCCGGACTTGAAGATGCCGGAACCGACGAACACGCCTTCGGCACCGAGCTCCATCATCAGCGCCGCGTCGGCCGGGGTGGCCACGCCACCGGCGGCGAAGTTCACGACCGGCAGTCGGCCGTTGTCGTGCACGTAACGCGCCAGCTCGACCGGCACGGCCAGCTGCTTGGCGGCCTCGAACACCTCGTCGTCACGCAGGCCGACGAGCTCGCGAATCTGCTTGTTCATCGTGCGCATGTGACGCACGGCCTGGATCACGTCACCGGTGCCGGGCTCGCCCTTGGTGCGAATCATCGCGGCCCCCTCGGCGATGCGGCGCAGCGCCTCACCCAGGTTCTTCGCACCGCACACGAACGGCACGTCGAACTGTGTCTTGTCGATGTGATAGACGTCATCGGCCGGCGAAAGCACTTCGGACTCGTCGATGTAGTCGATGTCGATGGCCTGCAGGATGCGGGCTTCAGCGATGTGCCCGATGCGCACCTTCGCCATGACCGGAATGGAGACGGCCTCCTGAATGCCCTTGATCATGGCCGGGTCGCTCATACGCGAGACGCCGCCGGCGGCACGGATATCAGCGGGGATGCGCTCCAACGCCATGACCGCGCACGCGCCGGCGTCCTCGGCGACCCGAGCCTGCTCGGGAGTCGTCACGTCCATGATCACGCCGCCCTTGAGCATCTGCGCCAGGTTCTTGTTCAATTCCGCTCGGTTTTCAGCCATTGAGGGTTCTCCTTCCATATGCTGCGGCGATGGCCGCCGCGACGACTGCCGCCATCGCCGTCATTGTTGCCGCTACTGTATTGTCTATATTGCCATTGTTGTCGTTGCCTCGACCGCCCGCACATCCCCGGGATGCGTCGGCGGCGCACAAGGCACCATGCTAGAGGTGTTCCCGCCGCGAACACGCGCAGCGGCTCATTTCCGGCGATAAGGAAAACCTATAATCCGTTATCAGCCGGCCATGCTGCACCGCCGCGCGGGAACACCGTCCGCCCGACGTCCGCCACCGTGGCGCCGCCGCCGGCCTGCGCCGCGCGGTTGTGCGCGACGACAAAACCCGACGCCGCTTTTCGTGCCCATGCACAACACCGCAGGAACCTACGGCAACGTACCCTTGACGATGGAATACGTATCAGGACATCTGCAAAGGAAATCCACGATGCCACAGGATCAGGCACAGGATCAGTCGAACGCGGCCCAAGCCGCCAAGCCGGCGGATGAACCGGCACCCAGTATGACGGCACCGGCCGCGCGGCCGGTCGGCACCGCTGCCGTTCCGACCATCATCAGCGAATACACCTCCCCCGGCGACGTCGCCGTGAACGACGACGAGACACTGTACTCGCTGCTCACCGAACGCATCGCCCGCACCGGCAATGCGACCACCATCGCGGCGCGCAAGACCGGCCCGGGCGCGTGGTCGAGCATCACCACCGGCGAGTTCCACCGTCTGGTGCTCGCCGCAGCGAAGGGCCTCATCGCGTTCGGCGTCGGCAAGGGAGACGCGGTGACGCTGTTCTCCGCCACCCGCTTCGAGTGGGGCGTGCTGGATTTCGCGCTCGCCGCGATCGGCGCGGTGAACGTGCCGGTCTACGACACCGATTCCGCGGCACAGGCGGAGCGCATCATCAACGACTCCGGCGTGAAGCTCGCCGTCACCGATAACCGCGAACGCTATGACCGTCTCGATTCGATCAACGACCGATGCCCCGGCCTGCAGCGCATCCTCATGATGGACGGCAACGCGCTGGGCGCTTTGGAGGGATTGGGCGTGTCGGTCTCCGACGAGGAGCTGGAGGCGCGCATCGCCGACACCCATGCCGACGACCTCGCCACTATCGTGTATACGTCCGGCTCGACCGGCGCCCCGAAAGGCGTGGAGCTTACGCACCGCAATTTCCTGTCGGTGGTTCGAGCCGGATACGAGTGCCTCGGCGAGGTGCTGTGCGACAACCATCCACGGCTGCTGCTGTTCCTGCCCCTCGCCCACTGCTTCGCACGGTTCATCCAGTACTGCTCGATTGGCTCCGACGATGGCGTGGTCGGCTATCTGCCGGATACGAAGTCACTGCTTCCCGACCTGCGCTCGTTCAAGCCGACCTATCTGCTCGGCGTGCCGCGCGTGTTCGAGAAGGTGTACAACGCCGCGTCACGCAAGGCCGGCACCGGTTTCAAGGGGCGCATGTTCGCGCAGGCCGCCCAGTGCGCCCGTGAATGGTCGCGCACCGAGCAGGACGGAGGCAAGCATTCCGCCAGCCAGCGCGCCCGGCACGCGATGTTCGAGACATCGGTGTACCGCGCGGTTCGCGGCGCACTCGGCCCGAACATCCGGTATGTGGCGTGCGGCGGGGCTCCGCTGAGCGCCGATCTGGCGCACTTCTTCGCCGGCATCGGCCTGCCGATGATCCAGGGATACGGTATGACGGAGACCGCGGCACCGTTTACGGTGACACGCGTGAACGACAACAAGATCGGCACGGTCGGCCAGCCCGCCCCCGGCTCGTCGGTGCGCATCGCGGACGACGGCGAGGTGCAGGTGCGCGGCGCGAACGTGTTCCGCGGCTATCACAATCTCCCCGAGAAGACCGCCGAAACGTTCACCGCCGACGGCTGGCTCAAGACCGGCGACCTCGGCTCGCTCGACGAGGACGGCCGGCTTATGATAACCGGCCGCAAGAAGGACATCATCATCACCGCCGGCGGCAAGAACGTCTCCCCCATCCCGATGGAGGAGGAGATCGCCAAGTGCCCGATCGTCGAGCACGCCGTGGTCGTGGGTGACGGGCGTCCGTTCATCGGCGCCTTGGTGACGCTTGACCCGGAAGGTCTGGCGTCGTGGCTGCCGACCATCGGTCAGCCGGCCGACTTGTCGCTGGCCGACGTGGCCGCGCTCCCGCAGGTGCGCGAGGAGATCCAGCCGTTCGTCGACCGCGCGAACGCGACGGTCTCGCGGGCCGAATCGGTGCGCAAGTTCGTGGTGCTGGATGCGCAGTTCACCCAGAAGAACTCCTGCCTGACGCCGTCGCTGAAGGTCGTGCGTCCGGCTGTGAACCGCGTGTTCTCCGGCGCGATCGACCAGGAGCTGTACGCCGGCAAGCGCTGACTACCGGGCCGCATAACCGAACGAGGGGGTGGTGCGAACGTGCCGTCTGGCACATTGATATGGCCTGTTTTTTGTTCCGCTCTTATAGTGGGGCGGCTTGCGCCGCTTGGTTCGCGTAATACCCGGTTTCGGTCCGTTCCGGTGTCCTGCAGCCCGAGGACCGGTGTGGCCGGTTCGGCGCCCCCGCCTCGAACCCGCGTTCCACGAGGCCGGGCCCGCCGCCCGCGCCCCTCGCCGGTCTGGCGGTGACGGGAGTCCCGCCGCGGCGCGCGCCGCGGATTCCCGGTTCCCGCATGACGCTCGTCACCAGGCCGCGGCCGATCCCGGCCGATCCCGGCCCTGAAACGGTCCCTGAACTCGTCGACGTACGCGACTATCAACGCCGTGCCAGGCCGAGCCGTGCCGCGAAAAAGCCGACGCCGTCGTCAATATCTCGTTCGCCCGCCTCAATCGCCCGACGACGCTCGTCATCATCCAGCAGCGCGAGTCCGCCCCGGACTCCGCCGACCAGTTTCACTGCCTTGCTATGCCTACCCATAGCTTCATTGCACGTACCATGTAGCTACTTTGCAAATCAAAACCAACACGTTGGTCTAACAGACCCAAGAAAAACGCGCGATCCTCGGTCAGCGGTTGGCGGCGGGACCGAGCGACGAACGCTTCACGACCTCTGCGGGGAGCAGACCGACACCATGTGCGGACGCGGGCAACGCCACTTCGTCACCTTCCCCCAGCAGATGCAGCACCTGCCGCATCGCAGCGACGCCCAACGCCTCAAAATCAGGCCGAACCGTGGTCAGAGGCGGAATCATGTTGTCCATCGCCGGCATGTCATCGAACCCGACCAGACTGACGTCACGTGGAATGCGAACACCGTGCTCATACAGGGCACGCGCGACGCCCACCGCCTGATTGTCGTTCGCCGTGACCACGACCGTCGGCAACTTGCCGCCCTGATTGCCGATGGAATCGAGAATATGGTTCATCCTGGCGTACGCCTCGGTCGACTCCCAGGTCTTGCAACGCACCGTGACGGAACTGATGGAGCGGGCGCGGGTCAGTTTCACCCAGGCATCCAGTCGCGTCATCGCACCGCGCCATCCCAACGGACCGGCGAAGTACAACGCCCGCTTGTGACCGTATTCGGTCAGCATGCGCACCACATCGCCCATCGCACCCCACTGGTCGATACCGACGATCGACACGCGGTCGCGCTCGCGCGAGTGAATCAGGCGCAGCCCTTCGCTCACGCTGAGTTCGCCGTGCGTGGAGGTGATCATCACGCGAGGCTGCGTCAGCTGCGTGTAGCAGGCCGCTTCGAACATGACATCGGTGGGCGTGAGCATGATGAACGCGTCGACGTTCTGCTCGTTGAACGTGCCGCACAGATTCTCGAACTCCGCCCGCGTGCACAGCGCCTCATGCACCATCATCACCGACATGAACAGGCCGTGCTTGCGCGCCATCATCTCGATCGCGGAAATCGCCGAAATAGGGCCGTAGAACTTCATGCCGCCTGCGATCAGGCCGATCGTGCGGGAACGGTGCGATGCGAGCGCTCGCGCCGAGTTGCTGGGACGATAATCGAGCGCCTTGATGGCATCCTGCACTTTGGTGCGGGTGGCGTCGGAGACATCGGGAGAATCGTTGATGACCCGGGACACCGTCTGATGACTGACTCCGGCGAGCTTCGCGACTTCGAACATGGATGGGCGTTTCCGCCCGCTTCGCTTGGCCGTCACGCTGTCAAACCTCCCGCTGCATAACAACACAATATGGGCAAGTCTACCCGGTAACGCTTAGATAACACGCGTGAGCGCTCACAGATCATGCGCAGGTAACAGATTCACCACTGCGCCGTTCGGATTCACGCCCCGGACTTCTTCTCACAAAGAACTGTGGCACTACAGCGCCCGCACCTGAGACAAAGCACCGAGTCAGATAACCGGGCCGGGCCAAATTAAGCCGCGCCATGCCGAGCTGCGCGACGCAGGCCCGGAATCAGCCGCAACGCCGCAATCAGGTCAGACGCCACGTGACCCGATGCAGCGGCGTGACTCCCAGACGGGCGATGGCGTCGCGGTGAGCCGCCGAGCCGTATCCCTTGTTGTGCGCCCAGCCGTACGGCGCGTACCGCGGATTGCCCTGCGCGATGTCAACCATCAGGTGGTCCCTCGTCACCTTCGCGATGACCGCCGCGCAGGAGACGGTCGCACAATGACGGTCGCCCTTGACCTTGCACGACACCTGTACCGGAATCGGCAACGCCGGCGCGTCAAACGTGTTCATCGTCTTGGTGATGTAATCGTTCGGACCGTCCAGGATGACGTCCACGCGACGACCCGAACCGGCCGGCCCGTCCATGCCGAGCTGCCGCTCCACATCGTTGAGCGCCCGCAAGGCGGCGATGCCCAACGCATGCGATATGCCCCATTCGTCGATTTCGGCGTTACTCGCCTGACCTACCGCGTAAGCGGCGCACCACGAACGCAACTCGTCGACGATTCCTTCGCGCCTGTGCTCGGTCAGCAATTTGGAATCGGCGACACCGGCCGGCACTTGCGCGGCGGCGAGGTCACGTGACCACATGGCGGCCGCCCCGACCATGACCGGACCGGCCAGCGCCCCGCGCCCGACCTCATCGCAGCCGATCACCACATCGCAGCCTTGGGCGGCAAGCTGCCGCTCCATATCAAGCGTCGGATGTTCGATCATCGCCATATCACCATCCGTCTGATGTCACTGCGCCTTGCCGGCGGGAACGTCCTTGAACACATCATGATGGGAGCTCAGGAAACTCATCCGGTTCAGCGGCCAATACCGCATCAGTCCCACTCCGACCACATTGTCGATGGGCACCAAGCCATGATCACCGTCGTCCTGATGGTATCGGGAGTCGGCTGAGCTGGCGCGGTTATCCCCCATGACGAAAATATGCCCGGCGGTCACCTCGACGCGGAACGAGAAACTGCTCGGGTCGACGCCGGATTTGATGTATGACGTCTCATCAATCGCGACGCCGTTGATCTTGACCGGCTGCCCGGCACCGCCGCACTCGACCACGTCGCCCGGCAAGCCGATCAGGCGTTTGATGAGATAATCGCCTTTGCCTCTGGTGGTCTCCTGGTTCAGCCAGTTCGCGGGGTCGTGGAACACGACGATATCGCCGCGTTTGAGATCGAAATATCTCGGCGTGAGCTTCGACGTGATGACCCGGTCGCCGATCTCGATGGTATCGCGCATCGATCCGGACGGAATCACGTAAAAGCCGATCAGGAAGATGCGTACCAGCAGTACCGCCACGAAGGGGACGACGCACCAGATCAGCAGGTCTCGGAACGAGAACGAATCATTGTTGTGCTTAGGCGAGGTCTTGCGATGGGCACCTTTCCTGCGGCGGGCCAACGAGTCTCGGCCGTCGGTGCCCACTACCCGCCCCGGCATATCGGTGGGGTCCACGCCATGATCGGCTATGGCGACGATCCATTCGTCCCGGCTGAATTCGGTGCCGGAACCGGGCATGGCCCGATCCGTCCGATGGTCGTCTGGCCGCATAGTTCCTCCATCACGCATACATGAAACCCCAACTATACTAGCGGCGTTCCTATAAATTCAGCCCGGAACCAATCGGCTCCGGGCTGAATTTCACGGTACTGTCGCCTCGCTTGGCAAAACTCAGGCCTGAGTCGCCTTGGCGGAGTTGTCGCGACGCTCGACGATGCGAGCCGCCTTGCCGCGCAGCTTGCGCAGGTAGTACAGCTTCGCGCGACGCACGCGGCCCTTGCGCACCAGCTTGATGGAGTCGATGGACGGGGAGTGCAGCGGGAAGCGGCGCTCCACGCCGGTGCCGAAGCTGATCTTGCGGACCAGGAAGGTCTCGCGCAGGCCGGAGCCCTGACGAGCGATCACCACACCGGTGAAGGTCTGGATACGGGAGTTGTTGCCTTCCTTGATCTTGACGTTGACGTCGACGGTGTCGCCGGGACGGAACGCCGGGATCTCCTCGGCGGGCTTCATGTGCTTGGCGTCAAATGCCTCAACAGCGTTAACCATTGCTATTCCTTAGTCGCTGCCGCATATCAGCGCACTGGTTTGGGGTTCGGTGATGACTGGCATCACGAACACGTCTGTAACTCCCTCGGGTCTGCCCTCAGGAAGCCTGTCAATCCGCCGAAACAGCGGCTTTGCGCCCGTTCGGTCTGGACTCATGAAGAGGCGGCTTATGCGGCGGCCGACCCTCGACACAGCAAAACAACATTTTATTGATTCATATGGACGAGACGGAATTGACATCAACTTCGGCCGGGCTCCGTAACGGAAGCCTCCCGTTCGGCCGACGGAACGAGCCGACACGCCCGGAGTGTGCAGCACAATTGTTGGGTATCGCCATGCGAATGGTGCGATAAAGCCAATCGCGATATTGAACCGCGACGATTGTGCTACGCACTCCGGGCGTGTCACAAGCACAGCCCCCCATACCTCGCTCGCAGCCGAAACCAAATCACAATCCCCTCATGTGCCCCGTCGTCAGTGCTGGCCGTACACGTTCTGGTAACGGTCGTTCAGCTTGTCGATGTCCGCCTGCGGAATCTCGATGATGTCACCCAGCTGACGGGCGGCCCACATCGTATGAGCCACCTCCTCCGTCATCGCCGCGGCCTTCACCGCGGCCTCCGCATCCTTGCCGATCGTGAACGGACCGTGGTTCTGCATCAGCACCGCCTGCGACTTCGGATATTTCTTCAGGGTCTCCACCACGCCCTTGCCGATCGCCTCCGAGCCGATCAGACGGAACGGGCCCACCGGCACCGGGCCGCCGAACTCGTCACCCATCATCGTCAGGCCGCACGGGATGTTCTGACCCGTCGCCGCCCACGCCGTCGCGTACGTCGAATGCGTGTGCACCACGCCGTACACGTCCGGCATGTTGCGGTAGATGTACGCGTGCGACGCCGTATCCGACGAAGGCGCCTCCGCACCATCCACCACGTTTCCGTCCAGATCGCACACCACCATGCTCGACGGCGTCAGGTACTCGTAGCGCAGACCCGACGGCTTGATCACCATCAGATCCGCCGAATGCAGACGCTGCGACACATTACCCGCCGTCCACACCACCAGGTTCCACTTGATCAGCTGCTGATGCAAGGCCGCCACGACCTCACGCACCTGCTTGACCTCAGCACGAACCTCAGGACCAAAATCAGCCAACGAAACCATAATCACCACTCACTTTTCTTATTCGCACTTATATATCGGGACGTTCATCAAAGGCGGTGCCGGCGCGCCGGCACCCACGAGCGGGCTCAGTATTCTACGATTCCGGCGATCGGCTCCTGTTCGATGCCCACCACGTCGAACAGCCCGTCGAACATCTTTTTGGCCCGAGTCACCTCGGCCACCGGATCCGGCGACTCATCGGTCCACATCTCGACCGTGTAGCTGCCCTGGTATCCCAGTCGTTTGAAGATACGCAGGCACGCCTCGAAGTCGACCGTCCCCTCACCGAAAGGCACCCGTTTGAACACGCCTTTCGAGGTCTCGCCCACCGGCTTGGTGTCCTTGAGGTGCACGGCGACAATGTTGTCGATGTTGGATTCGATCTCGCGCCCCACATCGTTGGTGGGCCAAGCCGTGAGGTTGCCCACATCCGGGTACGCCTGCAGCCATGGACTGCGCACTTGCGACTTGTAATAGGCGACCTTGTCCAGCGAGTTGATGAACGGGTCGTCCATCGTCTCGATGGAGAGCATCACCAGTTTCTTCGCGGCCATGTCGACGCATTTGCGCAGGTTCTCGACGAAGTATTCGCGAGACAGCAGGGTTTTCGGCTCGTAATACACGTCGTATCCGGCGAGTTGGATGTTGCGGATGCCCAGATCGACGGCGAGGTCGATCGCCTTGCGCATCATGTCGAGCGCCTTCTCGCGCACCTCGGGGTCTTTTGACCCGAGCGGGAACCGCCTGTGACCGGAGAGCATCATGGTGTTGATGCGGCTGTGGGTGTGCCACATGGCGTCGCGGAACCGTGCCCGGTCATGCTCGGTCCAGTCAAGACGGGCCAGTCGCTCGTCGCTTTCGTCGACCGAGAATTCAAGGAAGTTGTATCCCAGCTCATGCACCAGATCGAACGTCTGTTCCCAGCTCAGGCCGCGCGGCAGTGCCTTTTCATATATTCCCAGCGCGTTGGTGACCATGTCAACGCTCCAGCGAGTTCTGCATGTCACGCAGCGCGGCCCATCCGCCGTCGAGTGCGGTCAGCAGCGCCTCATACGCCTCGAACTTGCGGTCATACACCGCGGTCTGGTCCGCGTGCGGCTCGAACCGCTTGGCGAGCTTCGACATGTTGTCGAACGCCTCCTGGAACGACCCGTACAGGCCTGATCCGACCGCCGCGCACATGGCACCGCCAAGACCGCCCAGTTCGGTTACGGCCACGGTCTCGACCGGCAGGTTGAGCACGTCGGCGAACATCTGCACCCAAGGATCAGAATTGCATACGCCACCGGAGATGCGGATGGCCTTCGGCTTGTGCCCGAGCACACGCAGCAGCTGCTCGACATGGTGGCGGTGGGCGAATACCACGCCCTCGTACACGGCCCGCAACAGCTGGTCGCGCTCGCTGGAGCTGCGCAGTCCGATGAACGCGCCTTCCGCCCCCAGGTTCACGTTGCTGCCGTAGAGGAACGGGAAGAACAGCACGTCGGTGTACTTGGCGCCGGTACGTTCCAGCATCGCTCCGAGTTCGTCGTAGCTGGCGGCTTTGGAGCCGTCTGCCGTCATCATGCGCAACACGTAGTCGAGGTTGCCGGCGGAGGTCGGGCTGGACGCCTCGACCAAGGTGCCACCGGTGGGGAACACGGAGTTCATGCAGCCGCCGTCGAGCGGCGCCATGGTCTTGCTGGGGAACACGTTGATGTTCCACGTTCCAGCGGTGATGCTGAAGATATCGTCGCTCAGCACGCCGGTGGCGAGCGCGCAGGCGTCGATGTCGAACAGTCCGGCATACACGGGAGTGCCTTCGGCGAGGCCGGTGTTCGCCGCCGCTTCGGCGGTGATGGATCCGCAGCGGTCGGTCGCGCTGACGAGCTTCGGCATGCATTCCAGCATTTCCGGGATGCCGAAGAAGTCGAACAGCCGGCCGTCATATTCACCGGTTTCGAGGTTGACCAGATTGTTGCCGGAGGCGTCGCCACGCTCCTCGAGGATCTCGCCGGTCAGGAAGTGCCGGATGAAGTCCTTGTTGGACAGCACATGCCCGATCCGCGCGTACTGTTCCGGCTCGTTGTCCTTCAGCCAGCGCAGCAGTACCGGGAACTGCATGACCATGACGTGCTGGTGACTGATCGGGTAGATTTCGGCGACGCGGCTCTCGAATTCGTTGGCCAGGTCCGCGGCGCGGCTGTCGGAGGAGAGGATGCCGTCCATGAACGGCTTGCCGTCCTTGCCGAGCACGTACAGCCCCTTGCCGTGGCCGACCGGTACGACGCCGTCGATCTGGCTTCCATCCAGTCCGGCGGATTCCAGCGCGGCCTTGACCGCCTTGCCGATGTCACGCCACATCTGGCCGGGGTTGACTTCGCGGAAGCCGGGACGCCGCTCGATGGCGTCGGTCGGGAACGACGAGACGGACAGTTGCCGGCCATCCTGGTCGACGATGATGACCTTGGTGTTGGTTCCGCCATTGTCAATGGTGAGGAAATGCTTCGTTGCGTTTGTCATGATGATTCCTTATTGAATATGTGCCGATGATATCGCAGCCGCTCAGGCGATCATGTTGAACAGTTCGCCGATCTTGACGGCGACCCAGCCAATCCATGTGCTCACTGCGCCGGTCATGTTGGTGACGGCGGTGAAGTCCTTGGGCAGGTCGATGTTGCTCTGCGTGAACGATTGAGTGACCCAGGGCGCGATATCGGTGCCGACGTAGAGGATGATGATGACGCTCAGCGTGCCGACGATCAGCATCTTGAACATGTTGCGGCGCACGAACGGGGTGACCAGCGCGAGGATGAACACGAGCGACGCGAGGTCGGCGAACGGGAGCATCTCGTTGCCGGGCAGGATGAAGGCGAGCAGAATGGTGATCGGGATGAGCAGCAGACCGGTGGCGAGCACCGAGGAGTCGCCGATGAGCAGCGCGGTATCCATGCCGATGTAGAACTCGCGGTTGGGGAACCAGATCTTAAGCTGCTTCTCGGCGGCGTCACGCACGGAAATCAGGCCTTCGATCAGCACGTCGATCATCTTGGGCAGCAGCACCATGGCCGCGGCGATGTTGATGGCGAGCGTCACGGACTTGTCAGGACTGTAGCCGGCGAGCACGCCGATGAGCAGACCGAGGATGAAACCGATGACCACGGGCTCACCGATGGCGCCGAAGCGCTTGCGGATCTTGTCGGCGTTGAAGTCGACGTTCTTAAGGCCGGGGATCTTGTCGATGATCCAGTTGACGGCGATGGCGAGCGGCGACCAGGCCAGACCGGCAAGGTGCGGGAACGAGATGCCTTCGAGGTTGTATTCCTTCTGGATGTAAGGCGCGGTGAGGTCAGCGACCTTCAGCACGATGGCGAAGATGACCCAGGTGAAGATGACGGCGAACCAGAAGTTGCCGGTGACGGCATAGACCAGCGCTCCGACTTGCAGGAAGATCCAGTAGTTGAAGATGTCGACGTCGATGGTCTTGGTGAGCTTGCAGAACACCATGATGGCGTTGATGACGAGGAAGCCGACGACCGTGGCGACCATGATCGGCGTGCCCCAGCCGACCGTCGAGGCGGTGGGCCAGCCCACGTCAACCGTAGTCAGGTGCAGGCCGAGGCGGTTGACCATCGCCTTCGAGGCGGGGCCGAGGTTGTCAAGCAGCAGGTTGATGACCATATTGACGCCGACGAAGCCGACGCCGACGGTCATGCCGGCCTTAAAGGATTTGCCGATTCCCATGCGGAAGATGAGTCCGACCACGAAGAAGATGATCGGCATCATCACCGAGGCGCCCAGGCCGATGATGGTGTTGATGATTTCCATAATGTTCCTTTCCCGTGCACGAGGCAGGCTGCTTCGCCCGCTGCTCTGCGTTGTTGCCCCGCACTTTCCGTCGGCGTCGGTCTTCGATGAGCCCTGCGCGTCGACAGCCTCTAGCTAACGGCGGAAAGGTCTTGCACACCACCCACGCGATGAACACATGTTCATCGAACACATGAGAGCTGAGTGAGCACATGTAATCGACCTTCTTTTTTGCAATCGATTGAGAGCGCTCACATATCAAGGATTCATTGAGTTCTTTCGCGCTCTGAACAATTGTTCAGCATCGTTGCTGCACTAGAAAAACTAACATATGTTCACCGGTCACACCGGATGGAATAGAATAATGCCATGGTTGCAAACAAGCTGACAATGACGACAACTGAGTCGCGAAACCACATCGAGCTCGTGCTGAAAATCGCTCGCATGTATTACACGGACAATCTGACGCAGGCGCAGATTGCCGCGCAGATTGGATACTCCCGCCCCACCATCTCGCGGCTGCTCAGCGAATCGCGCGACCGGGGCATGGTACGCATCGAGATCGGGCATCCACTCGAACGTCTGATGCAGCTGGAGGACGCGCTGGTAAGACGGTACGGGTTGAAATGCGCACGAGTGGCGCAGGTCAATCCCGGGCAGGATCCCAGCACCATCGTCCCCCGATATGCCGCGGCCCTACTTACCGAAAAGTCGTCGCCCGACTCGCTCATCACCGTCTCCAACGGACGGGCCGTCGCCGCCACGGTCCGCGAAGTCGCCATCCAGGACTGGCCGAAATCCAATGTGGCGCAGATGGTGGGCGCCCTCTCCCCCAGCAATCCGATGACGGATTCGCCCGACATCTGCCGCATGCTCGCCGAACGCCTCGGCGGCACCGTCACCACACTCCACGTACCGATGATCCTCTCCTCCGCCCATATCGCCGCGGCCATGCGCCAGGAGCCGCAAATCGCCACCGCGCTGGCGCTCGGCGGCGGCGCCGACGTGGCCCTGGAAGGGGTCGGTGCGACCGAAGGCGACCGCCTCAGTCCGGTGTTCGACGCCTATGTCACACCACACATGGTCAAGGAAATCCGGGCGCAGGGCGCGGTCGCCACCGTATGCGGGCACTTCATCGACGCGCAGGGAAGGCCCGTATGTTCGGAGCTGTCCGACCGCATCATTTCGGTGGAGCTCGATCGCCTGAAGCGCATCGCGCTGGTCATCGGCGTGGCATGGGGGGCAGGAAAAAGTCAAGGCCATCAAGGCCTGCCTGGTCGGCAGCTATATTTCCGCCCTCGCCACCGACCAAGCCACAGCCGAAAGCCTGCTCGCCTGACATCCATCCGATCCTGCCCCGCCGGCGGGGCAGGATATGGCCCGGCGTAGTTTGGGCGCGACACTACGGAGTTGACATGGTCTGCCGGCGGTTTTACCCTGAGAGCGTCGGTAGGCGAGGCTACCGCAGGGATATGGGTTGCTGCCGCTAACAGTGGAGACACTGCACGCAGGTCAGCAGTTCTTGTCGGATTAAGGCATGAACTAACGCAACTCCACCGCCCTGCGATGCTGAAGCTTGAACGATGACACGACTAGGGGCAACTCTTCGAGAAGTCGCACTTCCTCATGTCGTCAATGTCCGACGGCGTACTGGTTCCATTGAGGAGGTGAATGTCATGGACGGCGATTTAGGTCATAGTAGCCGGCTGCGCGATGGCGGACAATATCACATGCCATCGGGCGCAGCATACGGCCCATTCTCTTCACACGTTTGTACCGCGACCATGGCATTGGCCGTCCGTCACGACACCGCCGTATCCGGCGAGGGCGATCCGATCACTGACTGATTCGGCTCGCGTCGACTTCACCGCCTCACGACGGCTGCGACATCCCGCATGACGTACGCGCCGAACGCCTGAATCGCGAATCCACATCCCGTTCTCCGGGCTCCCGGCCGATCGGCATCATCATATGACGACGCCGATCGGCTATCTGCATGCAGACATACCCGCATATCGGCGCGCCTGCACGCGACCGCTGACGCCCATGGCGCGCACTTGCCGCACGGATACCGAGTCGAACGCCCACCGAACGGGAACCGTTTATCTCCTTCGAGATAACGACATGAGAGCGCACAGGTTCCGTTATGTCCAATTTTTTCAATTACTCCTCGTTCCCCGGCATTCGTCCGCGTTCCGGCGCCGACACCGCCGACATGTCCCGCAGCGGCGCCGTGCGCCGCATCGCCGCAGACGTGGTGGTGGCCGCGGGCGTGCTCGCTCTGTTCGGCGTCGTCGCCTGGCTGCTGCCGCAAATCAACGAACCGATCGGCCCGTCAGGTGTGCCGAGCACGGTGAGCGACGATTTGCATCTGCTGCCGTATTACGCGCTGCGTTCGGTGTTCCGCATGTTCATCGCGCTGTTTTTGTCACTGGTGTTCAGCTTCATCTATGGTTTGGCGGCGGCCCGATGCCGGCGACTGCGCATGGTGCTGATACCGCTGCTCGACATCCTGCAGTCGGTGCCGATCCTCGGCTTCCTGTCCGCCACGGTCACCATTTGGATGGTGTTGTTCCCCGGCTCCATTCTCGGCGTGGAGGCGGCGTCGATCTTCGCGATCTTCACCAGCCAGGCGTGGAACATGACCTTCTCCTTCTACCATTCGCTGCTCAGCGAACCGCAGGAGTTGGATGAGGCGGCTCGCTCCATGCAGCTCACGCGCTGGCAGCGTTTCTGGAAGCTCGACGTGCCGAATTCGATGATTCCGCTGCTGTGGAACTGCATGATGAGCGTCGGCGGCGGCTGGTTCTTCCTGACGGCCTCGGAGATGATCTCCGTGAACAACAGGACGTACGCACTGCCCGGCCTCGGCAGCTTCGTGGCGGTGGCGTCCGAGCACGAACAGCTGGGCAAGGTGCTGTGGGCCATCGTGACCATGGTCATCGTGGTGCTGCTCATCGACGTGCTGCTGTGGAAGCCGCTGACGGCGTGGGCCGAGAAGTTCCGCATCACGCAGAACGAGTCCGTGCAGGCCAAGACGAGTCTGGTGCTGTCGGTTCTGCGGCGTTCCGGCATTTCGGATGCGCTGGCTCTCGTGGGCCGGCCCATCGCCAATCTGATGTTCTGGCTGACCCGCCCGCTGGGCCGTACCGGCGCACGCTGGCCGGCCGCCGGCACCCGGCGTCGCACGCTCGACATCGCGTTCATGGCGCTCATGGCTGTGGCCTGCCTGGCCGGCCTGTGGATGCTGGTGCGTTTCATCTCGGACGGCGAGGGGTTCGCCGAGGTCGGCCACGCGATGGTCCTGGGACTGATCACGTTCATGCGCGTGACGCTGCTGACCGTGGTGTGCTCCATCATCTGGGTGCCGATCGGCGTGAAGATCGGCATGAATCCGCGGATTTCCCGGTTCGTGCAGCCGCTGGTGCAGGTGTTGGCGAGCTTCCCCTCGAACTTCACGTTCCCGTTCGTCACACTGTGGTTCATCGCCTGGCATATCGACATCAGCTGGGGCAGCATTCTGCTCATGTCGCTGGGAACGCAGTGGTACATCCTGTTCAACGTGATTGCGGGCGCTTCGGCCATTCCCGATGACCTGCGCGAGGCCACGCGGGCGTTCCATCTGGACACGCGGCAGCGGTGGACCAAGCTGATCCTGCCGGCGGTGTTCGGCTCATGGTGCACTGGCGGCATCACCGCGGCGGGCGGCGCGTGGAACGCCTCCATCGTCTCCGAGATCGTGACCTACGGGCACACCACGCTTACGGCAAATGGATTGGGAACATATATCGCCAATGCGACCGCGGTGGGAGACACCGGCAAGACCATCATCGGGGTTGCCGTGATGAGCGTGTTCGTCGTGGGCGTCAACCGGCTGTTCTGGCGTCCATTGCAGGCGTACGCCGAGCGCCGTTTCTCCGTCGCCTGACGGAGGCCGCACCGGCCGTCCCGGCCCATCGACCCGCAACAATCCAACAGCATCGGCGGCGAGCGCATGTCATTCGAATCCGCCGCGATCATCCGCAAAAAACGTAACAGCAAGGACCATTTATCATGACCATCGCAACTTTTTCCGACCGCACCGCAACCTTCCCGCAGACCGCCGCGACGAACGCCGCCGGCACCGCGATCATCGAGGCGCGGCACGTGGGCAAGACCTACCGTGCCGAGCGCGGTAAAGAGCTGACCGTGCTGCGCGACATCTCCTTCACCCTGCATGAGGGCGAGATCGTGGCGATCCTGGGCCGGTCCGGCGCCGGAAAATCCACGTTCCTGCGCATCCTGGCGGGCCTGGTACCCGCGTCGAGCGGTACCGTCACCTACCGCGGCACCGACATCACCGGCCCTAATCCCGGAGTGGGACTCGTGTTCCAGACCTTCGCGCTGATGCCGTGGCTCACGGTGCAAGCGAATGTGGAACTGGGGCTGGAGGCCCGCGGCGTGCCGCGCGAGGAGCGCCGTCGCGCTGCACTGCAGGCCATCGACGCCATCGGACTGGACGGATTCGAGAACGCGTACCCGAAGGAGCTCTCCGGCGGCATGCGCCAGCGCGTGGGCATCGCACGGGCCCTGGTGGTGCAGCCCGATGCGCTGTTCATGGACGAGCCGTTCTCCGCATTGGATGTGCTGACGGCCGAGAACCTGCGCAACGAGGTGCTCAAGATGTGGAGCGGCAATCAGCGTTCCATCAAGTCGGTGCTCATCGTGACGCACAACATCGAGGAGGCCGTGCAGATGGCGGATCGTGTCGTGGTGCTCGGCTCGCATCCCGGTCATCTCATCGCCGACATGCCCGTCACCCTGCCGAGGCCCCGCGACCGTCATTCCGCCCAGTTCGAGGCTATGGTCGACACCCTGTATGCGATCCTGACCGGGCAGAGTCGCGATGGCGGGACGGCGGATACCGCCGACGAGCGCACGGCCGCCGGGGACGGCGTCGCGCATGGCACGTCAGATGGCGCGGCGAACCAGACCGCGGCAGCGGATCAGGCCCCGGCCCGGGCGAGCGACGCCGACCATCAGGCATCCTCCGACATGCTGCCCAACGCTACGCCGGGAGGCCTGGCCGGACTGGTGGAAATCGTATACGATCACGCGCAGGGCATCGACCTGGCCGATCTGGCCGCCGAGCTGTCATTCGAGGTGGACGACCTGTTCCCGCTGATCGACGCCGGAACCATGCTGGGATTACTGACCGTCGAGAACGGACACGTGACATTGACCGAGCTCGGACGCCAGTGGAGGCAGGCGGACATTCTGACAAGCAAGACGATGTTCGCCGCCATGCTGCAAGACAAGGCACCGCTGGTGCGCATCATCGACCGAGCGGTCCGTCACAGCGAACACGGCCGCCTGCGCGGCGAGCTCATCGTCGACCTGCTGAAGGCCCGTCATACGGACACGGAGGCGGAGCGCCAGTTCAACATCGCCATGACGTGGGGTCGATACGGAGAACTGTTCGACTACGACGCCGATGATGACATCATCACCGTCGACGCCGCCAACCCGGCAAACGCCACCCGACCGGCCGAGGAAGCCAGCGAAACGGACTGAGTTGACCCACCTCAGCCAACTGCCGCAATGGAAACAACGATCAACCCGACAGCGGAACGGACCGCCCCGAATCGCCAAGGAGGAATCATGAACACGCTACGACTGATACGCTGGCGCGGCGAACGCCACGCCAGCATCACCCAGCGACTGAATTTCGCCGCCCATGCCACGCCAGAGGCCACGCTCGCCTTGGTGTATGCGCACGAATCCGGCTTGGAACCCGACGAGGTTCGCCAGGCGCGTCGGGCTTACGGCGGCAACACCATACCGACGCCCGACGTCCATGAATCGCCGGCGCGGCGGCTGGTCAGGGCGTTCATGAACCCGTTCATCGGCGTTCTGATGTTGCTGGCGCTCACCTCGTTCGTGTGTTCACTGGCCCAGCGCGGAATCGTGACTTCGGGCACCACTGCGGCGAACGGAGGCGGCACGCCGGTGACCGTGGGCATCATCCTGCTCATGGCGGTGGTGTCCGGTCTGATCCGATACGTGCACGACTCCCGAAGCTCGCATGCCGCCACGGCGCTGGCCACCATGGTGAGTACCACGGCGACGGTGCGGCGGGTCGGTGCCGGCGAGCGGCAGATTCCGTCCGAAGAGCTTGTCGTGGGCGACATCGTGACGTTGTCCGCCGGAGACATCGTCCCGGCCGACTGCAAGCTGCTGGAGAGCCGAGACCTGCGCATCGCGCAGGGGGCGCTCACTGGCGAAAGCATGCCCGTGCGCAAGGATGCTGCCGCACTGCTCGCCGCCGGCGCCAGGGACACCGCGTTGACGGACGCGGCGTGCCTGGTGTTCATGGGCACGACGGTGATTTCGGGTTCCGCGTTGGCAGTCGTCATCGCCACAGGCCGCAGCGCACTGTTCGGCGGACTGTCACGCGCGTTCCAATGGCAGCGGCCGCGCACGCGCTTCGAGCGCGGCATGAACTCCACGTCCTGGATGCTGATGGCGTTCACGGCGGTCACCGTGCCCGTGTCCATGCTGGTCACCGGCATCGCGAGCGGCGACTGGCTGCAGGCCCTGCTGTTCGGCGTATCCGTGGCGGTGGGGCTCACGCCGGAGATGCTGCCGCTGATCGTCACCGTCTGCCTGTCCCGGGGCGCGCGGACGATGGCCTCCGGCAAGGCCATCGTCAGGCGGCTCGACGCCATCGAGACGCTGGGCGGCATGGACGTGCTGTGCGTCGACAAGACCGGCACACTTACCAGCGGCGTCATCAAGCTCGACCGGGCGCAGAGCATGAGCGGGTTGAACTCGTCCTACGTGCTGCATGCGGCATGGCTGACCACACTGATTCCCCACACGACGAGCAATCCGTGGGATGACGCCATCGTCGCAGCCGAAGGTGACTCGGCAAACGATACCGGCGACGTACAGGTCGAGGGAGGCACGCCTTTCGATCCGATACGACGCCGGGCGACCGTCATCGTCGCGAAGAGCCATCACCGCGCGGACCGCGAGCACACAGGTGGCAGCGATATCAGTGAGACCAGCGGCGCCGGCGCCGGAACGTCCGGGAACGTCAGCCGCATCATGGTCGTCAAGGGCGCCGTCTCCGAAATGCTGCCCCGCTGCGACACCGTCATGCGCAATGGAACCGCAGAGCCGCTGACCGATCGACTGCGCGGAACATATGAGCGGCTGATGGCCGACAAGGCGACGCACGGATACCGCGTCCTGCTCGTGGCGCAGCGCTCTGTGACAGACCAGACCACAGTGCAGGACGACCGCGCGCTCACCCTGCTGGGCTACCTCACGTTCCTGGACCTGCCCAAGCCCGATGCCGCCGACACGATCGCCCACATGCACAATGCCGGCATCACCGTGACCATGCTCACCGGCGACGAGCCACAAGTGGCCCGTACCGTCGCCCGGAAAGTCGGCATCAATGCTCGACGGGTGGTCACCGGCCGAACGCTGGACGACATGACGGACACCGCGCTCGGCACCGAACTGCGCCGCGTGAACGTGTTCGCCAAGCTCACTCCCGAGCATAAGGCGCGTATCGTCTCACTGCTGCGCCGCGAGGGGCATTGCGTGGGATACATGGGCGACGGCGTCAACGACCTGCCGGCCATGCACGCCAGCGAAATCGCCATCAGCGCCAGCACCGGCTCCGAGGCCGTCCGACAGTCGGCGGATGTCATGCTCACGCACAAGAACCTCGACGTGCTGCTGCGCGGCATCACGCAAAGCAGGCGCACCTGCGTCAACATGATGAAGTACATCAAGCTGGCGCTGAGCTCGAATTTCGGCAATATCATCTCGGTGATGATCGCCGGCGCGTTCCTGCCGTTCGTGCCCATGGAACCCGTGCAGATGGTGCTGCTGAACCTCATATACGACCTGGCCTGTCTCGCGATCCCATGGGACCGCGTCGACGGCGATGTCCTGCGCTCCCCCGCCCGGTGGGACACGGCGTCTATCGCCCGGTTCATGAGTCGCTTCGGGCCGGTGAGCTCGCTGTTCGATATGGTCACCTTCACCGTGTTGCTCACCCTGCTCTGCCCGGCCGTCGCAGGCGGGAGGTTCCCGGAGCTGCACGGGGATGGGTCGCGTCTGCTGTTCGTCGCCGCGTTCCAGACGGGATGGTTCGTCGTGTCGATGTGGACCCAGATCACGGCACTGCACATGCTGCGCACCGAACGCGTCCCGTTCATCGGGAGCCGCGCGTCGGTGCCGCTGGTCTGCACGTCGCTCGCGGCGCTGACTATCGCCACGGCGCTGCCGTTCACGCCGGTCGGCGCATGGATGGGTTTCCACGTACCTCCGGTGTCGCTGTTCGCGCTGCTCGCCATCGTCATCGCCGGTTATGCCGTGACGGTACTTGCCGTCAGAACCCTGTATCTGCACCGTCAGCAGCCGCTGCTGTGACTTCTGACCGCCCGGCGCGCCTGCGGAACCGATGGAATCCGCAGGAGCGCCGGGCGGGCACCCCCGCGTTATCATCCTCTCCCCGTACCACCACCGTCTCCCGCATCCATTCAAACGAAGGAACTGATCATGACAGTCTGGACCGCAATCGTCACATCACAGGTGTTCGCCATAACCCTGCGCATCCTGCTCAGCATCGGGCTCGGCGCGCTCATCGGATTGGAACGGCAGCTGCGCGCACGCAGCGCGGGCATCCGCACGAACGCGCTGGTGTCGTTGGGTTCCTGCCTGTTCACCACTGTTGGCGTCTATACGCTCGCGGCCGGCACCGGAGACCCCACGCGCGTGGCCGCGCAGGTGGCGTCCGGCATCGGCTTCCTCGGCGCGGGCGTAATCCTCAAGCAGGGTGTGTCCGTGTCCGGGCTCAACACCGCGGCCACGCTATGGGCGTCGGCGGCGGTCGGCACGTTGTGCGGCTCCGGCATGGAAGCGGCCGCCGCAATCGGGGCCACCGCCATCATGCTCGCCAACATGATGCTCCGGCCGATCGGCGCGGCCATCGACGCCCGGCGCACCGCGCAATCGCATGAGGCCGAGGGCATCCGTTACACCCTTGAGGTCAAATGCCTGCGTAAGGACGAGCAGGCCATCCGCGCGCTGGTGTTCAACGCCCTGCATCAGCCCGGTTTCATCGTCCAGTCCATCGCGGCTTCGGATCTTCCCGATGATCTGGTGGTCATCACCACCGTCGTCGCCACCCACATGAGCAGCAACATCGACATCGAAAGCAGCATCGAAACAGTCACCACGCCCGAGGTCCTCGGCGTCAAATGGGATGCCGAGCAAATCACCGCCGTGGATTAAACGTGACCGTCATGAATCCGCGTCATGAATCTGCCCGCCGCGAATGATCAGCCGCGTGGCTCGCCAGTGGGAAAGCCCGCCTGCGTTGGTCGGAATACTCGTGAAGTAGGTCACGTTGTCCACCTTGACGCTCTGGTCGGCGGCACGGACCCAGCTGCCGTTAGCGGAGCCCTTCTCGAAGACGACGGCGTTGCCGCCGCTGTCGCTGACAGAGAACAGGGCGCCGCCGATGCCGTTGTGCTGCTTGTCGATCTTCTTCATGGTGAAGAATCCCAGCTTGACGACCGTGGTGGCGGCCTCGGAATCGGCGCCGCCATTGTAATTGGCGGTCGCGGAGTTCGTCACCTGATCGTCGACGGCGGCTTTGGCGACGACGGCGTTGTACAGCAGGACGAGCTTCTGCCCATCCTTGCCGGCCACGGCGATGGCCTCGCGAATGTTGCCGTCCCACTTGTCGCTGTCCACGGCCTTCAGGCCAAAGGAAGTCAGCTTGCCCGTCGGCATTCGCGACCGGGTCGATGTACGCGGCGATACGATATGCCGTATACGTGCTTTTCGATGTATCGGCATCATCGGCCTTGTTCAGGGTAATGGTTGACGGCGTGGCCGTTTCGGGCACTGTGAGCGTATCGGTATCGGCATTGACCGTCATGGTCCCCAAGGCCATGCCGCCCAAGGCAGCCGCAACCGCCGCGACGCCGGCGATGAGTTTCTTGAATTGCATAGGAACCTTCCTGCTCCTTCATCGGCAATTTGAATCCCCGGCATGACGAGAATGAGTCATGGACCGGCGATTCCTGTGTTCCTGTCATAGCGGACGAGTCCGCCATGTTGTGGAGCCTGTATCCTTCACCACAAATTCGCTCGCGGGCTTCTGGCCCCGGCGTCTACCGCAATGTGAACGTACCCATCACCTTGTCCGGGGCGTATTCGGCGAAGTCGTCGCTGGCCGCCGCAATATGGCTTTCTCCGCGCCAATCGGTCAACGACCAGCTGTCCCAGCTCATGGTGGCGCCGGCAATCCCGCCGTCGTCCCCGCCGATATCGACGGGGACCGGAACCACGATGGATTGCCCTTCGGCGAGCGCGATGTCGTCCATGATTCCGCTGATGCGTCCGAGCGTCGTCTTGCCCTTCTTGAGATCGAACGTCAGGTTCAGCCCGCTGAGCGTGCCGGGCACGTGGCTGCGCACGGTCACGGCGATGATGCGCTTTCCGGTGTCCACGGTCGACCCGCCGGCATCCGCCCCCTGCTGGATGCCCCGGTCCTCGATGCCCGTGATCTCCAGCGGCGCGGACGGCGCCTCGGCGGCGGGCAGCCCGAGCTTGCCGCGCAGGTAGACATCCGCTTCGCTGACGCCGTAGGCATCGAGCGAGATCAGCTCGTCGCTGGCGGACGGCGTGACCGAGTCGGCGACATACGAGGCCTGCCGGGCCTTGGCGTCGTATTCGTTGGCGACGACGGCCGCCGCATTGGCGACCTCATCGGGCCAGGTGCGTGACCGCAGCGCCTTGGCGGTGGCGCGCAGCACGGTGGCGGCCTTTCCCGCGGCGGCCCTCGTGGCCTTCAGATCACCGCCGTACAAGGTGTTCATCGCGTCGCGCAACGGCTGGATCGACGGCTTGACGGCTTCCAGATAGTACTGCCCCGCGTCCTTCTCGCTGAGCCTGGCCCCCTTGGCGGGATGCTCCGAGGTGTCGGACGTGTTGACAAACGGCGCGTCGCCGTCCAGGGCGTATTTGGCGTCCTGCGGGCACACCACGCCCGTGATCGCGGTCACGATGCCGCCCGGATCGCCGCCGAACATATACCCGACACCCAGCGACGCGCCTATGGCGACGCCCATCGCCACGACGATGCCCACCGCCTTGCGCACCGGGTGGTAAGTCATACGCCGGAGTTCGGCGTCGGCTTCGACGACGGCCTGCTCATGGGTGAGCGGCATATCGTCGTCATCGATGCCGTCCGCATCGGAACCGTGCCGACTGTCGTGTAACCTTGCCATGCATAACCTCGCTAGTTGTACAGTGAACTGGAGATGCTGATCAGGTCACCATCGCCCAGCCCTTCCCATGTCGCGCTGTTGGCGAACTCGAATTCCAGGTTGAAGCTCTGCCGGTTCGGCGCCAACATCGTGCCGTACCGGCCACCGATACGCCAATGCCGTTCCTGGGTGGAGTCGAGATAGCCTCCCCACTGGTCGGCCTCGGTGTACAGCACGGTCGTGTCGTAGAGCACCGCCCGGAACCTGACGGTCAGCCGGTTCCGGGACAGGTCGACCTTGCCGGTCTGTATATAGTCACGGTCGAAATCGTCTATGGTAATCCCGTGTTGCTCGCGCAGGTCGGACGCCGCGGCCTGGTCCTCATCGGACATGTACGAATCGTCCCGGCCACTCTCGTTGTCGTCGACCGTTATCTCGTACGCGGTCACGTCGCCGTATCGCTTCACGAAGTCGCCCCAGCTGTCGCCCGGCTGGACGCCGCGGGACGTGACCAGCGCATGATCGCAATCCCTCTTGTCGATACGGCACCGTGCGCCGCGCTTGACGCCGCTGCTGGTGGCGTCGTCGCTGAGAATCGTGTACTGGCTGGGGTAATGCCATGTGCGCGCCGAGCTGATCGGCTTGCCTGTGGACGGCTGTCGCAGCGAATATTCACTGACCGGCAGGTAGCCGATCGGCGGGTTGTCATGGAATATCAGCAGCGTGGTTTTGTCGCGGATCTGGAGCCCGAAGAAGATCAACGCCACCACGGCCGCGATGGCCGCGAACACGACGGCCACCGTGCGATGCGATTCGCGGTCGATCGCGGCGAACTCGTGCTCCAGATGGCGCATCGCCTCCGCGTCGCCTTCGCCGGCCGAAGATGCGGTGGAGTCCTTGGGCTTCCCCGCATTGCCGGATTTCCCGAAGCCGCCTGGTTTGGCGGGGTCCTTGCGTTTCTCGGCGTTCCCGCCGAACCGGCCGGACTTGCTGAAGATGTCATCGTCGCCGTCGAAATCATGTTCTGACATTGCCGTCACCTGACCTTGAACGCGTTCAGCACGTCATAGCCGCCTGATTGGACCGCAGTGAACGATGCGAGGTGCTGCTCCCCCGCCTTGTCCTCCACATACCATGCCGACGGCACGAAACGGTCGCCGCCGCGCAGCAGTTTCGGGTCGATTTCCATGGTGAGCTTCACCGTGTCCCCCTTATGGATGCCGCCGTGCTCGATGATGTCGCCATCGTCATCGAACTGGATGTCGGAGCTGGCCCTCACGCCGGTCTCGCGGATGGTGCCGTCTTCGCTCAGAAGATTGAATTTGATGGACAGCCCCGTTATCTCGGCCGGGACCTGGTCGGTCACGGTGACGGTGAAACAGTGCCGGTCGACTTCCTGCTGACCGCCGTCCTTGGTGGTCTCCAGTCCCTTGCAGGCTCCGCCGTCGGCAATGTCCCGTATGTCGAACGGGACGGCCGTCTCCGGCTCGTCGGGCAGTTTCAGCGCGCTGCGGATTACCTGCTGCGCTCCGGATGGCCTGAATTCGCCGAACACCATCCAGTCGATCGCCTCGCCGTTGCGGTTGCCGGCGAGGTTGGTATAGATCGCCGCGCGCTCCTGATATTCGATGATGACCATGCGGATCTGCTTGGTCAGTGATTTCGGCCAGGTGCGGGCGGCGAGGGTCTCCGCCGCCTGTTGCGAGAGGTCACGGGCCTTGGCGGCGGACTTGTTCACCGCATCCTTGTCGCCGCCGACCGCGGCGAGGCGCACGGCGTCGTATGCCGCGGCCGTGCCTTTCACCGCCTTTGCGAAATACGGGCCGGCCTGGGATCGGCCCAGCTGAGGGCCGGACGGCTGCAACGGCTTGAACCCGCCATAACAGTAGTCCTTCTCGTCCGCGACTCCGGTCTGGTGCGAACAGTTGACAGGGGAGCCGGTCTGGAGGCTGCGCCGCCAGCAGAATCCACTCACCAGCGATGCGACGATGACCACGACGACCAGCAGCGTCATCCGGCGGTGCCGTTTGCGCAGCAGTGTGACGGCCTCGGCATCGACCTCGGCGGATTCGGCGTCGTCGGTGATGTCATCGGTGATGCCGTGAATGTCCTCGGAGGCATCACTCACATCGCGGGTCTCATCGGCGACCGGCGTATCCCAACTCTTCTGCGCCTTCATCACCACCATCTCCCATTGCCCGAATCCCAATCCGACATAATCGACGCCATCTTATCAGCCACAACACAACCCCGCTAGGCCAATCCCACGATGTTAAGCCCGGGGACTGTCGAGCGAAGCGAGACTGGGGGGGCAATCACAGATATCCCGACACCCCAAATACAAGGTCCTCATGAAAATGTATCGATTACCCCAAAGAGTGCGCATGAAAATGCAAGGAACACTGCAATGAAGCGGTTTCCCACGGCTGATCTCATTGACCCGGAACACCACCCCAGTTCACAGGTCATAGATATAACGTCGCACGGAATATATAGCAATGTGCCCCGGCATCCGAAGAGGCCGGGGCACATGTATTCATGTGGTCAGCTGCTAGAGCCGAACCGACGAATCAGAACTCGCGCCATGGACGGTCGCCAGACCGACCATCAAACAACACAGCGCGGCGCGCCAACCGCGAGTTCTGATTGAAGCGACGCAGGAGCGGAGATCAGAACTCGCGGTT
>ENA-UOIW01000399-UOIW01000399.1-human-gut-metagenome-genome-assembly--contig:-P58-NODE-399-length-37660-cov-8.516820_pt1 | contig 37660 bp, 41 predicted proteins | sample MGYA00242334_ERZ723881 | MGnify/ENA metagenome assembly ERZ723881 | reverse complement strand
TGCCTGATCGCGGGCTTGATGCGAGGATGTGAAGATAGGCTGGCAGTGAGGTACAATGTGGAAAGCCTGTGCAACGAAACGATAAGATGTCCCGGACTGACAGGGCTTTTTGACTATGAAAAAGAAGTTCTGTGGAAGATACAGGAACAGATCAACCACGATGCGGGGAGCGCACTTGAATACTACATATCACACGTTCTCTATTTGAGCAGAAAAGAGGTCAGAGGATATTAAGGCGGATAGCCCGAAAAAATTTTCCGGGATTAGCAACTTCCGCAGGTTTTTCGTGATAATATCATACCGTGGAATAAAGCCCGTGGCGGAAACGCTGCGGGCTTTGCCATTGGTGCGTCCTGCGACGGTCGAAGCCCTGCGTTCCTACGCGGGGTATTTCCGTAGGTCGAGCGGGACGCACAGCTATTTGGAGGTGTGAAATGCCGAAGCGGAGCAAGTCGCGCGACACCGCCAAGGCTGCATACATCGCCCGCAAGGCGGCGGGCGAGGAAGTAAGCCTGCGGGAGCTGGCGCAGGAGCAGGGGGTGAGCTATCAAACCCTGCGGAATTGGAAAGCAGCGGACAAGTGGGATGAAGCTCTGCCAAAGAAGCGGCGGGGCGGTCAACCGGGAAACCGCAACAGCGTGGGAAAGAAAAACGCTGCCGGAAGCCATGCGGGCGCACCGGCGGGAAATAAGAACGCAGAAAAGGACGGAGCGTACAGCGCCGTCTTTTTTGATATGCTCTCGGACGCAGAGCGGGAGATCGTACAGCGAACACCGCTGGGAAGCCGCGCCGCGCTGGAGCATGAAATGCAAATCCTGAAATTCCGGGAGCATAAGATACTCGCCAAAATCGCGGAGTATGAGGCAGCCCCGGAGGACAGCCTGTACATCAACAGCCTGATGGACATGAGAGTGCCGGGCGGACGCGGCAAGGACAAGCAGGACGGTGCCTTACAGAGCATGGGAATGTACAGCAAGGACAGCGCGTTCAGCCGTGTGCTGAAATTGCAGGAGGCGCTATACAAGGTGCAGGGCCGCATCGCCAAGATTGCGGACAGTCTGCGGGCGCTGGAGGAGAGCGAAAAGCGCATGACGCTGGAGCGGGAAAAGCTGGAGCTGCTGCGTATGAGAGCCACCGGCGCGGTGGATGTACCAGACCCGGAAACGGATGGAGAGGACGCAGAGGAGATGGCATAATGGAAAGCATTTTAACAATCCTGCTGGGCGGTGTGTTGCTGGCTGCGGCTTTGCTGGGTGGGGCGCTGGCGGTTCCACATCCGTGGGGGATTGTGCCGACGGCGGTGGTCATAGCTGGATGGACAGCGGTGTGCTGCTTTCTGGCAGTCACGCAGTTGGAAATGCTGGGTATGCTGGTCACGGCGATTGTGGCAATCTTCACAGCAGTTCGTCTGGGGGAAGGGCGGTAGATGAAATGACACTCTACACAAGCAAAGTGGTGGCCCAGTGGTTATGCCTGACGGAGCGGCGGGTGCGCCAGCTTCGGGACGAGGGCGTGATCGTGGAGGCCCGACCGGGGCTTTACGAGTTACAGCCAACAGTGGCACGGTACATCACCTACATAGGCGGCGCAGGCAAGGAAACGCTGACAAACGAGCGCATGATGCTGACGCGGGCAAAGCGTGAGGCGGCGGAAATGGAAAACGACCTGCGGCGGGGTGAGGTACACCGCACGGCGGACATCGAGCGGGGCATCCAGTCCATGTTCCTGAACATCCGCAGCCGCTTTCTGGCGCTGCCCGCCAAGCTCTCTCCCACCCTGTCCACCATGGGCGGAGATCAGACGGGTATCTTCGACGAGCTGAAAGGGGCCATCGAGGAAATTCTGGAGGAAATGAGCGATTACCGGGTGGCCTTTGCGGCGGAGGACGGTGAGGACGATGGAGAAGCAGAAAAAGAAACACCCATGTAGCGGGTGCGTGTGGCGGGTGCAGACCAGTGAGGACAAGGTGCTGTGTATGTTCCCTCGCTGCGTGAGAAAAGAATATGAGCGCTACTGGCCGCAGGGGAAGCAGAGCGATGAAAAAGCGAAAGATCATTGATCTGCCAAAGCCGACGCTGGAGCTGTTGGCACGGTGCGCGGCGGTGCTGAAACCGCCCCCGGCTTTGACGCTTTCGGAGTGGGCAGACCGATACCGGGTGCTGTCGGCGGAGAGCAGCGCGGAGCCGGGGCGCTGGCACACGGACAAGGCACCATACCAGCGGGAGATCATGGACGCAATCGGCGACCCGCACATCCGCAAGGTGGTGATCATGAGCGCGGCGCAGATCGGCAAGACCGACGCTTTCATCCTCAATCCGCTGGGCTACTACATGGACTACGCCCCGGCTCCCATCCTCGTGATGCAACCGACGCTGGACATGGGACAGACCTTTTCCAAAGACAGGCTCGCGCCCATGATACGGGACACGCCGGAGCTGCGGGACAAGATCGACGTGAAAAGCCGCTATTCCGGCAACACCATCATGAAGAAGAATTTCCCCGGTGGCCACATCACCATCGTGGGCGCGAACAGCGCAACGGGCCTTGCCAGCCGTCCCATCAAGGTGTTGCTGGCGGACGAGGTTGACCGCTATCCGGCCAGCGCCGGAACGGAGGGCGACCCGCTTTCCTTGGCCCAGAAGCGACAGACGACCTTTTGGGACAAAAAGACGGTGATCGTGTCCACGCCGGTCATTAAGGGACAGAGCCGCATCGAGACGGAGTTCAACCAGTCCACGCGGGAGGAATGGAACGTGCCATGCCCGGAGTGCGGGCATTACCAGCCGTTTGTGTGGGCCAATGTGGTGTTTGACAAGGACGACCCGCAGGGTGAGGTGCTGTATAAGTGCGAGCGCTGCGGCGTAGTGAACGGAGAATACAAGTGGAAGCAAGCAAGCAAACGCGGGCGCTTTGTGCCGGAGAACCCCGGCGCGGAGGCGCGAGGCTTTCACCTGAATACGCTGGCCTCCACATTCTGCTCATGGAAAGAGATCGTGCAGAAATTCCTTGTGGCAAAAGAACAGCTTGATCAGGGAAACCCGGAGGGCATGAAAGTCTGGGTGAACACGGAGCTGGGAGAAACGTGGGAGGAGCAGGGCGAGCAGGTGGAGGATGCCACACTGCTGAACCGGCGGGAGCTGTACGACGCAGACGTGCCGGAGGGAGTGCTGGTGCTGACAGCCGGTGTGGACGTGCAGGACGACCGCTTCGAGGTAGAGGTGGTCGGTTGGGGCATCGGCAAGGAGAGCTGGGGCATCCGCTACCAGAAGATATACGGCGATATGCTGAAAGAGCAGGTATGGCAAGACCTCGACAATTTTCTGCTGGGCGGCTTCAAGAAAAAAGACGGGACGGTGCTGCATATCATGAGCGCCTGCATCGACACCGGCGGCCACCACACAGATCAGGTATACCGCTTCACGGCGGAACGGTGGGAGCGAAAGATATGGTCGATCAAGGGCAAGGGCGGCGCGGATGTGCCGTATATCCGAAACCCCACCACTAACAACCGCGTGAAAACGCCGCTGTTCATCATCGGCGTGGACGCGGGAAAGGCCCTGCTGTATCAACGACTGCGGCACGAGACCAAGGGGCCGAACTATTGCCACTTCCCACTCAATGAGGAAGCGGGCTATGACGAGCAGTATTTTATCGGCCTGACAGCCGAGAAAATGGTGGTGCGCTGGCGCAAGGGCAGAAGCGTTGTGGCGTGGGAGCTGAAAGACAGCAAGCACAAGCGCAACGAGCCGCTTGACCTGCGCAACTACGCTACGGCGGCGCTGGAGATCGCTAACCCCATTTTGCAGGAGGGCGAGATCGCAAAACCTATCAGAAAACGTCCGGCGGGCCGCCGGAGGCGAGGAGGGATTTAATTGGCAGTCTTTACGAAAGAAGTGTGCCAAAAGAAACTGAACACATGGCTGGAGGCGGAGGAGGCCATCGCCACCGGCCAGAGCTATCAGATCGGCAGCCGTATGCTGACGCGAGCTGACTTGAAGCAGGTACGGGAGGAAATGGAATACTGGGCCGGAAAGCTGGCCGAGGCAGAGGCAGAGGATAAGCACGGCGGACGAAACCGCGCCTATCGTGCCGTGGCCCGCGACGTGTGAGGAGGGAGCGCATGGAGAAACCGAATATCCTTGACCGGGCAATCATGGCCGTGGCTCCCGTCCACGCGGCAAAGCGGGCGGCGGCGAGGGCCGCACTGAGCGTGATCAACAGCGGGTACGGCAACTACGGAGCCAACCTGACGAAAAAGAGCATGAGAGGATGGATGTACAACGGCGGCAGCGCCAAGGAGGACATCGAGGACAACATCGACATTCTGCGGCAGCGGAGCCGAGACGCTTACATGGGCATCCCAACGGCAACGGCGGCACTGAAAACCATGCGGACAAACGTTGTAGCAGGCGGATTGATGCCTGCGCCGCAGCTCGACAGCGACTATCTGGGACTGGACGAGGCGGCGGCGGAGAAGCTGCAAGCGCAGATCGTGCGGGAGTTCGCCCTGTGGGCGGACACGCCGGTATGCGACGCGGAGCGGATGGACAACTTCTATCAGCTCCAGCAGCTCGCCTTTTTGAGTTACCTGATGAACGGCGACACCATCGCCCTGCTGCCAATGAAGCATCAGGCGGGAGTGCCGTATGACCTGCGTGTGCGGCTGATCGAGGCAGACCGGGTATGCAGCCCGGACGGTTTTGACCGGCTGATGCCATGTACCGTGCAGGGCTACGAGGTGCAGAGCATCGTACAGGGCGTGGAGACCGACGCGGACGGTATGGTGACAGCCTACTGGATATGCAACCGGCATCCGCTGGGCAGCAACAGCGCCGTGGACGCGGCGGGGCTGACGTGGCAAAGAGTGGAAGCCTACGGCGATACAACCGGGCGGCGGAACGTGCTGCACATCATGAGCCGCGAGCGCATCGGCCAGCGGCGGGGCGTTCCCCTGCTGGCCCCTGTGCTGGAGAGCCTGAAACAGCTTGGCCGCTATACGGACGCGGAGATCACGGCGGCGGTGATCAGCGCCATGTTCACGGTGTTCGTGAAGTCACAAAACCCGTCGGACGGCAGACCGTTTGGAGAAATGATACCGGCGGAGGAGCTGATCGACAGCGCCGACCAGAGCAGCATCGAGCTGGGGCCGGGGGCCATCATTGACCTGAACCCCGGCGAAGAGGTGCAGTTTGCAGACCCGAAGCACCCAAACACCGGGTACGACGACTTCACGAACGCAACCATCCGCCTGATCGGCGCGGGGCTGGAGATACCGCCGGAAGTGATGATGAAGCAGTTCACCACCAGCTATTCGGCGGCTCGCGGCGCACTCAACGAGTTCTGGCGCACCTGTAGTATGCAGCGGGACTGGTTCACGGACGATTTTTGCCAGCCGGTCTATGAGGAGTGGTTCGCAGAGGCGGTCGCCCGTGGGCGTATCCACGCGCCGGGCTTTTTCACCGACCCAGCGCGGCGCAAGGCGTACACGGCCTGCGCGTGGAACGGCCCGGCACGGACGAACCTGAACCCCGTACAGGAGGTGGATGCCGCCATCAAGCGAGTGGATGCCGGTTTCAGCACGGCGCAGGAGGAGACGGCGCAAATGACCGGCGGGGACTACAACCGCAACATCAAACTGCGCGTGACGGAGGCCAAGCGCAAGCGCGAGGTGGACGAGATCGGAAAAGCGCAGACGGCGGGAGAATAGGAGGAAAACAGAAATGCCCGAAAACAAGAAATTCTGGAAATTCTGCAATCAGGCAGGAAACAAGGTAGAGCTGCTGCTTTACGGCGACATTTCGCAGACGAGCTGGTGGGGCGACGAGGTGACCCCGAAGCAGTTTGCGGAGGAGCTGGCCGGTCTGGGAGCGCTGGACGAGATCACAGTGCGCATCAACAGCGGCGGCGGCGACGTGTTCGCAGCGCAGGCAATCGGCAACCAGCTTGAACAGCACCCGGCGGCGGTGACAGCGAAGATCGACGGCCTGTGTGCCAGCGCGGCAACCATCGTCGCCTGCCACTGCGGCAAGGTGATAGCCGCAAACGACAGCACCTACATGGTGCATCCGGTGCGCATGGGCGCTTACGGCTACTATAACGCCGAGGAATTGCAGAAGTACATCGAGGCGATGAACGCCATCCGGGAAAGCATCGTGGGCCTGTATGTGAAAAAGACAGGCAGAGATAAGGACGAGGTGGCCGGATGGATGGACGAGACAAGCTGGTGGACAGCGGCGCAGGCAAAGGAAAACGGCTTTATCGACGAGTTGACGGACGAGGCGGACGGAACGGTGATCGAAAACCGGGACGGGCTACTGTTCGTCAACAGCGTCAACACACACCTGCCTTTCGACAAGGCACCCAACTTTGTACAAAGCAGCAAGGCAGCTCCCGCCTCCTGCTCTGTAAATAACAAATGCCATAAGGAGGTAACGAACATGGCAAACGAGATCAAGACCGTGGACGACCTGCGCGGGGCCTATCCCGCACTGGTCAATGAAATCGAGGAGGCGGCGGCGAACAAAGCGACGAGCGACGAGCGCCAGCGCATCCACGACATCGAGGACATGGCCCTGTCCGGCAGCGAGGCGCTGACGAACGAGGCCAAGTTCACAAAGCCGGTGAGCGCCAGCGAGTACGCTGTGGCCATGATGAAAGCTGCCAAGGAGAGCGGCAACGCATGGCTCAACGGAGCAAAGGCCGATGCCGACAAGAGCGGCATCGGCGGCGTGAAGAACGACGGCGGCACCGGCGGCGGTGTGGGCAAGCAGGACGAGTTCATGGACGCGATCAAGTCCATGGGCAAGAAGCAGTAAAGGAGGAGAAAGAACATGAGTATGGATTTGGCGAAAAAGACCTTTTCCACGCAGCCGGATTACCTGATCGCAGGGAATGCGGAGATCGTTACGGCAGTCAAGGAGGCATCCGCTGCCTTGAAGCGCGGCGCTCCCGTGGTTCTCAACAGCGACGGCAAGCTGGCCGCCATCAGCGTGAGCGGCAGCAGTGCCCCCTACACCGTGACCACCACGGGCCTGTACGGCATTCTGGCGGAGGATGTCGCGTCGGGCGAGGACGGCATCGTGTACCTCTCCGGCGAGTTCTTCGCCGACGCGCTGGTGCTGCCCGCCAACGCCACCGCTGCGGACGTGGAGGTTCCTCTGCGCAACCTCGGCATCTACTTGAAGTAAGGAGGAAGAAAGAATATGGCTAACGAAGTGAACATTTACTCCCCCCGCTATCTGGCGGAGGTGGTGAGACAGACCCCTGCCGTACACACCTATTTCCGCGACACCTTTTTCACCAACGTCAAGACGTTCGCTACCGAGCGCGTGGACATCGACCTTGTGAAAGGCGACCGCCGCATGGCGGCCTTTGTCCATCCCCGCGTGGGCGGAAAGGTGCTGAAAGCCAACGGCTACCAGACCGAGAGCTACAAGCCCCCGCTGATCAACCCCTACGACGTGACCACCGCTGACCAGCTCATGACCCGCCTGCCGGGAGAAGATCTGTACAGCGGCATGACCCCTGCGCAGAGGGCCGCGCAGAAGCTCATGGAGGAGTACGCCACGCTGAACGACGCGACCACGCGCCGCGAGGAGTGGATGGCGGTGCAGGCCATCGTGACCGGCACCATTCCCATTGTGGGAGAGGGCGTGAACGAGACCATCGACTTCGGCCTGACCAACAAGAAAACCCTGACCGGCGACAACAAGTGGGGCGGCACCAAGGCCGACATCCTCGGCAACCTCGGTGACTGGACGGATGCGGTGCTGCACGGCGGCTTTGCCAACGTGGACACCATCATCATGGGCAAGACGGCCAAGGCAAAGTTCTTTGCCGATGCCAACGTGCAGAAGATGCTGGACAACCGCCGCATGAACCTCGGCGAGATCGCCCCCCGCGACCTGCCCAACGGCGTGAAGTACCTCGGCCACCTGAATGACCCCAGCCTTGACATGTACGTTTACGGCGAGGTCTACTACGACGACTGGACTAACCCCGACACGCCGGAGACAAAGCCGCTTATCCCGGACAACATGATCATCCTGATCAGCTCCAGACCCAACTATATGATGGCCTACGGTGCCTGCACCTACATCGAGGACGCATCCGGCCTGTGGGTGACCTCCCAGACCAGCCGCGTCCTGCGCAGCTATGTGGAGCATCATCCCGACCGCCGCATGGTGGAGCTGCAGGCGCACCCGCTGCCCATCCCCGACAAGGTGGATAGCTGGCTGGTGGCGACCGTGTGCTGACATGGCGCTGTTCGAGCTAAAGCAGGAATACAGCGGAGCGGAGGGGGCTGCCCCTCCGCTCACCTTTAAGGACTGTGCCGCAGCGGACATCGACGCGGCTTTCTTTGAGCAGGACGAACACGCGGACTGGCATACGGTTGACGGCAAGGACGCACTGGTGATCGTGGACGATCAGCGGCTCAAAGAGCATAGCGCCCATTGGGAGGCGGGAGCCAAGCAGAACTTCGACACGGGACTATATACGGCCTACACAGTGCTGTATATCCGCGTGAGCGACTACGGGCCGAAGCCGAAAGTGGGAAAGCACCTTGTTCTGGACAAGGGAACAAATCGGCAGCGGTCGTACACCATCCTCAACTGCGAGGAGGAGGCGGGCGTGTACCGCATTTCCATGGAAAGGACGAGGCAATGAGCAGAGTAACCTATGACGCAGGGAACCTGACCATCGAAGTGGACGGGCTGGACACCGTGGCGGCGGCGCTGGGCGATTTGAAGAAAAAGACCCCGGCGGCGGCCAAGGTAGCCATCAACGCCACGGCACGGCAGGCCCGCAAGCTGATGATCGCAAAGGCAAAGGCGCGGTACGCCGTGAACGCGGCGGGCAGGCGGCACCTGAAAGACCTTGTGCAACGGAAAAAGGCCAGCAACACCAGTTTGAGCGCAGAGCTGCACATCGCAAAGATGCGCAACGATCTCGGTTATTTCCAGCACAGGCCGACGGAGCGCTTTACCGGGCGCGAGGTTTTGCACCACGCGCCAAAGTATGTGAAAGCCCGTGTTCTGAAAGCCTCGTCCATGGCGGCGCTGACAGGCAATGCCAACATGAGCAAGGGCTTTCTTGTGCAGTTCAAGAGCGGTCACATCGGCATGGTGCAACGACAGATCGGCTCCAGTTCCAGCCACACGGTCACGGAGCGGGGCCACCAAAGGTGGCGAAACAAGGATGGTAAGGTGGAAAAGCTGGTGACGATGGGAAGCCCGTCGGCCTCGGCGATGCACTCTACCGTCTGGCCGATGGTGGAGCCGGAGGTGTCCGAGTATCTGCAAGACCGACTGATGGAGCAGACCGAACGGGTGCTGGCGCGAGCGGCGAGGAGGAAGTAAGCCATGAAGAACTATATGGATGCGGTGAGGGAAGCAGGCATCGGGCGAACTCCCCAGCTCTGCCAAGACGCGCTGATCGAAACGCTGGAGGAGCTTTTCGCCGGGAAGAAGTATAACGGCCAGCAGAGCCGCAAGGAGCTGAAAATCTTCAAGCAGGATTTGCCGGTGCCGGAGGACTATGACGCGGATGTGGACACGGACGCGGCGGCGGCCCCGTACATCGTTGTGCGCATGACAGGCGGCGAGATCAAGAACGACGACGGGCCGCAGGCGGTTGAGTTCAGCCTGATCGTGTGCGCCTACGACGAGGGCAAGGAGCGAGAGGGCTATCAGGATGTTGCCAACATCAAGGAGGACATCGTGCAGCGGTTATGCACCAAGCCGTATTTCGGCGGGGCGTTCACCGTGCTGAAACCCATCGCATGGGCCATGCAGCAGGACGACACCTACCCGTACTACTTCGGGGCGTGTTCGCTGACCTGCACCGCACCGGCCATGACACAGGACACAGAAATGGAGGGACTGGTATGAGCAAGAAAAACGATAAGCTGGCGGCGGATGCCGCTGTGAATGAGACGGCCATCCCGGCGGCGGAGACCGCTGCCGAGACCGCGCCCCCGGAGCGGGAGAAAGCGGGCGTGACGCAGGTTTACTGCGGCCCAACGGTGCGCGGCGTTGCCAAGCAGTACACGGTATTTCACGGCGGCATCCCGGAGGCGCTGGAGGCGTTCATCGCCATTCACCCGGAGGCCGGGGCGCTGGTGGTGGACGTGGAGCGCTTTGCCGAGACGAGAAAGCGGCTGGAGACCGCAGGAACGGCGGAGGCCATTCTGTACGGCAAGATCAAATCCGAACTGTAAGGAGGAAGAAAGACTATGGCATACAAACACGGCGTATACACGAGCGAGGTTGCGACCAGCATGGTCGCGCCCATCACCGGCACGGCGGGCTTGCAGGTGATCGTAGGCACCGCCCCGGTGAATATGCTCAAAGACCCGGCGGCGGCGGTCAACGTGCCGCTGCTGGTGAGCAGCTACAAGGAGGCCGTGGAGGCGGTGGGCTATCTGCCTGACTTCGCCAACTACACCCTCTGCGAGTGCATCAGCGCAAATTTCAGCGTTGTGGGTATCGCGCCCATGGTGCTGATCAATGTGCTTGACCCTGCCAAGCACAAGATCGCCATCACCGGCGGAACCGTTCAGGTGAACGACGGCGTGGCGGTGCTGGAGGAGACAGGCGTTCTGCTGGAGGGGCTGACCGTTAAGAGCGGCTCCACCACGCTGACCGCAGGCACGGACTACACCACCACATGGAACGACGACGGTACGCTGAATATCGTGGTGCTTTCCACCGGCGCGGGTAAGGAAGCAACGAGCCTGACTGTGACCGGCAACAAGATCGACCCCGGCAAGGTGACGGCGGCGGACATCGTGGGCGGTGTGGACAGCTCCACCGGCAAGGAGACCGGCCTTGAGGTGGTGCGTCAGGTCTATCCGAAGCTGTCCATGACACCCGGCATCCTGCTGGCACCGCGTTTCAGCAAGGACGCGACGGTGGCGGCGGCATTGCAGGCCAAGACCAAGAGCATCAACAGCGTGTTCGGTGCGGTGTGCGTTGTGGACATCGACAGCAGCAACACCGGCGCGACCAAGTACACCGCCGTCAAGACCACCAAGGAGGCGCAGGCGGTGAGCGACCCAAACGCCTACGCGGTTTGGCCTTTTGCCAAGGTGGGAAACACGGTGTACAGCGGCAGCGCACTGGCGGCGGCGCTGACAGCCTACACCGACGCACAGAACGACGACACGCCCAACGTCAGCCCCAGCAACAAGACCATCGCCGTTTCCGCCGCCTGCCTCGAAGATGGCACGGAGGTGGTGCTTGATCAGGAGCAGGCCAACACCGTGAACAGCTTCGGTGTGGCAACGTGGCTGAACATGAACGGCTTCCGCCTGTGGGGCAACAACACGGCGGCCTACCCCGGTATCAGCGACCCGAAAGACCGCTGGTTCAGCGTCCGCCGCTTCCTGACGTGGGCGGCCAACACGTTTATCCTGACCTACTTCCAGAAAGTGGACAGCCCCGCCAACAAGCGGCTGATCGAGGCCATCGTGGACAGCGAGAACGTGCGCGGCAACGGCTTTGTGGCCCGTGGTGTGTGCGCCCGCTATGAGATCACGTTCAACGAGGACGAGAACACCACCGCCGATCTGCTGGACGGCAAGATCACGTTCCACCAGTACATCACCCCGTTCACCCCTGCGGAGGACATCGAGGACATCATCGAGTTTGACCCCGACGCTCTTTCCGCCGCGCTGAACTGATAAGGGAGGGAAAAGAAGATGATTTCCAACAACTATATCCCGGAGAAGATCAACGAGTATAACGCCTATCTGGACGGCACGAAGATGATCGGCGTGGCCGCGTCGGTGACGCTGCCGGAGGTCAACATGAAAACCAGCACCGTTTCCGGCGTGGGCGTGAACGGCGAGCTGGACAGCCCCACCATCGGCCAGTTTGAGAGCATGGAGCAGGAAATCCAGTTCAACACGCTCTACAGCTCCGCCATGGATATGCTCTCTCCCCTGTCCACGGTGAACCTGACGCTGCGAGCCTCGCAGCAGGTCTACGACAAGCAGGGCGGCTACAATTTCAAGGGCCTGCGCGTGGTGGAGATCGGGCGCGTGAAGAAGTTCAACCCCGGCAAGGTGGAAAAGGGCGAGGCCATGGAGGCCACCGTGACGCTGGAGCTGACCTACCTGATGATCGAGGTGGACGGCCAGCAGCTCTTGGAGGTTGACAAGCTCAACGGCATCTACAAGGTCAACGGCACGGATATGCTGGCGGGCGTGAACAGCCTGATCTAACGGGCGCAAAACAATACGGCCTGTCCCTGCGCAAACGGGGGCGGGCCGTGTTTTCACACAACGAAACGACGCTGAAAGGAGCGAACACCAATGGCAGAGGACAAGATCACGGCGGCGGAGACCGCAAACGAGGGAACAAAAAAGAGCGAGAACATCGTGGAGCTGGCAAGGCCCTACGTGTTCGAGGGCAAGGAGTACGGAGAGATCGACCTGACGGGGCTGGAGAAGCTGACCGTGCAGGACGCTATCGACGTGCAACGGCAGCTTTTTGGTGAGGGCGAGGCGGCGGCCTCGGTGCTGTGCGAGACCACGACGGCATTTGCCCGCGCCATGGCGGTCAAGGCCACCGGAATGCCCATTGAGTTTTTCAAGCTGATGCCTCGCGGCGCTTTCAAGCGCGTGGCAGGTGCGGTGCGCAGACACCTGAACGTGGAGAGCAGAACGGAAAACCATGTGATGCATCTGGAGAAGCCGCGCCATTACAAGGGCAAGGAGTACCGGGACATCGACCTGAACGGCGTGGCAGACCTGAACACGCTGAATGAGAGCGAGGCGGAGAACCGCATGGCCCGCGAGGGCTTTGTGGTGACGGAGAACAGCACCAACTATCTGTACTCCTGCGTGATCGCCGCCATGGCAACGGGCATCCCGGAGGAGTTCTTTACCACGCTGCCCCTGTATGAGCTGCTGAAACTGAAAAACGCGGTGAACGACGCGGATTTTTTCGGATAAAGGGCGGAGCCAAGGCCCTGCGGAAAGCGGCTATCCGGCTGTCCTCGGTGACACGGACGGGCGTGGACTTCTATCTGAAAATGCCTGTCCGGGACTTTATTGAGCTGAATAGCGAGGTGGCGGAGGAATGGCGAACAATAAAACATTAGAGTTAAGCATCAAGATCGCCGGTAAGATGGACAAAAGCCTGATGGCGGCGCTGAACGGGAGCCAGAGCCAGATCAGCAGCTTTGCCCGCAGCATCAGCTCCATCGGAACGGCGGGACTTGCGGCCATGGGGACGCTGGCGACGGCGACTGTGGCGACCATCGCAAGCTGCACCAAGGAAGCGGCGAAGTTTGAAAACTACATGGCGGATGTGGTCAAGTATGTGGACGGTCTGGCAGATGCTACCGGAAAGATCAGCGACAAGGTGGCGGATAACGGCAAGACCTACGCGCAGAACTACGAGGCCATGAAGGACGCAATCAAGGATTTAAGCACACAAATCCCCTATACGCAGGAGGATTTGACACGCCTCGCCGCTGCGGCGGGCCAATCCGGCAAGTCTATGGAGGACTTGATCAAGATCGACAGCTCCGGCAATGTTACCGGTTTCCTGCGGGACATCGCCATGACCGGCGCGGCCATGGACATCAGCGCCGATCAGGCGGGCAACTGGGCCGCCAAGTGGGAGCAATCGCTGAAAATGACCCACGAGGAGGTCATGGTGCTCTTTGACCAGATCAACTATCTGGGCGCAAACAGCGCGACCACGGCGGCGGAAATCGCGGAGGCGGTCAACTCTGCGGCGAGCCTCGGCCAAGTGGGCGGCGTAAGCGCGGCCACAACGGCGGCGTTGGCGGATGCCATGCTGGCAACAGGCGTATCGACTGATCGCGTCGGCACCAGCATCAAGCGCATGATCGTGAATTTGAGCAAGGGCGCAAGTGCGACGAAAGCCCAGAAAGAACAGTTCGAGGAGATGGGCATGAGCGCGGAGTGGGTCGCCAAGGCCATGCAGGAGGACAGCGTGGGAACGCTGGATACCATCTTCAAGGCCATCAACGATCTGCCGCAGGAGCGACAGGTAGCGGCGCTATCCACCCTGTTCGGCCAATGGGCCATTGAGGGCGGCGCGAAGATCGTCAACAATCTCGATGTGTACCGAAAGGCGCTGGAAATGGTGAGCGACCCAAGCCTGTACACGGGAAGCATGGAGCGGGAGTTCAACATCAAATCGCAGACCCCGGAGGCCATCGAGACCATGCTGAAAAGCACCAAGACGGCGCTGAAAATCGAGATCGGCGATGCGTTCCTCCCGGCGAAAAAACAGTTCAATCTCTCCATGATCGACTTTCTAAACAGCATCCGAAAGAATATGCCGGAGCTGACGCAGCTTGCGGAGAGCTTGGGAACGCTGGCAAGCCGGGGCGTGGAGAAGCTGGGGAGCGCTATGGACACGGCGCTGCCGTACATCCAAAAGGGGCTTGACTACCTGATCAACAACGGCGAGCAGGTGGTGCGTGTGCTGGGCGGCATGGCGGCGGCGTTTGTTGGCATGAAGTTCGCCCCGGCGGCGGAGGCTATTTTCTCCGGCGGAAAGGGCGGACTTGCTGGCCTGTTCAAGAGCGGCAAGAGTGCGGGCGCGGCGGGCGCAGGGCTTTTCTCTGCGTTCCGGGGCGCATCGGGAAGCAACGGCTTCCGCACGACGCTGGGGGCGGCAATCTCCAGTCTGATCGGTGGAAACGGCATTAGGGGAACCACAGGACTTTTGAGCGCGGCGGCGGGAACGCCGGGGCTGTTGTCCGGCTACCAAAGCGCGGGAAGCGTCCTGCGGGGGGCAATCGGAAACAGCAAGACCGCGCAATGGCTGGGCGGCATCGGCTCCTCCCTCGGAAATCTCGGCGGGATGTTCGCCAACAGCCGGGCCGGACAATTTGCGGGCGGCCTTATGGGAAAGGCGGGCGGTGCGCTGGGTAAGTTGACCATGCCGCTACGACAGGGCATCGCGGGCATTGGAGCGGCGGCTACCATTCAGGGCAGCATCTTCCAGCAGGGTCTTTCCGGTTTGCTGGGGAAAGCGGGAGGCGTAGTAAGCGGTATCGCAAACTCCGGTGCCGGGAAAGCTGTCGGGAGCATATTCAGCGGCGGGGCCGGTCTGCTGGGGAGTATCTACGGCCCTATTGCTGGCGGCCTCGGTAGTCTGCTGTCCGGGGCGCTGCCTATTGTGGGTGTGATCTCCGGCATCATCGCCGTGGTGAGCATCCTGACGGACAAGTTCGGCGGGCTGGACAAAATCATACAGCGGGTGTTCGGCGACACGGGACTGGAAAAGTTTACGGTATTCAAGGACGCGCTGCTGGGATTGTTCGAGGACGGCGGTGTGGCAAAGGCGCTGCAACCGCTGCAGGAGAGCATCACCAATCTGTTCGGCGAGGACGCGGGCGCAGCCTTTGGAGGCATTACCACCATCCTGCAATCGGTAATGGGCGTGATCGGCCAGCTCGTGACATTTTCGCAGACGACGGTGCGGCCCATCATCGAAAGCCTATTCGGCTTTATCACACAGACGGTGGTGCCGGTCATTCTGCAAACCATCACAGCGGCGGCTCCATCCATCGCATCCATCATCAGCGGCGTGGGTTCCGTGGTCATGACGGTGGCGCAGATCATCGGCGAGGCAATTCAGTTCCTTATGCCGATCATTCAGACGGTGATCACGGTGCTGCTGCACATTGGTCAGGTAGTGGTTCCGGCGGTGCTGGCCGCCATCGGTGTCTTTGCCGAGGGCATCAGCAGTGCGATCAACGGGGTCAAGACCATCTTTGAGGGCGTGATCAACTTCATCACCGGCGTGTTCTCCGGCAACTGGCGTATGGCGTGGGAGGGTGTGAAATCCATCTTCGTGGGCATCTTCAATACGCTGGGCGCTCTGCTCAAGACCCCCATTAACGCGGTGATCGCCCTGATCAACAAGGCAATCGCAGGCATCAACAGTCTCGGCATTACCATCCCGGACTGGGTGCCGCTGCTGGGCGGCAAGTCGTTCTCCATCAACATCCCGGAAATCCCCATGCTTGCGCGAGGCGGCTTTACAAACGGCGCAAGCATCGCGGGCGAGGCCGGAACGGAGGCGGTGATCAGCTTCCAGCGGGCGGCCCGGCGGGACAATCTGGACATCTGGGCAAAGGCCGGGCAAATGCTGGGCGTGAAGCCGGTGGAGCTGGCGGAAATCGACGGCGGCGGCTCCGGCGGCGGAGGCGGCATGACCTTTGCGCCGGTGATCAACATTCAGGGCAGCGCCGACCGCAGCATGGTGGAGGAGGCTCTGGCCGAGGCGCAGGCACGGTTTGAAGCGTGGTATCTCCAGATGCAGCGCAGACAGGCCCGCACGGCATACTGACGGGAGGAAACGCGATGTACACGACCAAGAGCGGCGACACATGGGATGTGATCGCCAAGGAGGTATACGGCAGCGAGTACCACGCCGACGTGCTGATGGCGGCCAATCCGCAGGAGATCGACACGTTTATCTTCAACGCCGGGGTGGATCTGAACACCCCGGCGCTGGAGGAAGAGCGGGACGGACTGATGCCGCCGTGGAAATACGAGGCGAGCTATGATTGAGACAAGACGGCTGGCGCTGGATGTGCGCTACAACAGCTACCCTTTTGCCGGGCAGGTGGGCGGAGACATCGAGAGCCTGACCTACACCGACAGCGCGGCGGACAACAGCGACAGCATCGACATCACCATCAACGCGCAGGACAGGAAATGGCTGCTGGGCTGGATGCCGGAAAAGGGCGCGACGCTGCGAGCGCGTATTCTCGGCTACAACTGGGAACGGCAGGGACAGCGGAGCATCATGGAGTGCGGGCTGTTCGTGCTGGACGATGTGAGCTTTTCGGACGCGCCGACGACCTTGCAGGTGGGCGGCGTGAGCAAGCCCAGCGACAGCGACTTTTCGGAGCTGGAGCGGGACGTGATCTGGAAGAACACCAGCATCAAGCGTATCGGCGCAAAGATCGCCGCGCGGTACGGCCTTGCGTTCACCTACGATGCCGACGACTACGACATCGAGTGCGACGAGCAGGACGGCACGGACAGCAGCTACTACAACAGCCTGTGCAAAAACTACGGGCTTATCCTGAAAGTGTACGCCCGGAGGCTGTGGGTGTATGACCGGGAGAAGTACAAGGCAAAGCGGGCCGTGCGCACCTTTGACCGCTCGCAGATCAGGCCGGGGAGCTTCGGCTACACCGCCACCCTGTCCGGCACCTATACCGGCGGGTACTTTAATTACACGGACGCGGACAAGGACATTGACATCGAGTGCAGCGTGGGCGGCGGCTCGCACACCAAGAGCGTGAACCGGCGGGCTACCAGCGTATACGATGCCAGCGTCCAGCTCTGCGCGGAGCTGAACAGCGCCAACCACGGGACGGTGAAGCTGCGCTTCGGCGTGGACGGAGACTGGAGGGTAAGCGCGGGAAACTGCATCGCGCTGACAGGCTTTGGAAACCTGAACGGAAAATACTTTGTGGACAAGGTGACGCACAAGGTCAGCAGCAACGGACTGACCACCGACTTTGAGTGCAGCGGTATCGGCCCGGCGTTCCATTCGTGGGACGTGGGCGGCAAGATCGTGTATCACGAAAAGACGGCGGACAGCGGCGTGAGCTATGACAGCACCTACGCTACCACCAGTCCGGCGGCGGGCGCAGCCAGCGCGGCGGCAGGCGGCGAGGCGGGACAGGCGATCACGCTGAACAAGGCTCCGCTGTATGTTTCCAGCACGGCAAAGAACAAGGCGGGAACCAAGACCGGCACCTACTGGCTGTACGACGGTATCCTGATCAACGGGCGCTACCGCGTGACAAACAGCGCGGCGCGATGCGGAAAGCTGCCGGTGGGGCAGAACGTGACGGGCTGGGTGCCTGCGAGCTACTGCATCGCCAGCGAGGAGGCGAAAAAGTAATGGCGGGAACAAACAGAACCGGGCGCGTGAGCGCTATCGACTATAAGGCGGGAACCTATGAGGTGACCTACTTTGACCGGGGGAAAAGCGTGACCCGACAGATCAACGCCATCAGCAACGGCGAGTACAAGATGCCCAGCATCGGGCAGGTGGTGAGCGTGAGCCACAACAGCAACGGAGCTGCGGCGGGAACCACCACCGGAACGGTGTGGAACAAGACCAACACCCCGGCGGAGGGCTACAAGGGCCTGTTCCGAAAGGAGTACGCCGCACGAAGGGGACTGGCTTATGAGCGCTACGACGAGAACACCGGCGTTTACACACAGTATGTGAACCGGCGGACGGGGCGCAACTGCAACGGCGAGATATACGACGAGGCGAAAGGCGCAATCAGCCTTGTGGCGGGCGGGCAGTTTCAGGCCAAGAGCAGCGCCGCCAGCATGAGCCTGAACGCCAAAACCGGCGTTGGCATCGTGGCGGGGACAACGGTGAGCATCGAGGCAGGAACCTTTGTGAGCATCGAGGCCGCAGGCGCTTTGAGTGTGACGGCGGGAGGCAAGTACACATTCGCCGCAAAAAAAGGCGCAAAGATCGAGGTAGAGGGTGGCGACGCGGAGATCACCATAAACGGCGCAACTGTAAAGGTGACGGAGGCCGGGGATGTGGAGATCGGAAGCCCCACCAAAATCAGCCTGACAGCCCCGGAGATCAACGCCACGGCGGCGAGCGGAGACATCACCATCAACGGCGTGAGCCTTGTGAACCACACGCACATGAGCGGCGCGGTGGGAAAGCCGGATAAGTAAGGAGGGGCGAAAAGTGGCATTGGGAAGCTACATGGGCATGACGTTCACGGTGAGCGACCGGCGCATCCTGACACCGAGCGGGCTGAAAGGCCAAGGGGGCAGCGATTGGGCGACCCACAACCGGACAGGCGCACGGGCGCGGAGCCAGTGGATTGCCCCGAAGCTGCGGAAATATCAGTTCGATCTTTTGCTGCGGGCGCAGGACGGGGTAAACCCGCGAAGTGTTCTGCGGCATTTTCAGCGCATGGCGGAGACCAACGCGGCGGACTGGTTCATCGTGGGCGGCTCGCCAGTATCACCGTATCCGTTCAAGATCACGGACATCAGCGACGAGTGGGGCGCGGTGCTGCACGGCGGAGCGATGGTGGAGTGCAAGGTGAGCCTGACCATCGAGGAATACCTGTAAGGAGGCAGCCATGTTATCGACGGAAAACGCGGTGATCGAGATACTGCCGGGGAGCGCAAACGACAGTACGGCGGCGGAGGTGTACCGCAATTTGCAGGTGCTTTACGCCACGAGGGCCGGAGAGCAGGCGCTTGACCGGGAGTTCGGCATCGACGGGACGATTATCGACTGCCCGCAGGAAAATGCGCAAGTCCTGCTGGCGGCGGAGTATGTGCGCAAGACAGAACAGTATGAGCCACGGGCGCGTGTCGTCCGTGTGGAATGGACTGCGGAAAAATCGCAGGACGGGAATATGATACCAAAGGTGGTGATCGAGCTTGTCTAATATCGCTGAATTGGCAAACTGCCCGGAGCTGAGTTTCATCGAAAGCATGACTTTGCAGGAGACGGAAGAACAGCTCCGCGAGCTGTACACCAAGTATTACCGGGAGGCCACAGGAAAGGAGCCGGAGATCGGCGAGGCCGACCCGCTGAACCTGCTGATGAAAGCCTTTTGCGCGATGGAGTATCAGACGATGCAGTACGCCGACGCAAAGGGACGGATGGAAATGCTGAAAACCAGTACCGGAGACGCGCTGGATGCGCTGGCCGCTCTTGTGGGGCTGACGCGCAAGGAGGCAAACCGGGCCACGGCGACGGTGCGATTTACGCTTTCGGAAGCGCAAAGCGGCGCGACGGCCATTCCGACGGGAACGCGGGTCAAGAGCGAGGACGGGAAATACTTCAACACCGTGGAATACGGCGAGATAGCGGCGGGAGAGACCTACACCGACGTGGTGGTGCAGGCGGAGGAGGCCGGAGCGGATAGCAACGGCATTCTGTCCGGCGGCATCAAGATACTGGTTGACCCAATCGCCTATGTTGCCAGCGTGAGCAACACCACGCCAAGCACCGGCGGACTGGACGCAGAGGACGACGACAGCCTGACACGGCGCATCTACCTCGCCCCCAGCGTGTATAGCTGCGCCGGGCCGCGCGATGCCTATGAATACTACGCGCGGGAGTGGCGGGGTGATGTAGCTGACGTGCGCATCGTCAGCCCGCTGCCGGACGAGGTAAATATCTACTTCGTGATCGAGGACGAGAACGGATTACGCGTCCCCAACAGCACGGAGCTGACGGCCATGGCGGCCTATCTGGACGACGAGACCATCCGCCCGCTGTGCGACAAGGTGACGGCGCTGGCCCCGGACGAGGTGGAATACGCCATCACCGTGAAATACTGGATCGCGGAAAGCGACCAGCGAAGCGTGAGTGAGATACAAAGCCGCATCGCGGCGGCGGTGGCGGACTTCCAGACATGGCAAAGAAAGCTGGGGCGAGACATCAACCCGACGGAGCTGATCGCCCGGCTGCGGGAAGCGGGGGCCAAGCGGGTAACGCTGACCGCCCCCGTAGACACCGTGATCGACACCACGGAGCTGCCGAAATGCACAGGGGCCACCGCCACCTATGGAGGGCTGGAGGATGATTAAGGGGCTGAAAGACGCGCAGATCACGGACGGCCTGCCGCGCGTCCTTGCGGAGCAGCCGTGGGTCAGGGCGCTGTCGCTGGCGATGCTGGAGCTGCACCGGAAAACGATGGACTACATCGACGCAAGCCAAGTCTATACCGCCATCGACACCGTGGCCGAGGAGGTGCTGGACGCGCTGGCCGTGAACTGGAAGATCGACTGGTACGACACAGGGTACGACATCGAGCAGAAGCGGCGCATCGTCAAGACGGCGCTGAACATCCGGCGAACAATGGGAACTGCGGGAGCTGCAAGAACGCAGGCCGACGCGATCTATCCGGGAACAAAGCTGGAGGAATGGTTTGAGTACGGCGGCACCCACGGAAAGTTCAGACTGCGGGTAAACATCACCACCGTGGAGGAGCGGCAGAAGTTCGCCGCCATGACCATCGCGGAGATCGAACGTCGGCTCGCCGCTGCCAAGCGGTTCAGCGCACATCTGGAGGAAGTGGAATATTACGATGCGGGCGGCACCGCAACGGCCTACGGCATCGCGGCTATGGCTGGCGCGGCGGTGGTTGACTTCGGCAGCGCATCGAAATTCTAAGTCAGGAGGAAACGAAAAGTGGCATGGAAAGGCGTTATCACCAACAGTGGCAGTGAGCTGCTGGCACAATGGACAGCGGGAAAGACGCTGACCATCACCCGCGCGGCGGCGGGAACAGGCCGCGTGAGTGAGGCGGCGATGCTGGCGCAGACGGCGCTTGTGAGTGAAAAGCAGACGGTCAGCATCCTGTCCAACAAAACAACGGCGCAGGGACAAAAGCTGCAACTGCAAGTGACACCACTGGCGACGGGATACCCCATGAACCAGCTCGGCATCTGGGCAAAGCTGGACAGCGGCGCGGCAAGGCTGATCGCCCTATTTCAGACGGACACGGACGCGGGCGTGGAAATCCCCAGCAAGACGGACGTGCCGGACTATGTGTACACGTTCTACGGGCTGCTGGAGTTTACGGGCAGCGGCGGGACGCTGCAGGTGACCATCGACGCTTCGGCGCTGGTGACAGCAGAAAGCATGGCGGCTGCCATCAAGGCACACAACGAGGATGAAAACGCGCACGAGGGTATCCGTCAGGCAATTACGGACAAGCAGGACAAGATCACCGCCAGCGGTATCCTGAAAGGCGACGGCAAGGGCGGCGTTACGGCGCAGACGTTCGACACGGTGCCGACGGAGAACAGCGACAAGCTGCTGACCAGCGGTGCGGTGGCGGCGGCTCTTGCCAAAAAGGCGGGGCTGGGGACAGACGGAAAGGTGCCGGTCAGCCAGCTCCCTGTCAACACACCGGGCGGAGTGGCCGGACTGGGAGAGGACGGCAAGGTTGGCACCGGCCAGCTCCCCATCAATACGCCGGGCGGCGTGGCAGGTCTCGGCGCGGACGGGAAGATGGACACCGATCAGCTCCCCATCAACGTGCCGAACGGCATCCCGACGCTGGGGGCAGACGGCAAGCTCAGCGCGGACAGTCTGCCGCAGGTAGGCATGACGGCGCAGATCGTTGTGACCGCGCCCACCGGCTCCACGGTGACGGCCACGCTGGGAACCAAGGTATACACCGCAACGGAGAGCGGCGGAAAATGGACGTTTGATGTGGAGGACTACGGAACATACACCATCAAGGCCACCAAGAACGGGCAGACTGCCACGGATACGGTGACGGTCTCCGTGGTGCAGCAGTACACGGCGACGCTATCCTACTTCACAGCGACCATCCGCGTGAGCATTGACAGCGGCTCCACCGTCACCTGCACCAAGGGAAGCAAGACGCAGAGCAAAACGGCATCTGCAACGGGGACGGTGGACTTCACCGTGACAGAAAGCGGCACCTACACCATCACCGCCACCAAGAACGGAGAGACGGCGGAGGATACCGCAACCATCACGGCGGACGGACAGACGGTAAATGTGAAGCTGGCCTATCGGCACATCTACGGCGTGGTGTGGGATGGAACCAGCACGACGGTGTGGAGCCGGACGGACGAGGCCGCCAGCTTCGTGAACCCGACCCCGTACAGGGCGGGGGCAACCAGTTACGGAAGCCCATTTGACAACCTGTACCCGTGGAGCGGGATGGTGCGCGTGACGGATGCGGTGGCCGGTGAGCTGGTGGCTATCCCGAAGTTCTGGTACAAGTGGACAAAGAGCGGGAACAGCCTGAAACTCCAGATCGCGGATAAGGAAACGGACGGCTTTCACGTCTCCCCCGCCCACGCAGACAGAGGGGATGGCGCGGGCGAGCGAGACATTGTGTACGTTGGCCGCTATCACTGCAATACCAACAACTACAAGAGCCAGTCCGGCGTAAAGCCGAAAGCGAATATCACACGCAGCGCGGCCCGCACGAGCATCCACAATCTGGGGAGCAACATCTGGCAGAGCGACATTCAGATGCGCATGACGATCTGGATGCTGTACCTTGTGGAGTTCGCGGACTGGAACAGCCAAAAAACCATCGGCAAGGGCTGCGGCAACAACAGCGCAACGGAGAATATGGGCTATACGGACAGTATGCCATATCACACCGGAACGACGCTTGCGAGCCGGGACAGCTACGGCATCGGTACGCAGTATCGCTACATCGAGGGTCTGTGGGACGGCGTGTATGACTGGGGCGACGGCTGCTACAACAACAGCAACGGCTTGAATATCATCAACACACCCAGCCAGTTCAACGATACTTCTAATGGCATCGCCGTGGGCGTTCCGTCGAGCGGATGGCCCAGCGCATTTACCGTGGCAACGGTGGCCGGTCTGGAATGGGTTATCTATCCCACGGCATCGGGCGGTAGTGAGACGACATATTCGGCGGATTACTGGAACTTCTATGCTTCCAACCCGTGCCTGTACTTCGGCGGTAACTATAGCCAGGACGGGTACCGCGGGCTGTTCTACGTGTACTGCACCAGCGCGTCCAACTCGAACGCGAACATCGGCTGCCGCCTCCAAAAACTCCCCTGACGGGGGAGTGCAGAGGGGGACGCATCCCCCTCTGCGTATCCTGCGGCCCGCAGGCCGCGCAAAAGGCTAACGGGTTTTCAGCCGCACAGGCGGCTTGAAAATACAGGGGATGACCGCGCACGCAGTCGGTGCCTTGCTTCTCGGTTCGGCGGATAACTGGAACTTCAATGCTTCCAACCCGTGCCTGTACTTCGGCGGTAACTATAACCAGAACGGGAACCACGGGCTGTTCTACGTGAACTACACCAACGCGTCCAACTCGAACGCGAACATCGGCTGCCGCGTCCTTTTATGGACTGGCTACCCACCTCCATACCCGGCAACGCAAAGACCCACGCCGGGGCGCGGACATCCTCGGCACCCCTTGGTGCAGATAAGCCATCAGGACACGGTTTAGTACACTTCCACAACCCATGGAGGCGATGGAAAGACCGTGAGGCTAAAAGGAGGAAAACATTCCTGATGAAACGAGCAAACAACCTATTTCCAAAGCTGGTATCGGAAGAAAACCTGCGGCTGGCGATCTTCGCCGTGAACGTGACACACCGCTTCCATCCGCACCACAGACCGAACCGGACGGTGGCACGGGTGGAGGCAGACATTGACCGCTATGTAAAAGAGCTGCGGGAGATCATTACAGGCGGTTACGAGGCGAACGAGCCGAGGCTTGCGCGACGCTGGGACAAGAGCGCCGGAAAGTGGCGGGACATATCGGAGCCGAGACTGTGGCCTGACCAGTATGTGCATCACGCGGTCATTCAGGTGTTGGAGCCGATCATGATGCGGGGCATGGACAATTTCTGCTGCGGGAGCATCCGAAACCGGGGCATCCATTACGGCGTTCGGGCCATCAAGAAGTGGATGCGGACAGACCAAAAAGGGACGAAGTACGCCGAGGAGCTGGACATCCACCATTTCTACGACAGTTTGACGGCGGAGACGGTGATGAAGCGGATCCGGCGGCTGGTGAAAGACCGGCGAATGCTGGAGGTATGCGAACGGTTGATGAAGCACGGCATTCTGATCGGCGCTTACTTTTCCCAATGGTTTGCCAACACGGTGCTGCAACCGCTTGACCGGCTGATACGGGAAAGCGGTCTGTGCGACCACTACCTGCGGTACATGGACAACTTTACCCTGTTCGGGCGGAACAAGCGGAAGCTGCGGCGGCTGCGGGAGCTGATCGAGAAATGGCTGGCGGCACACGGCCTGCGGCTGAACGGCAAGTGGCAGCTCTATCCGACAGCAAAGCGGACGGTGGCGGCGCTGGGGTATCGCTTCGGGCGAGGGTATACCCTGCTGCGGAAACGAAACATGGTGCGCCTGAAACATTCTCTTTCCGCCTGCCGCCGTGCCATGCGGCGGCACCACGCGATCAAGCCCGCATTGGCGCAGGGGCTTTTATCCAGACTGGGCCAGATGAAGCACTGCAATCACGTTCACTTTTTCCAGAGCTATGTGGAGGCGGGTTTGCAGCGGAAATTGAAATGCGTGGTCAGAGAACACGCAAGAAAGGAGCGGGCAAGATGGAATACGTCTACGGAACAAGCGTTATCGGCGGCGTAGAACGGGAAAACCTGAAAATCGTGGGCGGCCCCGCGCTGCGGGAGGGTGAATACCTGACCACGGTGCGGGAGTACGACGACAGCAGCATCACAGACCGCTGCCGCATCGACCGGCACTATCACAGCGACACGGACGAGGACGGGACGCGGTACGACTTCTATACCATCAGCGAGCATTACCGGTATGTGGAAAGGATAAAGGTGATGGAAGAAACGAGAAAAGCAACGGAGATCGCCTTTGTGACGCTGGCGGAGAGCGGAAGCATCGACGCTGTGACTGCGGGGGAGCATAAGAGCCTGTTTGAAACGTGGCAGACCGGCGTTGCTTACACGGTGGGGCAGCTACGCAACTGGGGGGACAAGCTGTACAAATGCGTACAAGCGCACACCTCGCAGGCAGGATGGGAACCGGACAAGGCGGTGTCGCTTTGGTCGGCGGCATCTGACCCGGCGGAAGAATGGCCGGAATGGAGCCAGCCGGTGGGGGCGCACGACGCTTACGCAAAGGGCGACAAGGTGAGCCACAATGGGAAGCATTGGACATCAACGGCGGATGCCAATGTGTGGGAACCGGGGGTATACGGCTGGACGGAGGCGACGGCGTGAGCAGCCATTTGCAGATCATCGCAGAGCTGGAGGCGCTTGTGGAAATGCAGGCGCGTACCGTCCGGGTGCTGGCGACACGCCTTGCGGAGCTGGGCGACACCGTGACCGGGCGAGACGAGATCGCGGAGGCCGACGAGGCATACCGCAGGGCCATCGGCGGGGACGAATGGCCGGAGTGAAAGCAGGAGGACAGGAAAATGTACATCGACGCGGACACCATCATTAAGGCGGCCAGCCTTTTGGGAGCAATCGGAGCGCTGGTCGCCGCCATTGTTTCCGTGTACAAGGTCATTGAGAGCAACAAAAAGCAGAGCGAGTTCATCAACGCCATTCAGGAGGAGCAGACGCTTATCTGCTATGGCCTGCGCGGCGCGTTGCAGGGGCTTGTGGAGCAGGGGTGCAACGGGCCGTGCAAGGATGCGCTGGACAAACTGAATAAGCACCTGAACAAGAACGCGCACCCGCACATCAAGGAGGACTGACATGGCGGGAAAGCGAACGCAGGCAAAGACGAAAGGCCGGAAGAAGCGCATGGGAACCATGGACTTTATTCTGCTGATCGTCTTTTTGTGTCTGACGGTATTCACGATAGCCATGATCGCGCTGTTTACCGTGTACGGCTCCGTGCCGGATACGCTGATCACCTGCGTGTTCGCCACGCTGGGCGGCGAGTGCGGCATCCTTGGCTGGATAAAGACCACCAAGGAGAAGAAGCAGGACAGGCGGTGGCAGCTTGCGGACATGAGACGGGAAAAGGAGGAGGCGGAACGGATTGCACAGCAGACAGAGGAACCGTGAGGAGGGATAGATCATGCTGGCAGGAAAGAACAACGAGGAGAAAATCTGGAATTATCTGAAAAGCGCGGGGCTGAACGACTTCGGCACCGCCGGTCTGATGGGAAACCTGTATGCGGAGAGCGGCCTTATCCCGAACAACGTGGAGAACCTATACGAAAAGAGACTTGGCGTGACCGACGCAAGCTATACGGCGGCGGTGGACAGCGGCAAGTATCAGTTCTTCGCAACGGATAAGGCGGGCTATGGCCTCGCCCAATGGACATACTGCTCCCGCAAGGCAGAGCTGCTGGACTATGCCCAATGCTGCCGAAAGAGCATCGGCGATCTGGAAATGCAGCTTGATTTCCTGATGAAAGAGCTGCGGGAGGGCTATAAGGCGGTGCTGGCCGTGCTGAAAACGGCTGGAAGCGTCCGGGCAGCATCGGACGCGGTGCTGCTGAAATTTGAGCGCCCGGCAGATCAGAGCGAGGCGGCGCAGGCCCGGCGAGCTGCGTTCGGCCAGAAGTATTACGACAAGTATGCGGCAGGGAGCGCCGCAGGAAGCGGAGGAAAGCCTATGACGGAACAGGAACAGCGGCAGAAGATCGTGAGCATCGCCCAGAGCTACATCGGATGCAAAGAGAGCGACGGAAGCCACAGGAAGATCATCGACCTGTACAACAGTCACAAGCCGCTGGCCCGTGGCTACGCCGTGAAGTACACGGACGCATGGTGCAGCACGTTCGCAAGCGCCGTCGCTATCGCGGCGGGAATGACCGACATCATCCCGACGGAGTGCGGCTGCGGAAAGCACATCGAGCTGTTCAAGAAGCTGGGGAGCTGGCAGGAGGACGACGCTTATGTGCCGAAGCCCGGCGACTATATTTTCTACGACTGGCAGGACAGCGGCGTGGGAGACTGCACCGGCAGCGCCGATCATGTGGGCATCGTGGAAAAGGTCAGCGGGACAAGCATCACCGTCATTGAGGGCAACTACTCCGACAGCGTGAAGCGCCGCACCATTTCTGTGAACGGACGGTACATTCGCGGCTACGGCGTACCGAAGTACGGCGGAAAGGAGGCGACCGGCGGCGGGACTGCGACGGACGCTGCACCGACCAAGGGCGGCGGGTGCAAGGTGGGCGACATCGTGACATTCACCGGCGAGAGGCACTACACCAGCGCAAACAGCACCGTGGGCAAACCGTGCAAGCCGGGCAAGGCCAAGGTGACGCAGGTGTATCAGCCGCTTGTAAGCAGGCATCCGTATCACCTTGTCGCCGTGAGCGGCGGCGGAAGCACCGTGTACGGCTGGGTGGACGCGGCAGACATCAAGACCGAAGCGGCGGCGCTGGCCGTGGGCGATCAGGTGAAGATGGACAAGGCTGCCACAGTCTACGGCACCACGCGCAAGTTTTCCTCGTGGGTGTACAGCGCAAAGCTGTATGTCCGGGCAATCAGCGGCGACCGCATTTCAGTTTCCACGCTGAAAAGCGGCGCAATCACAGGAAACGTGGACAAGAAATATCTGACGAAAGTGTAAGGAGGTACACACCATGACACAGATCATTCCCGACATCATCAACATTGTCATTGAGGCCATTTTCGCCATCCTCGGCCTGTTCTTCACCGGCGTGGCCATTCCGTGGCTGGTCAAGACCGGCATCCCTTGGCTGAAAGACAAGCGCCTGTACGGCATTGTCACCGTTCTGGTCAAGGCGGCGGAGAAGCAGCGCGAGGCAGGTACGCTGACCATCCCGAAGTACGATTATGTGGTGCAGATGCTTGAAGCAAAGGGCATTAAGGTCACGGCGGAGGTAAAGGCCGTGATCGAGGCGGCGGTTAAGGAACTGAACATCGCCGTGGACAGCGCAATCGGTAAGCTGGATGGCATTTTTGTGGAGGAAACCACCGGCAAGACGGACGGCGAAAAGGAACTGAATAACTGAAATTATCCCCCGGCTGCTATACTCATAGATATAGCGGTCGGGGGATTTTTTGCGCGTTCGCAACGAAAAATCAGTTGCGCGGCAAGGGATTTACAGGTATCATAATAAGACAAAAAGCGACAAAGCAAACCGGCGGAGCGGAACGGGCAAGACCTGACACCGCCCGCGCAAAAGCATGAGAGAGGAGGCTTTACGGTGCAGACCGGAGGGCGAACATTTAAGCATCTGACCAAGAACGACAGGCTGCGCATTGAGAAGTGGCAGCGCAGGGGTTTGAAGCCGCCGCAGATTGCGGAAAAGCTGCGCGTCCATGTTTCCACCATCTACCGGGAGTTGAAGCGCGGAGAGTATGAGCGGCTGGACGGGGCGACGTGGGAAATGGCGACGGCGTACAGCCCGGACATCGCGGAAGCGCGGTATCAGGAACACTTGCGGGAGAAAGGGCCTGACTTGAAAATCGGCAAAGATCACGAGCTTGCAAACTACATCGAGGCGACAATCGTTGAAAAAGAGTGCAGTCCTGCTGCCGTTCTCGGCTACGCGATGATGGAGGGGCGGACATTCGAGACCTCGGTTTCTGTGACGACGATCTACAGCTACATCAAAAAGGGCCTCTTTCTACAAATCACGCAGGTGGACTTGCCGCGCCACGGGAAGCACAAGCAGGGCTATAAAAAGGTCAAGACCAAGGACGATCAGGCCAGAGCCTCCGCAGGCGACAGCATTGAACAGCGCCCGCCGGAGGTGGAGAGCCGCGAGGAGTTCGGGCATTGGGAGGGCGACACCGTGTACAGCGGAAAGGGCAAATGCAAGACCACCAGCGCCCTGCTGACCCTGAATGAGCGCAAGACGCGGAAAGACATCATCATAGGAATACCGAACAGAAAGGCGGAAACCGTGGTCAAGGCGCTGGATGCGCTGGAGCGGAAATGCGGAGCCAAGCGGTTCAGGGTAATCTTCAAAAGCATCACCTTTGACAACGGCTCAGAATTTTCGGCGGCGGAGGAGCTGGAGCGGAGCGCTGTCAACAAGACCATCCCGCGCACCAAGGTATATTTCTGCCATCCGTATTCTTCGTGGGAACGGGGGAGCAACGAGAACGCCAACAGCATGATCAGGCGGCGGCATCCGAAAGGCACAGATTTCTCCAAGGTCAGCGCGGCGGAGATCGCGGCAACGGAGGAATGGATTAACAACTATCCACGGAAAATCTTCGGGTACAAGAGCAGCGAGGTCATGTTCCGGGAGTGCTTGCGGGAGATCGGGCTGATCGCGTAACAGGAAGAAACCAGCACAGAGGACAATCAAAGGGAGAGGATGTGAGTGGAGCGGAACACGGGGAACAGAACAGGAAAACACGCAGGCTGCCGACCATGGGACATGACGGCGGCCATGTTGGCTTGTCAAAATTAGACAAAACAAGAAGTGAAAAATTGTGCGCATTTAATGCTTGACTTTTGTTTTCAAGGCCAAAAAACAAAAAAATCTTGACATTTTCCGCCGCATCTATATAATAATATACGCTCGCGTATTGCGGGCATATCCTTGCTCTCATCGAGAATGAGGGCCATTTGTCCAAAAGGAGGTGCAAAAGTATGGCTAAAATTTCTGCCAACTACGAGGTCGTTTACATCATCGACCCTGCCCAGGGTGAGGAGGCTGTGGCCGCCACTGTGGCCAAGTTCCAGGCTTTGGTGGAGCAGAACGCGACCGACGTGGTGGTCGACGAGTGGGGCAAGCGCCGTCTTGCTTACGCCATCGACTACAAGACCGAGGGTTACTATGTGCTGATGAGCTTCACCAGCGCTCCCGAGTTCCCCAAGGAGCTGGATCGTATCCTTGGCATTACCGAGGGTATCATGCGTTCCATGATCGTCTGCAAGGGCGAGTAAGGATTGCAACATGCTTAACAAAATTTTCATCATGGGTCGCCTGACCCGCGACCCCGAACTGCGCAGAACGCAGTCCGGAACGCCCGTCACCAGTTTCTCTTTGGCCGTGGACCGTGATTTCAAGTCCCAGTCCGGCGAGAAGGAGACGGATTTCATCGACGTGGTCGCCTGGCGCTCCACCGCGGAATTTGTTGCAAAGTATTTCACCAAGGGCCGTATGGCCGTGGTGGAAGGACGGCTTCAGATCCGCGACTGGCAGGACCGGGACGGCAACAAGCGCCGCAGTGCTGAGGTCATCGCCGACAACGTGTATTTCGGCGACTCCCGCCGCGACAGCAGCGGAGACAGCGGCAGCGGCAGTTACGGTGGCGGCTACAGCGCCCCCGCAGGCGGCTACGCCCCCGCTGTGGGCGGCGGTGCTTCCGGCTTTGCCGAGATCGATGAGGAGGACGGCGACCTGCCGTTCTGATGTGCGGAACGCACATGATACTTTATAAAGGAGGATACTTCCATGGCTATGGAACGCGAAAATAGACCCGCCCGCGGCGCCGGCAAGCGTCGTAAGAAGGTTTGCCAGTTCTGTGTTGACAAGTGCGAGTGCATCGATTATAAGGACGCCGCCAAGCTGCGCCGCTTTATCTCCGAGCGCTCCAAGATCCTGCCCCGCCGCACCACCGGCACCTGCGCCATGCATCAGCGTCAGCTGACCGAGGCCATCAAGCGCGCCCGTCAGATCGCTCTGCTGCCCTTCGTGACCGAGTAAGTGAACGACAAAAACAAGACCTGCGAGAGCAGGTCTTGTTTTTTGTGCATTATCGGCAAAGAATGACTGGACAGGAGGGGTAAATCTGGTATACTGAGAGTACAGATCAAAAAGGGAGGTGCGTTATGGGGCTATACGATGCCGTGGACCGCGGCGGCGCGGGCCGCAAAAAGGAAAGGACGCTGCGCAGGCCGCTGCTCATTGCGGCGGCGATTCTGGCCGCCGTGATCGCGCTCATCGCCTGGAGCTGCCGCTACTTCTTCCAGTACCGCAGTTGGGTGTCCGACCTGACCGAGGCCACCCGCTACGCCCGCCGGACGGGAGCGTTCACCGTCACGGTGGCGGGCGCAGCGGCGGAGGCGGACGCCGATGATCTCAGCGACCTGCTGCGGCTTATCGCCTCGTCCGGCGCGGGCCGCCTGGGCGGCGCGCCGGATGAGACGCCGTATATCACCGTTGACTACGGCAGCGGGATGGTGCTGGACATTTGGAAAGTGCCCCTGGAAAACCCGGCCAACAGCTGGGCGGAAGGGCCGTTCTTCCGCTTCACGCGGCCTGATGGAAAAACGTATGGCTACGATACCGACCAGATCCCATTCACCATGATCACCCGGCTGTTTTCATAGTTGAGCCGCTCCTGAATATACCGCTTCACAGCACCCGCCTCATTTTGAGGCGGATGCTGTAAATTTTTCGTGGGTTTTGGCGCGGAATGGTGTATGATAGGGTAGAGAGACAACGGGAGAGGAGGGAGCGCGTGGACGACAAGCAGCTGATGGAACGTGTCGCCGGCGGCGACGAGGCGGCGCTGCAGGTGCTGCTGCGGCGATTCGGACCGCTGATCCGCTATATTCTGCGTCCCATTCTGCCGGACGAGCGGGATCGGGAAGAGTGCTTCGCGGACATCTCCCTGCGGATATGGCAGAACGCGGCGGGCTTTGACGGTGGGAAGGGCAGCCTGAACGGCTGGCTGACGGCGCTGAGCCGCAATGCCGCGCTGAACCGCGCCCGGGGGCAGCGACAAACGGACACACCGCTGGAGGACGGGGAAGCCCAGGGTCACAGCGCTGAGGAGGAGCTGCTGCGCCGTGAGCGCCGCTCCCGGCTGCGGGCCGTTATCGCGGCGCTGCCGGTGCAGGAGCGCGACCTGTTCTATCGGAAATATTACTACTGCCAGTCTACCGCTCAAATGGCCGCCGAGCTGGGCCTGACGGAGCGGGCGGTGGAGGGGCGGCTGTACCGCCTGCGGCAAGGGCTGCGCCAAAAGTTAGGGGGTGAGCTGGATGACTGACGACCTGCGCTTTGACGAGCTGCTGCAGGAGGACGCCGCGGCGCTGCCGCCGCCGTCTGACGGAGCGGTGAACCCGTGGCAGATGGCCATGGGCCAGATCCTATGGGGTATGGGACTGACCACCATCACGCTGAATATCCTGTATTTGGACTACATCCTGCCTGCGCTGGGCGCGGTGCTGCTGGTGCTGGGCTTCCGCACCCTGCGGCGTGAGAATAAGCCCCTGGGCTGGTGCTATAAGCTGGCGCTGGCGGCGCTGCTCCTCCGGGGCGTGATCTATGTGCTGCTGGCCCTGCCGGTGGAGCTGGGCAACACCCTGGCCTACTGCACCGCGCTGGTGACGTTGGCGCTGTATATCTGCCTGTGGCGGGGCATGGTGGGCGTGTCCCGCCGCGCCGGGACGGAGAAGCCCGCCGCGCCCGCTGCCGGGGCGATGGCGGTGCTGTACGGCCTCCTGCTGCCCCTGGCCTATATCGGGCTGGAGGGATGGCTGCTGGTCGTGCCGCTGCTGGTCATCTATATCGTCATTCTGCGGAGCATGGCCAAGCTGTCCCGCTCGCTGGCGGACACCGGCTACGTCATCACGGCAGCGCCGGTGCGCCTGCCGGGCTGGGCGGTGCTGTGGGGCAGCCTGGGGCTGCTGCTGGCGGCCATCCTGCTGGCCGCGTTTCTGGGCCAGCGCTATCCTACGGACTGGCAGGCCCGGGAGGACGCGCCCCAGGATACAGCCCTCCGGCAGGAGCTGCTGGAGCTGGGCTTCCCGGAGACCGTGCTCAACGACCTGACCGATGACGAGGTGGCGGCGCTGGACGGCGCGGCGGAGGTCTACGTCCAGGAGGATATAAAGTGGGAAAAGAACACCTACCGGGAGCTGACCACCGGCAAGTGGTACGACGATGCGCTTCCCGGCAACTGGAAATATGACAGCGCGAAAAAACAGAGCGATGGCTCGTATCTGTATACCTACCGCGTCTACGACGTGCCGGTGTGTACCGTGACCCATGTGACGGTGGTGCTGGACGAAACACCCCAGCGGGCGGTATTTATCCAGCATGTCACCGTCAACGGCGATGCAATGACCGATTTCACCCAGGGCATCGAGGTCTGGCCCGTGTGGTATTCCGCTCCCCAGGATTGGACGCGGGGCGGCTATTGCACCGGGCGGGTGCTGTGCGACAGAAGCGGCCAGCCGCTGGCCGCGCCGTTCTCCCGGCTGGAGCAGACCGCCACCACCACGCAGGGCTTTTTCGGCAAGTCCACCCGGGAGGCCGTCACCGCCGTGTGGTCCTGGCCGCGCCGCGCCGCCAACGGGCGGGCGTATCTGATCTTCGACGCCGTCGGCCTGGCGGACGAGTGGACGTATCTGGACGGCTGGTGCAACTACGCCCGGCAGCTGCGGCCTGTCTATCCCTATCAGGACGCGCTGTCGCTGTGGCATGGCTTCGGCAGGGGAGGGAAGGTGGACACGTACCAGTCCTCCATGCAGGAATTCCGCTCCAAAGAGTCAACGCCTTCAGTGCAGGGATAAAACAACAGCCCCCGGCGAAAGCCGGGGGCTGAAATTTTCCGTTTATTCCGTCATGATCTTCAGGATCACGCGGTCGGTCTCCCGCATACCCTGGGCGGCCAACACGCCCACGTGGCGGATGGTGTCCTCCACGTCCGTGCCGAGGATACCATGGCCGGGCTGGAAGTTATTGCCGTCAAAGGCCATGTCGCAGCCCAGCAGCCCGCAGCTCACGCCCATGGCGATCTTGCTGGCGCAGCTGGCCTTCGCGCCGTCGCAGATGCAGCCGGAGATCATGGCCACCGCGTTTTCCAGCGTGTGGCAGATGCCCGCGTAGTCCGCGCCCCGCAGCCACGCCACGCCGCAGCCCGCGCCTACGCCGGCGGACACCGCGCCGCAGTAGGCGCTGAGACGGCCGATGCCGGTCTTCTGGTGGATGGTGATCAGGTCGCTGAGGCATACGGCCCGGAGGATCCTCTCGTCGTCCGCGCCCATGAGCTTGCCGTATTTCCAAACGGGCACGGAGGCGGTGATGCCCTGATTGCCCGAGCCGGACACGATGACCACCGGCATTTCGCAGCCGTTCATCCGGGCGTCAGACCCGGCGGCGGCCCAGGCCCGCGCCTGCGTTTCCCAGTCCTGAGACGTTTGCAGCAGCGTCGAGCCGATGTTGGCGCCCCAGCTGTTTCGCAGGCCCTCGGCGGCGATGGCGGTGTTCTTTTCGATCTGCCGTCCCACCGTGGGCAGGATGGCGTCTATGGGTACAGTTTCGGCGAATGTGATGATGTCCCTCACGTTGAGAACGGACTTGTCCTGCAGGTTGTCCTCGGCGTTGCCGGTAACGGGCAGCTCTTTCAGCACCTGGCCGTCCTTTTCGATGTAGATGATGTTCGTGTGGTTGTTGGCCACCCGGACGCAGGCATGGTGCGCTCCCCGCCAGCCGGTGAGCCTGATGTCCAGCAGGCAGGGCGTCTCGGGACAGGTGACGCGGATGTCCGTGGCATCCAGATAGCTCTGGATGGCCGCCACATCGTTTTCCGTCACCCTGGCCAGAACCTGAAGCTCCGCGTCGGCGTCGCCGGCCACTATGCCCACGGCGATGGCGGCGTCGATCCCGCGGCGTCCGCCCGTGTTGGGGACGACCACGGATTTCACGTTCTTCAGGATGTTTCCGCTGACCTCAGCCAGCACTTTTTCCGGTTTTCCGCCCAACACCTCGCGCAGTTTTGCGGCACAGTACGCGACGGCGATGGGCTCTGTACACCCGGTGGCCAGCAGGAGCTCCTCCTGCAGGATCGCCGTGTAGGCAGCGATCTTAGAGTCGTTCAACATCACACATTCTCCTTTGTTCAGTTGTTATATTCCATCAGGCCCGCGGGCCGGACAGTCTCACAGGGCGGGGACGTCATCCTCCTGATGCACCCAGTCGTTCACGTCCACCACCTTGAACTCTGTCTCCGTGCGGCGGATGATGACCCGGGTGATGCCGGCGTTGATGACCTGGCGGCGGCACATGGCACAGCTGGTGGCGTCGCCCAGCAGCGCGCCGGTTTGACCATCCCGGCCCACCAGGTACAGGGTGCTGCCCACCATGTCCCGGCGGCTGGCGGAGATAATGGCGTTGGCCTCGGCGTGGACGCTGCGGCACAGCTCGTACCGCTGTCCCCGGGGAACCTGCATGGCTTCCCGGGTGCAGAAGCCCATGTCCACGCAGTTCTTCCGGCCGCGGGGCGCGCCGTTGTAGCCGGTGGAGATGATCTCATCGTTCTTGACGATGATCGCGCCGTACACCCGGCGCAGGCAGGTGGCCCTCTCCAGCACCGTTTCGGCGATGTCCAGATAGTAGTTTTCCTTGCTGATGCGTTCCATGAGGCCGCCTCCTTTACATTGCTGATTTTATTATAGTATACCGGCGCGGCGGTGGCAAGGAAAGTTTCCCGCAGCGACACATGGCATTGTGACGAATTTTTGGAGCGAAAAGTGGACAAAAAGACGGACGCTTTCGCGTCCGTCCTGTCCTGTGAGGGATATTATGCGTTTTTGAACACCGTCTCTGGGGCGGCGATGACCACCCGGGTGTTGTCGGCTACCGAGCCGGTGAGGAAGGCGTTGCCGCCCACCACGGAGTGCTCGCCGATGACCGTCTCGCCGCCCAGGATGGACGCGCCGGAGTAGATGGTCACATAGTCGCACACGGTGGGATGGCGCTTGCCCGGCAGGCTGGCATGGCCGGCCCTGGGGGACAGTGCGCCCAGCGTCACGCCTTGGTACAGCTTGACGTGGCTGCCGATCACGGTGGTCTCGCCGATGACGATGCCTGTGCCGTGGTCGATGAAGAACCACGGGCCGATCTGCGCGCCGGGGTTGATGTCGATGCCGGTGCGGCTGTGGGCGTATTCCGTCATCATCCGGGGGATCATGGGGATCTGCCGCAGGTACAGCTCGTGGGCGATGCGGTAGACGAAAATGGCGAACAGACCAGGGTAGGCGAAGATGATCTCCTCCTTGTCGGCGGCGGCGGGGTCACCGTCGAAGGTGGCCTCGATGTCCGTCATCAGCGTCTGCTGGATGCGGGGCAGCTGCTCCAGTATCTCGTGGGTCAGCGCGGCGGCGGCGAAGGACTGGTCCTCCGGCAGCGCCAGGGCGATCTGGGCGCTGAGGGCCGTCTCGATGCGCTCCAGCAGCAGCGCGACGTAGTTCTCCGCCGGCAGGGTCATCAGCTGCGGGTCACCGAAATAGGCGGGGAAGAACAGCCGCCGCAGCTCCTTGATGATGCCGATGATCGCGCCGCGGTCCGGTAGGCGCAGACGCTTGCCATACAGCGGTACGGCGGAATGGGTCATGGTGTCCGCCATGGAGCGGGCGATGTCAGCGTTGGAAGTCATAGTTATCTCCTCCGACAGAAATAGAAATACAAAAGGACGGCAGGAGGTGCGCCGCGCACCTTCCGCCGTCCTGCTTATGCGGGACAAGGCAGCCCTTCGGACTGCTCAGACAGAACATACATGACGCATCCGGGCGCAGTACACCAGGCCCGCGCAACAGGCGGACGGACAACAACAGGTGCAGTTGGCGAAGCGGATGATCATGTGAGTTGCTCCTTTATATCGTACTGCATCATTATATAGGGGTGCGCGCCGTTTGTCAACCAAAATCAGACCAAAAGGGTAGTGGGCGATTATTTCTCCGCTATATCCAAGACGTTATATCCAAGACGAATTTTCAATAGACAAACCTGTTGCCCCATGTTACAATACTATTCGTATAGTGCCTTGGCAAAGATAAACACAAGGAGCAATAATGTCTTATGGGTACGAAAGGCAAAACCGTCAATATGCTTTTATATGATGGCTCTCTGAATGGGATCACCAACATATCAGACTCTGCGTGGGCAAATGGCAAGATGTATTCCGCTCCCAGGAATTCAATCAAAGATTTAACATTGCGTACCGATTGCAAAAAGTACGGAGTCTATCTTTTGCTGTCCGATCATCAGGTATACGTTGGTCAAGCTGTAGATTTGGAACGTCGAACTAAACAGCATCTCACTGACAAGGATTGGTGGACTCAGGTTGTATTGATGACTACCAAGGATGACAGTTTTACCGCTTCGGACATTGACTATTTGGAGTCTCAGCTCATCGACCTGGCAGGGAAAGCCTGCACCTCAGATAGCGATAATCGGAAAAGAGGAAATCCCAGGA
>ENA-UOIW01000397-UOIW01000397.1-human-gut-metagenome-genome-assembly--contig:-P58-NODE-397-length-37701-cov-38.978032_pt1 | contig 37701 bp, 44 predicted proteins | sample MGYA00242334_ERZ723881 | MGnify/ENA metagenome assembly ERZ723881 | reverse complement strand
TCCCGCCGTTTCGATATTCTGAGAATTGCTCAGACAATTTCAAAGGCGGAACTGTCAGCGGCGACCCGCCGCTTAAGGGTGGGGTTTGCCTTCTCTGTAAGCATTCATTATATCACGGAACACCTCGCCGTTTGTGGGCGGCGTCCATGTGATAGCATTCGCACCGGCCTCAATAGTCGCAAGGATCGACTCGCTTGTAGGTCCTCCCGTTGCGATTATCGGAATGTCGGGGTGACGCTTGCGTATTTCTCTTACCACATTTGTTGTCTTGCCTGCGGCGGATACGTTGAATATCTTTGCACCGGCCTCAAGCCTGCTTTCAATATCCTCGTGTTCCGAAATAACCGTAACAACTACGGGAATATCAATAGTGTCGCATACCTGACGCACAACATCATTCGATGTCGGTGCATTTACTACAACACCGATAGCACCCTGAAACTCTGCGTGCATCGAGAGATTGACTACTCTCTTGCCCTGCGTCAGCCCTCCGCCGACACCCGTAAAAACAGGTATATCAGCGGCACTCATAATTGTCTGCGTGATTATCGGCTGTGGCGTAAACGGATAAACCGCTATTACCGCATCGGCATTTACATTTCTGATTATACATATATCTGTTGTGAATACTATAGATTTTATCAGCTTGCCCATTACTCTTATACCGCTTGCCTGCTGAATTTCCTCGGGAACCTTCAGCATAAAGCTCCTGAGCGGACCGCTGATCTCGGGTATGTACAAATTTTCTGCCATATAAACTCCTTTCGGTTAAGCGTCAGACGTATTCACCTCCGACACCTCTCACTCTGACAAGACCCGAGTTGACTGTAAATTCACCGTTCTCGTTCTCGCAGATAAGACAACCGTCAGGGGCGATAGCCTTAGCAAATGCAGTTGTTTCTGTATTGTTCTGCACCAGTTTCACTGTTTTTCCGAGCGTTACGCATCTTTGCGAATACTCGTTTATAACTGTAGAAAAATCCTCGTCAATGAGCCGTGTCAGCTCGTCCACTATATACTCCGCCGCAAGCATTTTATCGTATTTATTGCCCGTCAGCGTGTAAAGGGATGCCGCATTCACAAGACCGCTTTTTTCAAAAAAATCCTCATCCTGATTTACGTTCAGCCCCATTCCGCAGATGACATTGTTGTAAATTGCTCCGTTACAGGAACTTTTTAAGGTGCTTTCGCATAAAATACCACATACCTTGCGTTCAGAGCAGATTATATCGTTTGTCCACTTTATGCCTGCTTTGATACCGCTCAGCCGTTCAATCGCACGGCAGACCGCTACCGCACATATAACCGTAAGGTCGTGGGCGTTATCCGGTGCCTTTATAAGCATGGAAACAGGGAGCATATCACGGGTAGCAAGCCATGTGTTGCCGATCCTGCCCTTACCGCAGCTTTGCAGGTCTGCTGTCACTACCGTTCTGTCGGGAAGCTCGTCGGCGTGTTCCTTAAGATAGGTGTTGGTTGACGGTAAGGTGTCAAACGTCAATAAAGGACAGCCGGCTATATTACTGCTTATCTGCATGGTAATCAAGCGCAACTATGTTCATTGTGATTTTCTTGTTATCATCTATGGTGATTATACCGTATGACGGCGGACGTTTATCTCTCGGAGAATCAATGCTTCCGGGATTCATAACGTATATACCGTCGATAAGCTCGGTACGGTAAAGGTGAGTATGACCGTAAAGAGCTATCTTACAGCCGTTCTGCTTGGCAACAGCGACAAGCGTATCAAGTCCCTGATGCACATGATGCTCGTGGCCGTGCACGCAAAGTATCTTGATGCCCTTTGCATTTGCGATTCTTATCGTTTTGTTGTCGGCAAAATCACAGTTTCCCTTTACGAATAAAAAGCTCTTTTCGGGGTGAAGATTCCTTACATCGTTGAATTCGTGTTCGCCGTCACCCAGATGTATAAAAGCGTCGGCGTCAAGATTATTCTCAACTACCGAATTCAGCTTATGAAATTCCTTATGCGAATCGGATACTACTACAATTTTCATAATTTCTATCCTTTCAGTCGGGCAAGCCAGATACGGCTTTTATTGCCCACTAGGTTATTATAACACATAATGTGTAAAAAGAAAAGATTAGTATCCGTATTTTTAGAAATTCTACACAAAACAAAAACAACCTTTTGTATATTTTTACAAAAAAATATGAACTGAATATAACGTAAGTATCCTTTTATCGTTGATTTTGTCAAAAAGTTCATAGGATACGGTTTTAGGGCAGTCTTAACGGGAATATATTTTCCGCATTGACAATATAATTTCAGGAGGCAGTTATGAATAACAACGTTGATTCAATGCTTGAGGCGGTCAGCAGTAAACTCGGCATCACGCCTCAGCGTCTTAAAGAAGCGATGCAGAAGGGCGATATTTCGATAGCACTAGAAAAAATGCCGGAAAAAGACGCAAAAAAGCTAAAAAGCATACTCGGAAACCCGGAGCTTATCAAAAAAATGATGAAATCCGCACAGGCGCAGGAGCTGAAAAAATCTATGAAAAATCAGTAATGGACGGAGGGCAGTATGAGTGAGATAGATGATATTCTTAAAGCGATGCTGTCCGATAATAAAAATGAAAATGCAACCTCAGAAGAAACAAGCGGTACGGAAAACGAGGAAAAATTCACGACCGATACCGACAGCGATGATATTTTCGGCGGAATAAACATAGATATGTTTATGAAGATAGGCGAGTTAATGTCAAAGATGAGCGAGCAGGACAGAAATACAGGTCTGCTGCTTGCTCTGAAGCCTCACTTAAGAGAAGAAAACAGGGCAAAAATAGATACGGCGGTAAAGCTGTTCAGGCTGATTTCACTGCTTCCCTATCTTAAAGACAGCGGTCTGTTTGATAATCTACTATGAAAAGGAGTAAATTTATGGAATGGAGTAATATAAGAATGTCAAAAGCCGAATTTGAGCGTTTGCAGAAAGAATATGCCGAGGCGGCAATAAGAACGGCCGAAAAAGCAAAGCTCAGTTACGATGCGGATGAACCGAAAGAAGAAATTCCGAAAACCGAAAATATCGCTGCGGCAATATCACGCCTTCCAACGCCGGCAGAAGAAAACGTGAACGAAGCAACAAAGCCCGATTCGGCAAAAATCACAACAGTGCAGGTGAAAATTACCGAAGCCGAAAGCGAGATTACGGCATCTGACACTGAAGATGAAAATAAAGAAAGCGAAGAAGCCGAAACAAATATTCCCGTAAATGAAGAAAAATCTGACGAAAACACGGATAAATCCGATACTGACGATAAACAGCAAAATTCATCAGCCGACAGTACAGATGATGAAGCAAGCAACGCTGAAATCTACGGCGATAAGTCCGATAATACAGCCGATTCCGAAATTCCCGACAAAACTGAAAATCACACTGTTGACGAAATACTGCGCAGCTTTGAAAGCACTTTTATGAGTGAAGAGGAAGCGGATAAAAAGATAGAATATTTTTCTAAGTCTGTTTCAGACTCCCGACCTGCGCCCGATTTCACCGCAAAGATACATAACCATAATAACAACCAAGATAAAAGCGGAAAAACCTGCGGATGTGAGCGATGCCGCTGTCAGAACGGCGGTCGTATGCAGGAGAAGGGCGGGCAAAAACCAAACTGAAATTCAGCCCGCAGTACCGATATGGATATTATAGGCAAGCTGATGAAGGACGACGACCTGATGAAGGTTGCCGCTGTAGCGTTTATCTTATGGCGTGACCACGCCGACTACAAGCTGATCCTGGTACTTTTTTATGTATTTTTCATGAAATAGCACTTGCATTTTCCGCCGTCTTAGTTTATAATACCAGTATGTAAACGATGTCAATCAATTTACAATTCCGACAAACAGGAGGTATTTTATGGCTAAGTGGTTGGAAAATGCAATTTTTTACGAGATATACCCGCAATCCTTCAATGATACAAACGGTGACGGTATCGGAGATTTTCAGGGCATAATCGAAAAGCTTGACTATATCAAGGAAACGGGCTTCAACGCAATATGGATGAACCCCTGCTTTGATTCGCCATTCGGTGATGCGGGCTATGATGTAAGGGATTATAAAAAAGCCGCCGCAAGATACGGAACAAACGATGATTTAAAGCGGCTTTTCGATGAGTGCCATAAGCGTGGTATGCACATTCTTCTTGACCTTGTACCCGGTCACACATCAGTAGAACATGAATGGTTCAAAAAGTCGATGCTCCCCGAAAGCAACGAGTATACCGACAGATATATCTGGACAAGCAATATATGGGAACAACCGGAGGGTCTTAACTGTATAAGAGGCATATCGGACCGTGACGGCAGTGCCGCAGTCAACTTCTTCTCATCTCAGCCTGCGCTGAACTATGGCTATGCCGAGCCTAAGTATGCTTATCAGCAAAAGCCTACAGATCCCGGACCTATGGCGACAAGAGCCGCAATCAAGGATGTTATGAAGTTCTGGCTTGATATGGGCTGTGACGGTTTCAGAGTGGATATGGCAGGCTCGCTTGTAAAATGCGATCCCGAATATAAAGAAACAATCAAGCTATGGCAGGATATAACGGGTTATCTTAAAAGCGAATATCCCGAAGCCGCTATGGTATCTGAGTGGGGCGAGCCGCAATATTCGCTGCAGGGCGGCTTTGATATGGACTTCTTACTGCACTTTGGTCCTGAGGGCTACAACTCGATGTTCAGAAGCGCTGAGCCATTCTTTTCAAAGAGGGGCAAAGGTACTCCCGCAATCTTTGCCGAGCAGTACAACGGCTATCACGAAAAGGCAACGACAGGCGGCGGACTTATCTGCATTCCGTCCGGCAATCACGATATGGACAGACTTGCAAGAGGCAGGGATGAGGACGAGCTTAAATGCTGTTTTGCTTTCCTTCTCACAATGCCCGGCGCACCGTTTGTATACTACGGCGATGAGATCGGAATGAATTTTGTAGAAGGGCTTGTATCGGTAGAGGGCGGCTATAACCGTACCGGATCAAGAAGTCCTATGCAGTGGGACAGCACCGCAAATGACGGATTTTCAACTGCGGACAAGTCACAGCTTTATATAAAGCAGGATGACGCACCCGACAGACCTACTGTCGAAAAGCAGATGCTCGATGAAAAGTCGCTCTACAACGAGATAAAGAAGCTGATAAAGCTAAGAAACGAAAATTCCGCACTTCACAATCTCTCAGCCTTTGAGTTTGTCAGCAGCGACGGTTATCCGCTGGTATACAAGAGAAACAGCGACAATCAGACGGTTTATGTGTTCATCAATCCGTCTGATAAGGCCGTAACTGTCAATGCAGATTATGCAAAGGGTGGAAAGGCAATTTACACGCTTGGCGAAAACGGCTCTGTAAAGGCAGATACAGTTACCGTTCCCGCAAGCAGTGCAATTTTTGTTGAGGTATAAATAATCATATATAAATGCAAAGCCGCACAGATCGGATGTCCCTTCTGTGCGGCTTTTATTTATTCGGTTTTTGCCTGTTCTTTTTCCTTCTGCGCCTGCTCTTTCTTTATCTTGGTACTCTTGATAACCTTCTGACGTGAGAATTCCTCACGTTCCTTTTCTTCAAGAGAGTTGGAAATAAATCTTACCTGTGCCTCATACTTCGGAATAATTATATTTTTCAGTGCGTTTGCACGTTTCTGCGTCTTTTTTATAGCAACGGCGAGCCTGTATATACTATTTTCAATCTCGGCGAGTACGACTGTCAGCTTTTTTGTTTCATTGAAGCAGATATAAGCGTTGTCAAGATATGAATTTGTCATTGCAATATCATACTGCGGAACTATAGGCTTATCGGGAAGCTCAACTGTAGGAAGCTCAACACCCATAACGCTTCTGAACGATATTTTAAGATTGGTTTCTTCAGGTACGAACTGCGTCAGCGTTGATACCGAGCCAAGCGTAATGTTAGCCTTCTGTAAGGCGGCATAAGCCTTTTCATAGGTCTGCTCGATATTTCCTCGCACCAGCTTTGATTTATCGGTCAGTGCCACCATTTCTCTTATCAGAACGTTACGCTTTCTGTCCATAAGCTCAAAGCCCTGCTTTGCCTGCTGTAAGGAACGTTTAGCCTTGATAAGATTGCCTTTGGTCGGGAAAACCTGTTCAGCCATACACTCACCTGCCTTTCATATAGTAACTGTTATACAAATCTCTTTGCATTTTCAGGATGATAATGTTCTTTTATGAGCTGTTCGTTTACACGGTCAAGCTCGCTTGCGGGAAGAAGCGAAAGCAAATCCCAAGCAAGATCCAGCGTTTCGTCCATAGAACGGTTCTCATCGAAGCCCTGATTGAGAAAATACTTTTCAAACATCGTGCCGAACTTCATAATCGCCTTATCCGATACGGAAAGTTCGTCTTCACCGATAACCGATGCAAGCGCTCTTGCATCCTGCACTCTTGCATAGCAAGCAAAAAGCTGGTTAGAAACATCGGCGTGATCCGCTCTTGTGTACTGTTCTCCTATACCGTCCTTCATAAGACGTGACAGTGAAAGCAATACGGAAAGTCCGGGATAAATTCCTGTCTGGTCAAGGTTTCTGTCAAACACTATCTGACCCTCCGTGATATATGCCGTAAGGTCGGGGATAGGGTGTGTAATATCATCGTTAGGCATTGTAAGTATCGGTATCTGCGTAACAGAGCCTGTACTGCCCTCTACTACGCCTGCTCTTTCATACATAGAGGCAAGGTCGGAATAAAGATAACCGGGATAACCCTTTCTTCCGGGAATCTCTCCCTTTGATGAAGAGAACTCACGCAGAGCCTCACAGTATGAGGTAAGGTCGGTCATGATAACGAGTATGTGCATATTCTTCTCAAACGCAAGATATTCCGCCACAGTAAGCGCACATCTGGGTGTCAGGATACGCTCTATGATAGGATCGTTCGAGAGATTAAGGAACATACAAACACGCTGTATAACACCGGTTTCCTCAAAGGAACGTCTGAAATACTCCGCAACGTCATTCTGAACGCCCATTGCGGCAAATACAACCGCAAAGTCCTTTCCCTCGCTGTCGGCAATCTTAGCCTGCTTTACTATCTGCACCGCCAGCTTGTTATGCGACAGACCGGAGCCTGAGAATATAGGCAGTTTCTGACCTCTGATAAGCGTCATAAGTGCGTCTATTGAGGAAATACCCGTGTGTATATAGTTTCTGGGATATGAACGTGCAACGGGGTTCAATGCACGGCCGTTTATATCGCCGTATTTCTGCGGAAAGACTTCGCCAAGTCCGTCAATCGGCTTGCCTGCACCGTTGAACGTTCTGCCGAGCATTTCGGTAGAAAGCGGAATCTCAAGCGGCTTTCCCGTAAAGCTGATTTTTGTATTTGTGAGCGAGATGCCGTTTGTACCCTCAAACACCTGCAAGACAACTTTATCGCCCTGCATTTCAACAACACGTCCTAAACGCTTTGTGCCATCCTCCAGCTTTATCTCTGCAATTTCATCATAGGAAACACCTTTGGCACCCTCAAGGCAGACAAGCGGTCCGTTTATTTCACTCAGTCCTGCATATTGAATCATAAAATAATCTCCTATCGGGTTTAATCATCGGCAAACTTGCTGTTTATCATATCAAAATATTCGTCAAACATTTCGAGCTTGTCGTTAGGTATATCGTACTTCATCTTTATCAGCTTATCGAAGAAACCGTATGAGATAATCTCCGATATGGGCTTACCGCCGTTTATAGCGTTCAGCGAGTTGTGATAAAGAAGTAAGATTGCTTTCATCATCAGCTTCTGCTTTTCAAGCGGAACGAATGTATCGTCCTTATGGAAAGCGTTCTGCTGTAAGAAGCCTACTCTTATAACACGGGCGATTTCTATTATCAGCTTCTGGTCGTCAGGCATAACATCCGCACCTATAAGCTTTACAATCTCCATAAGGTTGTTTTCCTCAACCAGTAAGGTCGATATTTCCTGTCTGTAGCGGCAGAATTCTTCACCGACGTGTTCGTTGTAATACTCGGCTAAATCGTCGCTGTACTCTGAATAGCTCATATTCCAGTTGATAGCCGGATAGTGTCTTGCATAGGCAAGATTCTTGTCAAGTGCCCAGAAGCAACGGACGAAACGCTTTGTATTCTGCGTTACAGGCTCAGAGAAGTCAGATCCCTGCGGAGATACGGCGCCGATAATCGTAACACTGCCCTCTCTGCCGTTCAACGTTTCGACATAACCTGCACGCTCGTAGAATTCGGAAAGTCTTGACGGAAGATATGCCGGGAAGCCTTCTTCAGCAGGCATTTCTTCAAGTCGTCCGGAAATTTCACGCAGTGCCTCCGCCCAGCGTGATGTCGAATCCGCCATTATAGCAATATGATAGCCCATATCACGATAATACTCGGCAAGCGTGATACCGGTATATATAGACGCTTCACGGGCGGCTACGGGCATATTTGAAGTGTTCGCAATAAGCACCGTTCTGTCCGTCAGCGGACGGTTCGACTTCGGGTCGATAAGCTCAGAGAATTCCTCAAGCACCTGAGTCATCTCGTTGCCACGCTCACCGCAACCGATATACACGATAATATCCGCATCGCACCACTTTGCAAGCTGATGCTGAGTCATTGTCTTACCTGTACCGAAACCGCCGGGTATAGCGGCTGTACCGCCCTTTGCAAGCGGTAACACGGTATCTACTATACGCTGTCCGGTAATAAGCGGCTTTGAGATTGGCAAACGCTTATTTATAGGTCTTGGCGTTCTGATAGGCCACTTCTGTACAAGAGTAAGCTCCTGCACCGTTTCTTCGTCTATCCTGAGTTTTACTATCACATCGTTGACCTTATACTTGCCGTCAGACGCAACATATTCTACTGTACCCTCAGTATAAGGAGGTACCATACATCTGTGCGTAATAAGCGGCGTTTCGGGGCACTGCGCATATATATCTCCGCTGTGCAGTTTATCGCCGACCTTTACAGTCACTGTGACATCAAATTCACGTTCTTCATCGAGTGCGGCTATTGCACTGCCCTCAGTAACATATACGCCGCTGAGAGCCGTCATAGCTTTAAGCGGACGCTGGATACCGTCATAAATATTGGATATTATGCCCGGTCCGAGCGTTGCACTCATAGGTGTTCCTGTAGGCTCTACGGGGTCGCCGGGCATAAGTCCTGCCGTACCCTCGTAAACCTGAATCGTTGTCATTTCATCGGTTACGCCGATTACCTCTCCTATGAGCCTGCTCTTACCGACCATTACCATCTCACGCATTGAGAACGATTTTGTATCCCTGACCTTTACAACGGGTCCGTTAATCGCATAAATACAGTTCATTGCAACTCCTCCCGTTATAGTGACAGTTCGCCGTGACCTGCCACAAAAGCCTTTCGCTCCTGTTCTAAAGCAAGGTCAAGCGTATAGTCGATATATATATTTTCCGACGGATAGTAAACAGACAATCCGCCAAGCTCAATATTACGGTCAACAGCAACACCGATGCCGTACTTCTGCGCTATATCATCGGCAAGCCGTTTATCGTTTCTTCCGACGTTTATCACGCAGTCTTTGCTGAAAGCCTGCTCTTTGTCTGCTTTTTCGGCAAGAGCGGTCATAAATCCGCTATATTTATCGCTCTTTGCAAATTCTTCAAGTTTATTCTTAATATCTTCAAACAAGCTGTCTACAAGCCCGCATCTGTGAGCAAGCACCGACTTATGTGCGGCAAAGTCGCTCTTTGATAATTCCTTTGCGTAAAGAGTATGTGTCTTCTGTCTGTCGAGTGCGACCTCGTTTTCTTCACTGCGTCTGTACTGCTCTCTCGCCTGCTCTGTCAGCTCGTCAGCCTGCTGCTGTGCCTTGCTGATTATTTCTTCCGCTTTTTTCTGAGCGTCGGAAAGAATTGAATTGCCCAGCTTTTCTATTCTGTCCTGAACTTCCGGCATACAGCTGCTCCCTTCTGATTAATTATAGTTTCAGTCCTATTGCATCACGCACATAGCCGTCAATGGATTTGCTTATATCCGATGTTCCGTGTCGGTCGGGTATCTCCACTATCAGAGGCTTTGTGCTGTTCAGTTTCATATCATACACTGTCTGTTTGCACATATTGATGAGCTTTTCCGTCATAAGCACAACGCCGATGTCTTTATCGGCCTTTGCTTTCTCCAGTGCGTCCGTAACTTCTTCAGGTCGGCTTACTACTATGCCTTCAATCCCTGCAAGACGCATACCCATCTGTGTATCTGTGTTGTCACTGATAAGAAAAAATTTCATTTTTCTGTACCTTTCGGCTATTATGAATAAAGGATAAGTATCGAAATCAGAAGTCCGTAGATAGCGACACCTTCACCGAGTGCAACGAAGATAAGAGCCTTCGTGAAGTTCTTGTCGTTTTCTGCGGTAGCTCCGATAGCTGCGGGAGCGGCACCTCCTACGGCAATACCTGTACCGATTGTCGCAAGACCCGTTGCAAGCGCCGCACCGAGATACTTAAGTCCGTCGCCTACGCTGAGCGCTGTCTGTGCGGCTTCTGCGGCACCTTCAGCCGAAGCAAATGCAAAAAGCGGTACAAATACGCTCATCATGACCATAACGCCGATAAACGAGCCTGCATTTATAAGTATAGCTTTTCTTGTCTTTAAAGGCTTACCCTCTTTTCTTCTCTTAAGCATTACAAAGAACGGCAGCATAATCAGTGCCAGTGCAAATAAAGGCAGTAAAAACAGTAACATTTTTCAGTTCCTCCCGAAATTAATTCAAATTAGCCTTAAGCGGCTCAAAGCTCTTTCCGTCGCTTACATAGAAACGACCAAATATCTCATAAAATTCAAGTCTTAATACCTGAATGCCTACAAGGAATCCCTCCATACCGATTACGAAAGCGTTTCCGAGTATCTGTACAATCACGGTACCGACGCCTCCGTCGCCTGCCAGCACTCCTACGACCAGCATCATACCTGCGTGGCTCAGGATAAATCCGCCTACACGGAGGAATGACATTGTGTTTGTAAGATATGAAAGACAGGTTTCGAACAGTTCGATGACGCCTTCAATAATGAAGTTGCCGACAGACTTTTTCTCCTTCGGCTTATCCTTATCGTTCTGGTCGGGTCTTCCGGGTGACGTAAGCTCTGCGGGCATCTTCATACGTTCAAAATAAAGGCCTGCGAATATATCATCTACCATTGCCCTGTGCTGTTTTGATACAAAATAAACGCCGTAGACGTTATCGTCGCTTTCGGTGATAGGAATAAACACGAATTCCTTATCGGTAAAGTATCCCAGCTTGTCATAGCTTTCACGGGGCATCTTTCCGTAAACCGCACGGACAAATTTCAGATCGTTCAGCTTTTCGAGATCTTCTCTTGTTTTTCTGAGCAATTCTTCGCTCAGCGTGTCGGAAGCCATAATTGCCGCATCGGCAACCGTCTTATGCTTTAAATTGACGACGTTGCGTTTTATCGAGTTTGCGACAAGGTGTGCAAGAGGCTCTTTGAACATCATAACACCGAGCGGCAGTATCACCAGAAGAAGTATATACGGCAATGTGAACATCTCGACGCCGAATCCGAGCTGAAGTCCTGCCGCCGCTACGACTGCGATATAGAATATCATACCGGTTATGCCGTTTGCTCCGAACAGTGCGGAGGAATAATCCTTGCGCCTGAATGACAGCACAATATTCATCGTCATTGAAACCACTATCAATATGACACCTATCGCAAGCGCCGCTATAAGCAGATAGGTTGAAATCTGGAATATGCTGTTCGGTTTTCCGAGTACAGAGTAAAGCGGTTCGATATGGAAGAAAGGCTTTATTATATCTTCATTTCCGAACACCGATCCATAAAGGCATCCGAATATCGCCGAGCTTATGCCGATACGCTCCATTATCGGACCGAGCTTTGCTTTCTTCCACTTTGTGAGTATAAATCCGAAAAGCGAGATTACAAGCCCTTGTCCGAGATCTCCGAACATTATGCCGAATATCAGCATATACGTTATAGCAACATACGGCGTCGGGTCGATGCCAGTGTATGACGGCAAGCCGTACATATTGACGAACATCTCAAACGGTCTGAACAGCCGGTTGTTTCTGAGTTTTGTCGGAGGCTTCATTCTGTCATCGACGAAATACTTCTTTTCCTCGATAACAATATCGGATACGCCCGACAGATGCTCCCTGAACTTTTCTACTTCTCTTGTCGGGACAAAACCCGCCATATAGAATTTATTGTTGATTACCGAAACCTGGCTTCTAAGCTCATAGCTGTTGTTAAGGAAAATCAGCTTACTGCGTACCTTTTCAAACTGCGTTTCTTCATTTTTCTTTATGACCGCAAGCTCTTCCTTTACATCCTTCAGCTTTGTTTCCAGCTCCTTAAGCTGTCTGTTAAGCTCTGCGGCGGCTGTTTCTCCGTCACCGTGAAGGAAGTCCGGTAAACGTATCCGCTCAAAATAAAGACTTCTGAAAATATCGTCTATCTGTACGCTTTCTTCCACCGAAGCAAAATAAAGACCCCAGACATAACCGTCCTTTTCTTCAAGCGGTTCAAACACAAAGCCTTTTTCGCTGTAGAAATCGAGCTTCGTATAGCTTTCCGACGGCAATTTACCGAAACGTATCTTGACGTGCTTACAGCTGAACAAATCCTTGAAATCAACGTTTAGATTCGACAGGTTTCCGACCTGCCTTAATACATGGCTGTATTCGTCTATTGATTTCTCAAGCTCGTTCTTTTGCTCTATAACAGGCATCACACGCTGTTCAAGCTCCGTGAAATACATATCGAAGTCATGGATTGCCTCCATCTGTATATCGTCATACGAAACGGTTTTGTTTTTTATCCCAAGCCCGACGGACAATACATCTGCTCGTTTCATAAGACCGCCGTAAATGTCCTTGTCTTTCAGCGTCTTGAAATGTGCGGAACCGTAGGTCATGGTATAAAATGACGGCTCAATGTGAAAACATTTCGTTTCGCAACATCGTACAAGAGTTTTATTGACTTTTTTGAGAGGTCCGCTGACCGATATAAGTGACATCTTCTCAACTGCCATTATATCATTCCTTTCGCTGTATATTTGCTCTATAATATCAGCATTTTTTCTATCTGTGACGGCTCGAGCGAGTACCTTACGCCCTCTATCACAGTTGTTAAATTTCTGTTTTCAATCTGCAAAAGCTCAGTCAGTGAATATATAACCGTGCTGTCGCACTGTGACAATGCGAGCTTTGCGTCATAATAACGTTTGTTTGACGTATATACCGCCGTTTCGATGTCCGTTGCCTGCTCCTCGTTAATTTCCTTGAAATAAGGGAGCTTCAGCAGAAGCGGCAATATCGGCTCATTATCGGCTTTCGTCAGTATCTGTTCCATTGTCTTTTTATCGAATCTGTCGCAAAAAGGCAGAGTATGCGCAACCACATCTTCGGTTGACATTTTGAAAAGTCCTTTCAGCCGATAGCATATCTTGATATTGTACATATCGCAACGTCTGCGGATACATTTTTCTACTTCCGTGCGTTCACTGCCGGACATATCCTTTTTTATACGGGAAAAAAGCGTCGTATAAAGATATTTTGTAAGCTCATAATCAACAGAAACAATGGGCGGAAAAGCCTTAGTTCCGTCGGAAAGAGGAGCAATAACGTCATAATACGGCGTACCCTTCAGAACATCCAGTATTTCATCAAAAGTTCTTGCTTTTGAAAGTGCCCGAATATCGTAAGAACAGATATTCGTCAGATAACCCGGAAAGCCCGGAATGAACAGATCGTAAACGCCTGCGCCGATATACATTGCGGCATTGATAATCTGTTTTATTTCCTCCTGTATAAGCAGAAAATCATAGAACTTGTTTTTACTGCCCGGACAGAATTTTCTCAGCTCGTCATATATTCTGAAAAGACGTTTTTCCATCAGCCTTTCAGTCTGACTTCGCCTTACCGTATTGTCAACCGCTGAAAAATCCTCACAGAAATCGCCGTATGTTTTCAGCTGAGCCACGATCTCACCGACATTTGCCTTTGAGATCAAGGTCTTATATTCATCAAGACCCAGAAGCCCGCCGTACTTGGCTCTTGCTTTGGCAATGACCGCCGCCGAACCTGCCGACATGAAATCACCTCCGAATACTTATGCTATGCTGTCATTCAACCGAAATGATATTTTTATATATCTCGTCTGTCCATTTATCCCTGTTCTTCGAGAATTCATCGTCAAGACGCTTAATGACAGCGCTGCACTCGGCTGCAGTCGCAGAGCAATGTTCTTCTCCGCTCTTTTTAAGTTCATCGTGATAGCTGTTTATCTTGTCACTGCGTTCTTCTTCGCAGACGATACGTTCTTTTTCACGGAGAGCTGCCGCATCGGAAAGAATGGCTTCGGCTTTTTTGTTTGCCTGAGCAACTATTTCTTCGGCGTGCTTCTCATAAGCGATAATCTCGCTGATTACATCCATCGGAACACCACCTTTCAGTAGGCATAAATCTAAAATCATAATTAAGTTTACTACAATTATTCACAAAAAACAAGCCAAATTATTACCAAAAAGACTTTGAAAAATTTGTATGATAATATCCTTGACAAGACTTTTTCCCGTCGAACGCAAATATCGACATATTAAAAAACCGCAGGATGTCCTGCGGTTCAATGTTAGTTTTTAAGGCTCTGTAAGGGTGCGGGAATACGTCCGCCTCTTGAAATGAATTTTGACGAGGAGAACTTGCTGAGCTTCATTACCGGACCGCTTCCGAACAGACCGCCGAACTCAAGCGTATCGCCCTCCTTCATTCCTATTGCGGGAATCACACGGACTGCCGTTGTCTTTGAGTTTACCATACCTATAGCGGCTTCGTCTGCGATGATTGCCGAGATCGTATCGGCGGATGTATCGCCGGGAACGGCTATCATATCAAGACCGACAGAGCAAACGGCTGTCATAGCTTCGAGTTTTTCTATTGATAATGCGCCACGGTTTACAGCGTCTATCATACCTGCATCCTCTGATACGGGGATAAATGCGCCTGAAAGACCGCCTACGCTTGAGGACGCCATTACACCGCCCTTCTTTACCGCATCGTTCAGCATTGCAAGTGCGGCTGTTGTACCGTGTGCGCCGCAGCTCTCAAGGCCGATTTCCTCAAGGATATGTGCAACACTGTCGCCTACTGCGGGGGTAGGAGCAAGTGAAAGGTCAACGATACCGAAGGGTACGCCGAGCATCTTGCTTGCCTCAGCACCTACAAGCTGACCCATACGGGTAATCTTGAATGCGGTTTTCTTTATCTGCTCTGCGACTTCGCTTATGCTTGCGTCAGGCATCTTGGAAAGTGCCGAACGAACAACACCGGGTCCGCTTACACCGACATTAAGAACGCAATCCGCCTCGCCGACACCGTGGAAAGCACCAGCCATAAAAGGATTATCCTCAACGGCATTGCAGAAAACCACTATCTTTGCGGCGCCGAAACAATGGTTATCCTTAGTTGCTTCAGAAGCCTTCTTTATAATCTTACCCATAAGAGCAACGGCATCCATATTGATACCGGCTCTTGTAGAGCCGACATTGACTGAAGAGCATACGTTTGATGTTTCGGCAAGCGCTTCGGGTATAGAGTTTATAAGCTCAAGATCACCTGCCGCAAAACCCTTCTGAACAAGTGCGGAATAACCGCCGATGTAGTTTACGCCCGTGCCCTCTGCTACTCTCTGGAGAGTTTTTGCGAACTTTACGGGGCTTCCCTTAGCGGCTGCCGCAAGCATCGAGATGGGTGTTACCGAAAGGCGCTTGTTGATTATCGGAATGCCGTAGCGCTTTTCTATTATCTCACCTGTTTCAACGTGATGCTCAGCAACACGCATCATCTTCTCGTATACCTTTTCGCAGGATTTGTCTATATCGCTGTCGATACAGTCAAGAAGCGAGATACCCATTGTGATAGTACGGATGTCAAGATTTTCTTCCTGTATCATCTTGATGGTTTCAAGAATATCTTTTGAATTGAACATTTAGTTTCTCCCGTATGTAATTATATATTGTGCATCGAATTGAAAATATCTTCATGCATAACGTGTATCTGAAGACCCATATTGTTTCCGGCTTCTTTCAGCTTGTCTGCAAGTACGTTGTAATCAACGGAACACTTTGTTATGTCAATAAGCATTGTCATAGCAAAAAGATCCTGCATTATCGTCTGTGTAACGTCCATAACGTTTGCATTGCACTCCGCACAGATATTACTTACCTTAGCGAGAATACCTACTGTATCTTTACCAATAACCGCAACTACTGCTCTCATAAAATAAACCTCTCTTTTCAGGATAAAAAATATATCTCTTGCTATTATACACCACTCGGCTCTAAATGTCAAAGCATTTTTTAAAAAGGCGGAAAAACACATTGCGCCGTTATTCGTCAATATTTTCAAAAACTACTTGTAATCGGACATAAAAAATGATACAATATAAATATCTATATGGATAATTTATCTGATTTTCCGGAGTGTGTGACCATTGAACGATAGACTTGGCTTTTTAAGAGATAAATCGAATAAGCTGTCGCTGTCCCCCGGTGTCTATCTGATGAAAGACAAGACGGGCAGGATAATCTACGTCGGTAAGGCAAAAGCCCTGAAGAACCGTGTAACAACGTATTTTCATGCGCTTGAGAGCCATAACGCAAAGACAAGGAAGCTGGTCGAAAATATCTATGATTTCGACTTTATCGTCACACCGAGCGAGCTTGACGCACTTGTTCTTGAATGCAGTCTGATAAAGCAGTACAATCCCAAATATAATATACTGCTAAAGGACGATAAGGGCTATAATTATATAAAAATCACAAAAGAGCCATATCCGAGAATTTCTTATGCGCTTAACTGCAACGATAAGAATGCGGAGTATCTCGGCCCGTTCACGAGCGGATTTACCGCAAAGCAGGCGGTCGATGAGGTCAACAGAATCTTTATGTTTCCGTCCTGTCACAAGGTCTTTCCGAGAGATTTCAGAAAGGAACGTCCGTGCCTTAATTATCATATAAAAAGATGTATGGGCGTTTGTACCGGCAAGATAAAGCAGGACGAATACAACAGCCTTATACACTCTGCAATAGAGTATATGCAAAACGGCAGTAAGGCGAGCGTAGAACGTCTTACCGAGCAGATGTACGAAGCATCGGAAAATCTTGAGTTTGAAAAAGCCGCAAAGCTCCGTGACCGTATAAACGCAATTGAGAAAATGAAGGACGGTCAGGATATATTCTCCGACAAAACATACGATTTTGACGTTGTCGCACTGGCTCAGAACGTTGAGCTTGCTAGTATTGCTGTTATGTGCTACCGTGGCGGAAGAATAACCGACAAGATGAATTTCTTCATCGGTGACGAATATGACCCCGGTCAGATGCGGTCAGATTTTTTGGTCGAATACTACAGCGCAAGGACAGATGCGATTCCGAAACAGATTTATATAGACAAGGAAATGGAGGACGGTGCAATCCTCGAAGAATACTTCTCTGCTCTTTGCGGACATAAGGTTACTGTCACGGTGGCTCAGCGGGGCGAAGGATTGTCAAGGGTGCTTTTAGCTAAGCAGAACGCCTCCGAGTACCTTTCGATGAAGGTCGGCAGAACGGTAAAGGAAATAAACGCACTGGAGGATCTTGCAAAGCTGCTGGGTCTTCCTAAGATACCGACAGTTATCGAAAGCTACGATATATCAAATCTCGGAGAGGACAGCAGGGTCGGCGGTATGATAGTGTACCGCAACGGCAGACCGTATAAGGCAGGCTACAGGAAATTCACAATCAAGAACGTGATAGGTCAGAACGACTATGCGTGTATGCAGGAGGTATTGCAAAGACGCATACAGCGTTATCTTGACGGTGACGAGAGCTTTGCGCCGCTGCCCGACCTCATTCTTCTCGACGGCGGAAAGGGTCATGTACACGCTGTACAGCAGGTGCTTGACAGTATGAATGTTTCAATACCGCTATACGGACTTGTAAAGGACGATAAGCACCGTACAAGAGCGATTGCGGCGCAGGGGGAAGAAATACAGATAAACGCCAACAGAAAGCTGTTTTCACTGATGACAAACATTCAGGACGAGGTTCACCGCTTCTCGCTTTCATTCCAGCAGCAGACGCATAAGAAAAAGACTTATGAACTGGAGCTTACAAAAATCAAAGGCATAGGAGAGGCAAAGGCACTCGCTCTGATAAAGCATTTCAAGACAAAGCAGGCACTCAAGGACGCATCTCCCGATGAGATTGCATCTGTAGCTAAAGTTAAAGAAGAAAAAGCAAAAGAAATATACGATTTTATTAAAGAGAATTTTTGATTGACAAAGGAAAGGAAATAAGATGAGAGTAATCACAGGAACGGCAAGAGGCAGAAAGCTGATTGCACCGGAGGGACTTGACGTGCGTCCCACAAAGGACAGCGTAAAAGAGGCAATATTCAGCGCTATACAGTTTGAAACAGAAGGAAGCGTTGTGCTTGATTTATTTTCAGGCTCCGGTCAGCTTGGGATAGAGGCTGTAAGCAGAGGCGCCAAAAAAGCGTATCTTGTGGACAGCAGTCAGAATTCGATAAAATTCATAAAGCAGAATGTAGCCCACGTCGGCTTTGAAAGTCAGTGCGAGATTGTCAATATGCCCAACTCTGCATTCTTAAGAACCACCGGAGAGAAATTCGACATTGCCCTGCTCGACCCGCCGTATGAGAAAAGCCTTATACAGCGTTCTCTGCCGGCTCTTACCGAGAAAATGAAGGATACGGGCGTAATAATATGCGAGCATGAACCGGGCTGCAGATTACCCGAAGAAATAAACGGATTTGTCATTACAAAATCAAAAAAATACGGCAAAACCGCACTTACATTCTACAGAAAACCACAGACGGAAGACGAGGAATAAAATATGAAAACAGCTATATATCCCGGTAGCTTTGACCCCGTAACGTATGGTCATCTTGAGATTATTTCAAGAGCGTCAAAGCTGTTTGATAAAGTAATCGTGCTTGTGTCGGTAAATCCGCTCAAGCCGTGCAGCTTTACAATAGATGAAAGAAAACAGTTCCTGCGTGAAAGCGTTGTGGCGGAAGGCATAGGAAATGTCGAAGTTGACAGCAACGAAGGGCTTCTCATCGACTATTTCAACGAGCATAACGCAGACGTTATCGTAAAGGGGCTTCGTGCTATTTCTGACTTCGAATACGAATTCCAGATGGCGCAAGCCAACAGAAAGCTGTGCTACAAAGCCGAAACGATATTCCTGACTTCAAAGAGCGAATATACCTATCTGTCGTCCAGTATGGTAAAGCAGATAGCGATGTTCGGCGGAGATATAAGCGATTTCGTTCCGGAGTGCATACTCGACAGAATAAACGAAAGACTGAAAAGATACTGACGAATTATATTTCGTAAAAATAAATCAGATGTTTGAAAGGATGGTATTAAAATGAGCATTGAAGAAATTCTTGAGGCAATGGACATTGAGCTTGACAAATCAAAGAACGTTCCTCTGACAAGAGGTAAATCCCTTATTGATGTTGAGCAGTTCAGAGATCTTATCGGACAGGTAAGGCTGAACCTTCCCGGCGAAATAAAACAGGCACAGGCACTTGTAAACGACCGCAGAGTGATTATTAACGATGCTAAGGCAGAAGCCGAAAGCATAATCAGAAAAGCCGAAGAAAAAGCGAAAGCTATGGTATCCGAGGAAGTTATCACAAAGCAGGCGCAGAACAGGGCTCACGAGATACTCACCTCAGCGCAGACAAAGTCCAAAGAGATCAAAAGTGCGACCAACAAATATGTTGAAAGTATGCTCAGCAGAGTTGACGAGCTTCTCACCTCGAACCTTACCGATGTAAGAAAGACAAGAGCGTCGCTTAAAGACAGCAAAAACTGACAGAGGCGTATATTGAGCTACAAAACGATAAGAAACCGCACTGAAGCGTCTTTTACCGAGAAAAAATCAGAATTTATCGGATACATTTCGCCTGCCGGAACAGAGGAAGAAGCAATAGGCTTCATAAACGAAATAAGAGCGATGCACAGAAAAGCCACCCACAACTGTTATGCCTATATTCTTCGCAACAACAATACAGGCAGACACAGTGATGACGGCGAGCCGGGCGGTACTGCGGGTATGCCCATTTATGACGTTCTTTCCAAAAACGGCATAACAGATGTCGTATGCGTTGTGACCCGTTATTTCGGAGGGATTCTGCTCGGTACGGGAGGGCTGGTTCACGCTTACTCAAAAGGTGCGTCGATGGCTCTCGCAAATGCCGAAATTGTAAATATGGAGGTAGCGGACAGCCTTAAAATAAGCTGCGACTATACTATGTACGGTATAGTCAATTCTGTGTTGCCTGAATTTGAGTCGATTATACGTGACACAGAATTTACAGACAGCGTATGTATCTATGCCGACGTAAAAACAGAGCTTACAGAAAGTCTTACGGCAAAGCTTATCGACAGGTGCAACGGCAAGGTCAAAATTGAGAAGCTGAAAAGCGGATATGTCGAATTTTAAACAAAAATAAAAAAATAAAGGACTTTTTTCATATTTTAAAGTATATTATTTCGGAAGATGAACTGCCGGACGGTTGCTCATCTTCGATTTGTCGTTGACGGAAAGGTCGTGTGATATTTGGACTCAAATAACGGTAAATCACCACGCACGGTAACCGAAGAAATTGAAAATCTGACGCTTTCGCCCTACGCCTGCAAAAGCACAGCTACAAAGGGCAGAAAGGTATATGAGCCTCCGTGTGATATACGCACGGAATTTCAAAGGGATCGTGACAGAATAATCCACTGCAATTCTTTCAGACGGCTCAAGCACAAGACGCAGGTTTTTCTGATACCGAAATCAGACCACTACCGAACACGTCTTACGCATACCCTTGAGGTATCGCAGATTGCCAGAACGATAGCAAGAGCGTTAAGACTAAACGAAGATCTTACGGAAGCTATAGCGCTCGGTCACGATCTTGGGCATACTCCCTTCGGACATGACGGCGAGAGAACGCTGGATCAGCTTGTTCCCGACCATTTCAGGCATTACGAGCAGAGCAAGCGAGTAGTCGAGGTGATTGAAAAGAACGGTCAGGGGCTTAATCTTACAAGCGAAGTGATTGACGGCATCCTGTGCCACACCAACGCTACCGCTAAAACGCTTGAAGGTCAGGTCGTAAAATTCAGCGACAAGATAGCGTACATAAATCACGACATTGAGGATGCGATAAGAGGCGGTGTTCTAAGACAGGAGGATTTGCCGAAAGGACCTATAGAGGTGCTTGGCAAAAGCAAAAGTGAGAGAATAACCACTCTGATAAAATCAATAATTGCAAACAGCACAGATCTTATACAATACGATGAAGCTACAAGACAGGCACACGATGAGCTGCGGAAATTCATGTTCGACAAGGTTTATTTCGCACCGAGTACGAACGCCGAAAAAGGCAAGGCCTGCCACATAGTTGAATATTTGTATAAGTATTTCATCGGTTCCCCCGAGAAAATGCCGGAGCTTTATGTCGGCTTTGCAAAAGAATACGGGCTTGAACGTGCGGTATGCGACTTTATAAGCGGAATGACGGACGACTTTGCGGTTGACTACTTCAAGGAACTTTGCATTCCGAAAAGCTGGTCTTATTAACAGTTTTCAAAGAAAGGAAGAACGATGCGTTTATCGGAAGACTTTCTTTTAAATATCAAAGAAAGCAACGATATATATGATGTGATTTCATCGTATGTACCACTGAAAAAGTCAGGTACGGATTATGTCTGCAACTGCCCCTTCCACTCGGAAAAAACACCGTCCTGTCATATATATATGGCCACGCAGAGCTTTTACTGCTTCGGCTGCGGAGCGGCAGGCGATGTTATAAATTTCATACGGCTCTATGAGCATCTCGATTATATGGAAAGTGTGAAATTTTTAGCTCAGCGTGCAGGTATAGCTATGCCTGACGAGGAAGGCGACAACGGCATAAAAAGGCGTACAAGGGCTTATGAAATGAACCGTGAGGCAGGTAGGTTCTTTCATAAATATCTGTACTCCCCTGCCGGCAAGGAAGGCCTTGATTACTTATATGCCAGAGGTCTAACAGACCACACGATAAGAACATACGGTCTTGGCTATGCTCCCGATACATGGGATTCACTGAAAAAACATATGAATTCGCTCGGATACAGCGATTCCGAGATGGAAGAAGCGTCACTGCTTTCAAAATCATCAAAAAGCGGTAATTACTTTGACTTTTTCAAGTACAGGGTAATGTTTCCGTTTATTGATGTCAGAGGCAATATAGTCGGTTTTTCCGGCCGTGTCATCGGCGGCGAAGATAACAGAAAGTACCTTAATACAAAGGCAACTGCGGTATATAATAAAAGTACATTCCTGTACAGCCTTAACCACGCAAAAAATGCGGGCGAAAGCGTTCTGATAATGTGCGAGGGAAACCTTGACGTCATTTCAATGTATCAGGCGGGCTTTAAAAACGCCGTAGCGACCTGCGGTACGGCTATAACGGATTCTCACGCAAGGAACATTGCGAATCTTGGCTTCAAAAAAGTCATTCTTGCGTATGACAGCGATGCCGCAGGACAGAAGGCTACCGCAAGAGCGATGAATATTCTTGATAAGGTAGGAATTTCCGCAAATGTGCTGACAATGCAGGGTGCAAAAGACCCCGATGAATATATCAAAAAGTTCGGCAAAGAGGCGTTCCAGCTTCTGATTGACGGCAGTCAGTCGGGAATGGATTACGAGCTTAAAAAAATACGCTCAGAGACAGACCTCTCCGCACCCGGCGGAAAATCGGAATATCTAAAAAAAGCGGTCAGCTTTATAGCAAATATAAACAGCCCAATCGACCGTGCCGTGTACATTTCGACTATAGCGCAGGAATGCGATGTCAACCGTGCAAATGTAGACATAGCCGTAAATCAGATTATCTCAAAGAGAAACAAAACACGGGAAAAGGATAATCGCCGTGCGATACTTAACGGCTCGGTAAACAGAGATAAGATTAATCCGGAAGCGTCACGCTATCCTGCTGAAACTCAGGCGGAACGGGGTATCATAGCATATCTGTTCCACTCGCCCGACGCTCTGAAAAAAATAACCGATAAAATAAGCTCCGATGATTTTGTTACGGAGTTCAACAAACGGCTGTTTATCGATCTCACGGCAATGATCTCCTGCGGACTTTCAAATGACGTTTCAATGCTTGCCGATAGATATTCTGCGGAGAAAGTTGCGTCAATATACAAGCTGATACACGAAAACAATAATTTGCCATTCAGCGTTGAACGGCTGAACGATTATCTGAATGTGCTGATAAAATACAGAGATAAGAAGCAATCAAAAAGTGTTGCGGATATGTCGGAGGATGAACTAAGGCAATTCGCTGACAAAATTAAAAACAATAAATCATGACCGGAAGGTTTTGAAAGGAACGATAAATATGGCAGACAGCAAAATAAACGAACTCATTAATCACGGTAAGCAGAGCGGTAAGCTCACAACAAAGGAGATAACCGATGTGCTTGAGGAGCTTGACTTTGATGCCGATGAAATCAACAAGCTCTATGACGATTTTGAAAGCAGCAATATTGAAATCGTCGATGACTTCTCTGCGGATGAAGACCTTGACAGTGCGCTTGACTTTACCGACAGCGACGATTTTGAGTCTTCTCTTTCATCTGAAGGCATCGCTATAGACGACCCTGTTAAAATCTATCTCAAGGAGATAGGCAGAGTGCCTTTGCTGACAGCGGAAGAAGAAATTGAGCTTGCCACCCGTATGGCACAGGGCGACAAGTATGCGAGAAAGCGTCTGAGCGAAGCAAACCTGCGACTTGTTGTAAGCATCGCAAAAAGATATGTCGGCAGAGGTATGCAGTTCCTTGATCTTATCCAGGAGGGTAATCTCGGACTTATCAAGGCAGTTGAAAAGTTTGATTATACAAAGGGATACAAGTTCTCGACTTACGCTACATGGTGGATAAGACAGGCAATCACACGTTCTATTGCAGACCAGGCAAGAACTATCAGAATCCCCGTTCATATGGTTGAAACCATAACAAAGGTAAAGAAGGTTTCCAGCCAGCTCCTGCACGAAAACGGTCATGAGCCTACACCTCAGGAAATTGCGGACAGACTCGGAATCACAGTTGACAGAGTAAGAGAAATACTCAGAATATCTCAGGACCCCGTTTCGCTTGAAACCCCTATCGGTGAAGAAGAAGACAGCCACTTAGGCGACTTCATTCCCGATGAGGATGCGCCCGCACCCGCAGAAGCGGCATCAAGAACGCTTCTCAAGGAACAGCTTAGCGAAATTCTCGGTACGCTTACTCCCCGTGAAGAAAAGGTTCTTCGTCTGAGATTCGGTCTTGAAGACGGCAGACCGAGAACTCTTGAAGAAGTAGGTAAAGAATTTGACGTTACAAGAGAACGTATCAGACAGATAGAAGCAAAGGCTTTAAGAAAGCTGAGACACCCTTCAAGAAGCAAGAAGCTGAAGGATTTTCTGGACTGATAAGGAGTAAGAAATGCACATTACTCTGGAAACCGACTATGCTATCAGGATAGTTGATTTTATGGTAAAGAATGACGGCAGATTCGATGCAAAAGCGATTTCCGAAAAGACCTATGTGCCGCAGACATTTGCTATGAAGATTCTTCGGAAGCTGGGAAATGCCGGTATAGTAAACTCGTACAAAGGCACTAAGGGCGGATATGAGCTTGGCAGGTCGCCGTCTGAATTATCGCTGTATGACGTGGTCGAGGCAGTAGAGGGTACATATATGTTCAGCCGTTGCCTTGACGGGCATTATAACTGCAATCGTGCCGAAAACGGTCTTCCCTGCAATTATCGCATAGCGTTTGCCAGAATTTCCGATATAGTATGTGACGAGCTTAAAAAACTAACTTTTGATGATTTTACCGGAAAGGCTTGACAAGGCAAAATCGATATGCTATAATATATAGCGTTAAGTTTTGGAGTAACTGCCGAGAAGGAGAACAGTATGACGTATAAAGAGAGCTTTATTAAATTCATGGTTGACAGCGGAGTTCTTACATTCGGCGAGTTCACACTCAAGAGTGGCAGAAAAGCTCCTTACTTCATAAACACAGGCAACTACAAGACAGGCGCACAGCTTGCGAAGCTCGGTGAGTTCTATGCAGAGTGCATCCACGACAACGGCATTGAAGCCGATGTACTGTTCGGACCTGCCTACAAGGGCATTCCCCTTTCGGTAAGTGCTTGTGTGGCACTGTTCAACAAGTTCGGCGTTGATGCAAGCTACTGCTTTGACAGAAAAGAGGTCAAAGATCACGGCGAAGGCGGTATGTTTGTAGGAAAGCAACTTGCCGACGGCGATAAGGTAGTTATCATAGAAGATGTAATGACATCGGGCAAGGCTCTCAGAGAAGTTCTTCCAAAGCTCAAGGGTGCGGCTGATGTAAATATAACGGCAATGGTAATAACAGTTGACCGTATGGAAAAAGCACTTGACAGTGATTTAAGTGCAGTACAGTCTGCCGACAAGGATTTCGGCGTAAAGGTTTACTCGATTGTTAATATCAATGACATAATCAGTGCCATTGAAAGCGGCGTTATCGAGGGCAAGCAGTACCTTGACGCTATGAAGCAGTACCGCAGCACTTACGGCGTAGAATATTAATTGAATACTCTTCCCTCTTGAAAAAGAGGGATAACATCGAGGTGTGGCTCAGTTTGGTAGAGCGCTGCGTTCGGGACGCAGAGGTCGCAAGTTCAAATCTTGTCACCTCGACCATATTTCTTTCAAACCGCATTTTTATGCGGTTTGTTTGTTTATTACCGGTGTCTTCTCTGCCATGCCGTTATCGTCCGTCTGCTTGTTTTCGGCGGGCTTCTCTTCGGGCTTGGGCTCGTCCTTCTGCTCCGCTGCGGGAGCGGGCTTCTTCTCCTCTTCGGGAGTTTTCTTTTCGGGTTCCATTTCTTTACCTCGCTTTCTTTGATTTTGGGTATAAAAATACCGCCCTCGTGGAGCGGTAAAATTATCAGTCTTTATTTGTAAAAGTAATCGGTATAATCATTTCCGGCAGAAAATTCATTTCATAATGATATTTATCAACGTAAGCACCGCTTACGTCTTCCACTGTGTACATTGTCCAGTCATTCAAATACACATAATCAACCTTGTACACGTTCGGAGCAACTTCTATCGTTACAACCAGTTCGTTTGCTTCGTTGTTTGAAATAGAAAAATTACCAATAAGCTCAAGCACTGGTTTGTCGCTCCTTGCATTGATAACCGACAACCGCCTTGTCACATTGAAGTTATCGGCTTCTTTCTGCACATTGTACGTCACTCTGTCAGCTTCCGTGCAACCACACAGAAGAACTGCCGTCAGTATAAATCCGGCTCCGGAAATAATGATTTTCTTAATTTTGTTCATACTAAAAATCCTTTCGTTCGTATTTTAGATATAAAAATACCGCTCCAAAAGGGGCGGTAAAATTATTAAGTTTGCTTGTATTTGCACCGAACTTCACAAAAAACGGCTGTTTTTGCAAAGTTCGTGTTTAAGTCAAGTGCAATCAATTGCACACGGATATAACAAAACCGCTCACTGCTGTGGGCGGTTAATCGTTATCGGATTTATACTCGAAATTACAAATTTGCGACTTGCAGTCTTTGTTAGCACTGTTATCATCAAAAATATCATCGGGTATGCCATTTGGATACGCTTTACATTTTCTAATCCATGTTCTATCAAAGATGAAATGTTTACACAAAGCGCATTTATTTTCTTTCAACATAGTTAACCTTCTTTCAACTTTATTATTCGTTCCATAAGTTTCTTTGCTTTAGCATCTAAAATCGTAGAGGCTAACAAATCAGATATAAACTCATGATTGTCCACAAGTGAATTTTCTGAAACAGGCTTTCCACCTTCATTTTTATATCTTCTTATCAAAGTATTGATTTTAGAATTTTGATTTGCAATATCGTCTGAATAGAGCAAATGAAAATACTCATGCTTTCCAACATACTGAATTGTGTTACAGCCTTTCGGTATAAAATTACGCTTTTCCCATATGTTTAAAACTGCTCTTAAAGCATCAGGTCGATTCATGTATTCAATGTTAAGGGCTAATTCTTTTCCTATTGTTTCTGCGGCTGTCCTTTCATTACCGTAGTAACGTAAACTTATTCTACTGAAACACTCACCGTATTTATCAGAAAGTGACTTAATAGTTGAAAGTATCTCTCCCACAACATGACCGTTTTTAAGTTTATCTATGCCAGCAATATATGAAATTCCCATTTCATCTTTGACATATTTCTTTAAACTATCAACGCTTTCTTCGTCAATAACCTCTTCGTAATCTCGGTAATCAAATTCATTTTTCTGTGCAAGTTGCCTTATTTCTATTATATCACTTTCATCCGAATTGTCAACAGTATCATCTGTAAAATTTTGTACATCTTCTTCGCTGTCTGTCACTGTTTCAACAGGCTGTTTTACAGTTTCCTGTACGTTTTCTGTCGTTTCGGCAGTTTCATCGGATTCATCAGACACAACCGCAGTCGGCGTATCGTCTGTTTCTTCGTTGCTCTGAACAGGCTTTATAGGCTCAGGCTGTACAAAATTCATTGTGTTTTCGTTATTATCCGGCTTAGAAACGTTATTATCCGACTGAGGAATATTAGGCTCTTTATCTGTCGGAACAGGATTTTTGCTTTCGGTATCGGTAGCTTTAACAGGCGCTTCTTCCGTTCTCGGTGCTTCCTGCTTCGGCTCACCCTTACCGCTGTAGATCTTCTCTCTTGAATAATCTCTGCGGAGAACATCGTCATGCTCTTTGATAAATTCTCTGAGCCTGCCTTGCTCCTCACGGAGCTTACGCTTATACTCCTTGAGCTTCTTCTCGTCCTGCGTGCCCTCAACCTTGCGTTTGAGCGCTCTTATCTTGCGCTCCATAGCACGTTGCTTTTCTTCAAGCTCTCGCTGTTCCCGTATCTTCTCGGCAGGAATCGGCTGAGGTATCTTTGTAAGCCCCTCTATGTACTGCCCCATAGTATGACGGCAGTTAGGGTGGAACAGCCCGCCACGGATTGCCACAGACAACAGCATAAACCACTTGTCACAATAGTTTGACTTGCCGAAGTCGCCGCTTCTCTCGCCGTTCCATATCGTGAATACATCATCAATGTAAACCTTGCCCTGATACGGTTCGCAGGTTTCTGAGCAGCCTCCGTACTGCGATATAAGCACAGTGTCATATCCAAGCTCCGCAAAGCGTTTAGCCGCCCCCTGCAATGTTGCTCTTGTGGACGTTGTTCTGAGCGCCATACGCACATAATCGGCAATATTAACTCGCCTGCCATCTGCGTATACAATGCAGTTTATGCCTTTGTCGAGGAAGTCCCTTGTTGCAAGGTCGATTGCTTCATTAAGCGTAATTGAGCCTGTGCCCATCATAAGCTGTACCTTGTTCAGCGTTGTGCGGTAAACATCGTCCATATTACGCACAGCGGCGGTAAGGGCGGTCTTTATTCGACCTGCCCTGCAACATTCGCCGTTCTTCGTCTATCAGTTCATCGCCGACTTCTTCAAGGATTTCGGGGATAATCTTGTTGTTCAGCTTGCTATCCATTTCGTTTACTACTTGAATGAGATCTTTAAGGTCCATTCCGGACAAGTCAAGAGTGAATAAATCATCGGACATTTAACCGCTCCTTTCAGAAAATTGGGTATAAAAAATCCACCCCTTTCGGAGTGGATGATTTATTCAGTTTTGGGCATAAGAAAAGCACACCCTTTCAGATGTACTTAATTTATGTTTAATTGTGGTTGCTGTTAACTTTCAATTACTTCAAAAAGCTCAGGCGGGAACAAATAATCTTCGTCAAGTTCTGTCATTATACGAAACCAACCCTTTTCAACTGATATAACATTATATATTTTCCCTTTTTCAATTGCCACAAGTTCTTTACCGATATACTTTACTTTCATTCCAACCACTCCTTTATAAAAAACTCATGTTTACCTACGCTTTCGCATTGTACCCAATGTACTTCTGCTTTACGTTATTCGCCATAATAATCAACAACGCCCTTACCTTTGCAGTGTTGCTAGTCCTCAGGCTTTCCACCGTATCGTTCTGCGTATTTATCAGCTTTACGAAATATAGTTTTTGAACCTTTCCCGGCAAAAACTTGTACATCTTGTATTTTTGTTCCTTCTGAAAAATGAAAAGTATCACCTGTTTGCAAATCCATAATATTATAATTCTTAGCTTTTGCACTTAGCGACTTTCCTATTTCTATATCGTCTAGTTTTATTATACCACTTTCCCCGCCGTTGTCAACCCCGCTACCGCTTGTAAACCTACCCGTGTGCGGATCGTGGTTATGGTTATACCTGAGCAGTATTCCGATTTCTTCAAGGCATCTGAGTTCCATATCCACAAGTAATAGGTCGTACCTGTCACTGTGGCATAATTCGATTATGCCGAAATATCCTTGTATCAGTGTCATTTTATCAGCATTCCTATAACTACCGACAGCAGACCGCCTATAGTCCCTGCTATCATAAATTCTGAGTGATCAAGCAAAAATTCCTTTATTCTTTCCATAATATTCTCCTAATACTGCACGAACAAATTACTGCTTCTTTCTGTGTTGTGGGTATAAAAATACCGCCCTCATGGAGCGGTAAAATTATTAAGTTTTGTGCAATCAATTGCACACGGGTATAAGAAAATCGCTCTTAAAGAGCGGCTAAAAATAACAATTTCAAGTTTTTTCTTCGTCCTCGTCATCTTCCCACTCAGAAGCGCAGGGTGGCAAGCCCGGAGGAACAATTTCTTCGAAATAATCGTCCAGTTCGTCAATAGTTACATCAGGATGAACCTTAATATACTCAGTCATTTCTTCTTCAACCTCGTACTGTTCCGCCGCACCAAGCAAAAAGAAAAATTTATCAAATAAGTCTCTTTCTTCATTCGTTTTCCATTCGTCTTTTATACTATCAGCAAACATATTTCGTAACAATCGCTGAAAAGGAGTGTTATATTTTTCAAATTCACTTTTATTCATCTGCCTGTCACCTACTTCAATATTCGTTTATGAGTTATAATGATTCCGCCTTATCATCCGCTTCAGCTTTATACGCATACTTATCGTCGTAAATTACACCTTTTGAGCCTTTGGTAGCGTTAGGATAGCGTTCCTTAAATGCTGAACACAATTTACCGTATCTGTTTTGGCTCACTTGTATGCCTTTGTGATTTCTCTGCGGTGACGGTGCATATTTTGTTTTAGGCAATACCTCCGAAACGGTTGTTACCGTGCCATCATCATTAACCTTGATTTCCTTGATTTTCTCTCTTGTTTTCCCGCCCGGCGTATTTGTAAACTTGCCGTCTTTTGCATGATAGGGATTTTCTCTCTTTTCTGTTATTATATCACCCTCATCGCTGCTTTGCAAGCCCGCATCATCAATTTTAACGTGGCTGTCGGTATTCGGCGTTTATATCTGCTTTGTCTTAGCATCGTAAAGCCCGGCAAGCTCTTTATCAAGATCCTCCTCGCTCGGCAGAACAGGGAGCGTTGTAGAACGGCAGAACGGGTGCATAGGTGGAAGATTTACACCTGTCTGTGCGCTGTTACGCTTGAACACCTTACCGTCAAGCTCACGGCATAGATCGCTTGTGCGGCTGTCAAGGCAGGCGGAAAACTCGTATTCGTCAATGTCAAGCTCCTTGTAGCCGTACAGCTCCGCCATATTCGCAACGCAGGTGGTTTCCGTCCGGACAAGCCTGCGTGCCTCAAAAGCGCCGACACCGCAGCGGTTCATTATATCGTCCGCCATATGCTGCTCGGACTTTCCTGCCATAATACCCACAAGCATATCGTGCTTCAGCCCGTCTGCAAGTGCATTTGTGTTATCCTAGACACGCTGGGAGAACATCTGACCGCTCCAGTTAGTAGACAGAATAGCTTTCACACGGCTTTCGGGGATTAAATCAAAAGCCGCACGGTAATCCGCACCCTTCGTCACATCGAAAACCGTCTGCATATACGCTCTCTGAATTATATCGCCCAGATGCGCTGTATCAACGCCTATTTCGGCGTTTGCAAGGCGCCGATGTTGTGGTTTTCATCCAAAATGTTTTTCTTTTCTGTAAAACGGGTAATATAAAAACAGCACCGTGAAAGTGCTGTTTAAACGTTAATATGTAAGCCTTATCTCATTTTTACCATAAGAAAAACACTCCTGAAATGGTGCTTAATCTATAAATTTAACGAATTCAACGTCATCGTCTATTAAAAGAATTTCATATCCGTCATTAGTTTGATATCGAATGCCGTCTTCATCTTCACCGTCATCATTTGTAACGATACAATCACCGATGCATCGCCCTTTGTATATTGCCCCATCCTTGCAATATACAATAGATTTACGGTCATCGATTTCTAATTGAACTATATATGGTTTCACTACTTATCACCTCTTTCTTTTTTTGTGAAAAATGTTGTTAAATCGAACTCTGACTGAATATAAACCGCACCTACATAATAACTGTTATGAACCGTCACTTTCTTGCCGTCTTTGAAATAGACAGCGATTTGTGAACCATCTATATCTATTAATATTTCGCTCTTTTTCAAGTCCGGAATGTTTTTCTCCAAAGCCTTGCATTGCCTTAAAAAAATATCCGAATCAGGTGCATTGCAAATCGTATAATCAAACATAATGATTTACTCCGATTCTGATTTTCGTTTACATTCTTGCTTTTGAAGCATTTTTATTCTCGGCGAAAAAATTCGATAAAAAGCTGTGACGAAATATTTGTGTTTTGTCGCATCTTCTTTTCGGCAGCCGGAAACGCCCTCTAAAATGTGCTAAACGTTGTATTTATCTCTTATGGTTTTAATCCGTTTACGAAAAGCTACAGTTAAATCCATAAGTTCTTTTGCCGATCTGTCATCTCGTCCGTGAAAATCTTTATGCTTAGATTCAATATCGGCGTATTGTGACTGATATTCTTTTTTTAACTTTTCTAATTCTTCATAACAACCTTCAGGGTAGTTCTGAGCGTTTATATGCAATTCCGAGTTTTTCACAGGCTCTTTTAATTCTTCCATGTTGTTCATCTCCTAATAGTATGAATTACGGATTGTGAAACAGAATATCATCAACTTCAAGCCTTGCTTTTAAATAAAATTGCGGTGACAGTCGCATCGGACATGGCAGAAAATTTCAATCCACGCCCTCGCAAAGAGGGCGACATATACTGTCGAATATACATAGTCAAAAGGGGTAATTTCAATCCACGCCCTCGCAAAGAGGGCGACTTACTTCTTTAGTCCACATTTTTTTGTCCTTTCTATTTCAATCCACGCCCTCGCAAAGAGGGCGACACATCTACAATATAACAATATCCTGGGTCATATCATTTCAATCCACGCCCTCGCAAAGAGGGCGACCTCACCCTTGCAGTAATCAAATGCACCGACATAGATTTCAATCCACGCCCTCGTGAAGAGGGCGACTTTATCCACATTGAGTTGTCCCAAGCTGACATTTGAATTTCAATCCACGCCCTCGTGAAGAGGGCGACACCTAACCGAATTTGTGCCGTTGTATGACGAAGAATTTCAATCCACGCCCTCGTGAAGAGGGCGACCCTTTTCGAGTGACATTGAACTTGAAGAAGTGTTATTTCAATCCACGCCCTCGCAAAGAGGGCGACCCATAAAAGCCGTAGCTTTCTTCCCACTTAACCGATTTCAATCCACGCCCTCGCAAAGAGGGCGACCGTTGGCGGCACTTCTGCCGATAAGATGATAATAGATTTCAATCCACGCCCTCGCAAAGAGGGCGACCAAATATGATATAATTGTAACAACGCACAAAAAAGATTTCAATCCACGCCCTCGCAAAGAGGGCGACTTCCTTTGTGTTTGCTATCGCAAAAGTGCCTTGCGATTTCAATCCACGCCCTCGCAAAGAGGGCGACATATACTGTCGAATATACATAGTCAAAAGGGGTAATTTCAATCCACGCCCTCGCAAAGAGGGCGACGTGATAAGACCGCTTATGAGGTTATGTTCCATAGCGATTTCAATCCACGCCCTCGTAAAGAGGGCGACCTTTCTATATACGCTTCAAGCGTATATATCCATATTTCAATCCACGCCCTCGCAAAGAGGGCGACTTCTTGCCGTTATGCACCACGGTCACGGGTAATATTTCAATCCACGCCCTCGCAAAGAGGGCGACATTGATTAATGCAAACCCACCGTCAGATGATATTACATTTCAATCCACGCCCTCGCAAAGAGGGCGACCAGTTTATTGTAATAAGTTTGTTTTTGGTAATCGTATTTCAATCCACGCCCTCGCAAAGAGGGCGACTCGATGTCCGGTGTAGGTCTTTCCGAAAAGATTATTTCAATCCACGCCCTCGCAAAGAGGGCGACCCGAATTACAACCTGTACAGCCTATGATGCTGTCATTTCAATCCACGCCCTCGCAAAGAGGGCGACCGAGGATTTTACCGTCTTTTTCTTGGCAAAACTTTATTTCAATCCACGCCCTCGCAAAGAGGGCGACTAAGTCCTGCTATGTAGTCGATTGATACATCATAATTTCAATCCACGCCCTCGCAAAGAGGGCGACTCTGATAGATAGCCGGCAAGGAGTGCAGAGGGGTATTTCAATCCACGCCCTCGCAAAGAGGGCGACCAGAGGCAACGAGTGTTTTTGTAAACAAAGTTACATTTCAATCCACGCCCTCGCAAAGAGGGCGACGCAGTTTTCTTTTCAAGAACAGTGCTGTAAACTATATTTCAATCCACGCCCTCGCAAAGAGGGCGACAGTTATTGTAACTGATCTCCTGTCCGTCTTTTTTATTTCAATCCACGCCCTCGTGAAGAGGGCGACAGCCTTGCCATGCCTGCCAAACCTTAACCGGACATTTCAATCCACGCCCTCGTGAAGAGGGCGACCAACGAGAAATACATTATCAAAAAAGCAGTGCTATTTCAATCCACGCCCTCGTGAAGAGGGCGACTCTTATAAATTCGGTTAAAAATAATTCAATAAGCATTTCAATCCACGCCCTCGTGAAGAGGGCGACAAAAGGTATTTGCAAAAGCAAAATATCAGCCTTTAATTTCAATCCACGCCCTCGTGAAGAGGGCGACTATATGGACCAGAACGCACCTGATACTTACGCTATTTCAATCCACGCCCTCGTGAAGAGGGCGACTTTATGTAAATAAAAAATACAATAGTTCAAAAAAAATTTCAATCCACGCCCTCGTGAAGAGGGCGACTTAATACAACTAAGTACGATTATTATTCAGGTTTATTTCAATCCACGCCCTCGTGAAGAGGGCGACCGGTAACGATGTTATAAAGCATGCTTTACGGGTGATTTCAATCCACGCCCTCGTGAAGAGGGCGACCTTAATAAAATATTGTCTTAATCGTTTTAAGTGGATTTCAATCCACGCCCTCGTGAAGAGGGCGACGGAATATGAAAAAATTAAAAATGCTATTATAGCAATTTCAATCCACGCCCTCGTGAAGAGGGCGACTTCCCGACTTGCTGAAGCTAGCGCAGTACCTATTATTTCAATCCACGCCCTCGTGAAGAGGGCGACTGATAAGCGGTCTGTCGGTACTTCCCGAAATAAAGCATTTCAATCCACGCCCTCGTGAAGAGGGCGACCGTTCGCCTTTATATTCTGATACGCCGAGCGGAATTTCAATCCACGCCCTCGTGAAGAGGGCGACGATATTATACAAGAAATAACATGGGGAGAACATAATTTCAATCCACGCCCTCGTGAAGAGGGCGACCCCGAACCTGCATTGGGGTCACCTCCACCGAACGATTTCAATCCACGCCCTCGTGAAGAGGGCGACCATTTATACCTTATCAAGTATATAATTACAAGGAATTTCAATCCACGCCCTCGTGAAGAGGGCGACCTCTCCTCTTTATGGCTGTGATACAGCTATAAATATTTCAATCCACGCCCTCGTGAAGAGGGCGACGCTTAATACGGAGGAATACAATTTTTGCACTCGTATTTCAATCCACGCCCTCGTGAAGAGGGCGACATTAAAACATTCGCTTATTGACTTATTCTTAACCATTTCAATCCACGCCCTCGTGAAGAGGGCGACCGATGTCATAAATATGCCAAAATACAAATATATTATTTCAATCCACGCCCTCGTGAAGAGGGCGACCTTTAGGTGATATGCAACTTTCGGATTCTTTGGATTTCAATCCACGCCCTCGTGAAGAGGGCGACCTGCAAGTCGGGAAATTTCGTTTTCCAAAATTTGAATTTCAATCCACGCCCTCGTGAAGAGGGCGACCGAGTTTTTAACAAAAAATGGTTATTTACCCGATATTTCAATCCACGCCCTCGTGAAGAGGGCGACAACAAAATACTGGGATATAAGAAAATCGGAATACATTTCAATCCACGCCCTCGTGAAGAGGGCGACCTTGCAGAAAAAGCAACAAATCCGAAAGCAATCCCAATTTCAATCCACGCCCTCGTGAAGAGGGCGACAAAAAGGAGGGATATAAAGTGAGCGAGGAAAAAGATTTCAATCCACGCCCTCGTGAAGAGGGCGACCTCGACCTATCGGAGGACCCCCACCCGATGAAGGGATTTCAATCCACGCCCTCGTGAAGAGGGCGACTTGCAGTTGTCATATACTTACCGGACTTCACCTCGATTTCAATCCACGCCCTCGTGAAGAGGGCGACGCACAAATTCTCTCGGTGCGCTTCTTCAAAAATGGATTTCAATCCACGCCCTCGTGAAGAGGGCGACCTGATACACGCACTTTAAAAAAGACAGGCACCGTATTTCAATCCACGCCCTCGTGAAGAGGGCGACTGGGCAAAGGAGATGATTAAAATTAGACCTTACAATTTCAATCCACGCCCTCGTGAAGAGGGCGACCATACTCGAGAGCCTTTACCATAAGAGCGGCACAATTTCAATCCACGCCCTCGTGAAGAGGGCGACTACACAGCTGCCCGCCCAGCTGAGAGGGGCGGGAATTTCAATCCACGCCCTCGTGAAGAGGGCGACGTACACAGCTGCCCGCCCAGCTGAGAGGGGCGGGAATTTCAATCCACGCCCTCGTGAAGAGGGCGACATGAAGTGCTATGTAAGACGAGCGCAAAACTTAACATTTCAATCCACGCCCTCGTGAAGAGGGCGACCACAAATTCTCTCGGTGCGCTTCTTCAAAAATGGATTTCAATCCACGCCCTCGTGAAGAGGGCGACTCCGCAATTTCCATTGCCGAAGAAAAAGAGTCAGTATTTCAATCCACGCCCTCGTGAAGAGGGCGACAAATATGACAGACAGTGCCTTAATCCCGAAGACAATTTCAATCCACGCCCTCGTGAAGAGGGCGACCTTGCTCGCTCTCCGTCAAGAAGTATTGCAGTAATTTCAATCCACGCCCTCGTGAAGAGGGCGACGGCGGGAGAAAGAGAGTTTAATATGATAAGCACAAAATTTCAATCCACGCCCTCGTGAAGAGGGCGACGTTCGATACTAAGTCTTATTACGGTGTTTTCGTTTATATTTCAATCCACGCCCTCGTGAAGAGGGCGACTTGCAAGCTGTGAAGCCTGTGCGACAAGCGAATTATTTCAATCCACGCCCTCGTGAAGAGGGCGACGGTTGCAACAACATTTGACCTTTTTCGTGACCTCACATTTCAATCCACGCCCTCGTGAAGAGGGCGACCTTTTCTTTGCTATCTCGTCCGTCCACTCCTTGATATTTCAATCCACGCCCTCGTGAAGAGGGCGACAATTGCCAAGTTTCGATATTTGATATTTTAATGCCATTTCAATCCACGCCCTCGTGAAGAGGGCGACTAATCCGCTAGGGTCGTATGTTGCTTTATACCCTTATTTCAATCCACGCCCTCGTGAAGAGGGCGACGCAAGGTCGGGGAGTATATCGTTTACGATTTCGGATTTCAATCCACGCCCTCGTGAAGAGGGCGACTATTATGGGATAGGGGGCTAAGGCTATGGCTTTTATTTCAATCCACGCCCTCGTGAAGAGGGCGACAATAGAGCGGGGGTTTCATTCTCGTCAATCGCAATTTCAATCCACGCCCTCGTGAAGAGGGCGACTTCACTCTCGGCTTTCTCTTTTTCTTCTTCAAAAATTTCAATCCACGCCCTCGTGAAGAGGGCGACGTTGCAACAACATTTGACCTTTTTCGTGACCTCACATTTCAATCCACGCCCTCGTGAAGAGGGCGACGCTTCTGTTGTCAACAACCTCGCCGTGACGGTTGAATTTCAATCCACGCCCTCGTGAAGAGGGCGACGCTTTTCATTTTGCAAAAAAAATAAAAAAATGTATTTCAATCCACGCCCTCGTGAAGAGGGCGACGCCTGTCTTGATGTTCAGATTCGGCACGGTAGAATTTCAATCCACGCCCTCGTGAAGAGGGCGACCTTCCATTGACTTGTCAAAAACAATCGCCGCTTTATTTCAATCCACGCCCTCGTGAAGAGGGCGACCAGGTTCGGTATGGCAGGCTTGGAAAGCCAAAAATATTTCAATCCACGCCCTCGTGAAGAGGGCGACGCAAGGTCGGGGAGTATATCGT
>ENA-UOIW01000386-UOIW01000386.1-human-gut-metagenome-genome-assembly--contig:-P58-NODE-386-length-38565-cov-13.209296_pt1 | contig 38565 bp, 52 predicted proteins | sample MGYA00242334_ERZ723881 | MGnify/ENA metagenome assembly ERZ723881 | reverse complement strand
TTTTGTCGTGCTGAGTCCTGGCTACAGCCCCTGTGTATGGTTGTTTGACAGCAAGCAGTGTATCCCCCATTCCCTCTTCACTTGAACCCAGGTTTGAGCGAAGAGTCGCATCGGTAATGTCGATCCACTTACCCTTTCCTGTACCGCCAGCCGTCGCCGGCGTGCTACCAGGTAAAACGACCTTAGGCATTACGCCATCCCAGCGCCAGTATTCGTCCGTGGATTCCCACAGAAGAACCTCAAAACGTTGAGTGAGTAGCGATCCCTGCTCAAACGAACCTATGGCCGGAACGTATCCCCATAGCCCCGTTCCTGCAGGGTCCTGCAATTTAGGCTGACCAGCACCGTCAAAACCCAAACCCTTCCAGGCGCGGTCTTGGGCCGATGGTAGCTGGCTTATATAGGAGTCAGGGACACGCAGCGAACGATTAAAGTTGCTGCTTATCTGCTGCTGCAGATCGATATCACTACTATCGACATAGCTTTTTGTTGCGGCATCCTGCGCCAGTGAAGGATCACGCAGGTTACGAATACGGTTATTGAGCGCGTCATAAAAGTTAGCGAAGATATTTGGCTTTTTCAGAGCCAAAGAGTCCCACCACCAACCGAATTTTTGGATAAGCATAGTCAGCTTATCAAGCGCGCGCTCATGGCTTGTCGCAGGAAACTTACCGGTCGCCAGATAACTGGTTAACTGGGTCGCATCGGGATCACGATAAATCAGTAGTGTGGCGCCACTATGTGCGGAGAGCAAAGTCAGCTGACCACCATTCTTATCACCGGCACCGTTCAGATAATAATCGACGTTAATATTCAGCGTGGTTTTGTTAAAGTCGTCTCCGTTCTGTGTATACAGTTCCGCGACAATATGCCCGTTTTCAATGAAGTAGAAAGGGATGCTAAAAGGGCCAGTGCTGGTTGATAGCTGATACTCAACCGATGAAGTGTCGTTCTCGACCATCATCTACTCCAAAACAGTTCGACATGGTGGCATTGTCAGAATCGTTTTGAAGCTGGGCAAAAGTAAGGCCGCAATATGCGGCCGTGAGGGGTTATTTCTCGGCGGTTTCCGATGCTTTGGCTGCGACAGCATCATCAAACTTTTTCTGGAAGTAGGCCCGGATTGACTTGTAACCGCCCGCTACCAGATATAGAGCCGATACCACTACGCTGAAGTAAAGTAAGCCCGTTTGCACGTTCGTCATTTTGTCTCCTGTCTTTTCTGTTCAATCTGGCGAATACCAGCCAGCTGGTTATTTGCTTTTTCAATGGCAGCAAGTAATGGGGTTATCCATAAAACAGCCTGGCAATATGTCAGTTCGCCGGCGGTAATGGTGCCAGTACTGGGCTTGTCAGATCCGTCGGTATTGGTGTGCACTGCGCTGGAACGTAAACTGTTCGTGTATTCGAGCAGCCCACCAGAAACGTCAGCAGGAACAGGCATATCACACGTTTTTTCGCGCTTGAGAATCGTTCGATATTCAATGTTTTTTTCCTCTGTACCGGCATCTACCGCCCTGTTTTTTTCCTGGACATCGCCGCTTATAGTTTGAAAAGCAGCGATATTGTCCGCCTGTATTTGGATAACCCTTGCCTGCAGCGTCACCTGACTTTCAGCAGTTTCAGCTCTGCTGGATGCCGAGCTATATCGATAGCCCAGCCCTGCGGCGATTGTGAACCCGATGATAAGAAGAAGCATAATAACTGCCGCGGCGATGGATTCTGGTTTCACTTATCGATCCCCCAACACGTCAAGGCGCTTTCCTGGTCACGTCGCTCAACCTGACCGTAGCAACCTTTCTTCTGGCCTTTGGTGAGGCGGCAGTCACGGCCACCATCAAAGATCCAACGACGAATTTCAGAGCACGCCCCTTTGCGGTCGCCCGCATTTAGCTTGCGGTAGAACGTGCTGGGGAAACATTTCCCCGGCCCGATGTTGTACGGGCAGAAGCTGGCGATACCAACTTTCTGTGGTGCCGTCAGCGGGACCCTGATGTTCTGGTCTACCCACGCCAGCGCCTTGTTACGCTCAATAGCGTTTACCTGATCGCATTTGGCCTGCGTCAACTTCATACCCTTCGTTACTGGCTTGCCGTCAATGCGGGTTGCCCCCCGACAAATCGTCCAGACACCAGACCCGTCAAGGTATGCAGTTAGACTGTTGCCCTCTTTCTCGTTCAGGAACTGATCCATGAGCGTTGGCGCGGATGTACCGGCGGCAATTAGCGCCAGCATGGCTGCACTGAGCTTTGCTTTGGTCGAAGCCATATTATTCTTCCGAGAACTTGTTGCGGCGATACGCGAGCCATTTGAAGTAGATATTTACGAGAAAGGTCAAAGCGGTGAACACCAAGCTGCCAATGACGCCAATAGCTGCCCACTGGCCGGGGGTGTATGAATCAAGCAGCTGCGAAAACCAATACGTAGCGCTGACTGTTGACGTCCCGTAGGTGATGACCTCGGAAACTCTGTGTGTCATTTTCATCGTTCCTTACCTCCCGGCCGGGATGGCTGATTTAAGTGGCAAGGAAGATTTTGATAGGGCCTATCACACTGGGCAAAAGCTGATCATTTATCAGGATTCATGAAATAAAACAGGTGCTATAGTGGTTTTGGGATTATCCCTATGGCAATGATTGAGGAATGATGAATGAAAAAAATAATCACTCTGTTACTGGTTGCAGTATTTGGTGTGATGTCAGTGTCGGCGATGGCTTGCCCGAAAGGCACTCATCCGCATGGCGGTACAGGATCCCACCATAAAGGTGGAACCTGCTCTTAATCACGTTTTTGAAACTACACACAAGGCATAAACATGAAAAAGTTATTCTCAGTGCTATTAGTTCTGCTCTCTCTGGGATCTGTAACGCAAGCTTACGCAGGAAACTGCCAGCATGCTGACGATACCGCCGCTGATGGTTCACGCTGTGGTGGTCGCTCAGCTGACTCACGTCCTGGCGGGCAGTAATGATAAAGCCCACCATGCGGTGGGCTAATTCTTACCTCTAGCAACTTCATCTTTCAACCATTGTGGTGGTTCAGTACAACGATAATTTGATTGCATGGCCTCAATTACTAAACTTTTTGCTGAATTTACTCTCCGCTCAGGGTGCTGAGACAGATACATGAAAACGACATCACCATATGTCTGCAACCTTCCATTCGGTTCACAATATACCTGAGCACCAGCAGAGCCGAACGATTCGATATTGGCGGCTACATAGCCAAGAAATAAACCGCTATATAAGATATCGCTTTTTGTAGATGCTTTTATATCGTTTTTGCTTACATTCTTAAAACTCTTACCATAATCGTATAATTCCTCACCGTTATAAAATTCAGCGCGCGACACTAATGGGAGTGAAATTAGTAAAATGGAGATCATAACTTTAAGCATAATTATTTATATCCACCTTGATTGTAGGTTATCTGCCAAGCATAAACTGAGACGGAGGAATGATAAAGTCATTTCCCTGTTCTTCCTTCACCCGTTGCTGATAGCGCTGCAGAGATCCGGGCGACATCCATTCACGCATCTGGTTCAGGATCAGGAAGTCCATCACCGGCCGCACAATATGCAGATTCATATATGGTGTGTGGTTGATTGCAAAATTGAAATAATCCGCTGCCTTTGCGTCACCTTGTTTCGTCAGTCCAAAGAGGTTTATCGCCTGAGCGACATCGGAAGCAAAGGGACCGGCCAGCGAAGTCGCCGGAGTGTTTCCGAACCGGTTGTACTCCCCAAAGAGGAAATCCCCCAGAATACCCAGCCCGCCGCCCTGCGCCATGGCTGCAGTCCATGTACTGACATTGTCGGCCGGGCGCGGAGTCTGGCCCCTAAGCATCAGCTTCGTCTGCATGGAGAGGTAACCGAATGCCGTCGCCCACAGGAAAAGCTGAGCAACGCCCATCAGCTCACCGTTTCCATTACGCATAGCCCTGATCAGGGCATTATTGCGAAAGGTAACATTCTGACTTAGTGAACCAAAATCATAACCGCGCCCGTAGAGCTCTCTACCGATCGCGTTCTGCATAAAGCTGGCTGTAAAAGATTTAAACTGCCATGCAAATCGTAGCATTTCGCCATAGGCGGTGCCTCGCTGCATTCCCTGCTTCATGATCGACATTGTGCGTGCATCCGGTTCGTTCAGAGCTACACCAACGCGATCGAGTATATAACCGCGCACCTTATCGGAGAGAAGCTCGCGAGCATATTCCACTGAACGATCATTGATTTTTATCCCGCGGTTGGTGAGATAATTCTCAATATCTGTTCGTGGTATATCTGCTACTCCGTCAGGAGTCATGTAGGCGTTACCGTCCGCTGCGCGCAGCTTCATTTTACTGAGCGCTGCCCACTCATTTTCTTCAATGCCATGCATCGAGAGAACCCGGCGCAGTTCTTCCGGCACATCACCAAATGATTTTCCGGCGTGTGTGCCCAGCCACTCAGCAACCATCATGCCAGTGCTGTAGCGACTGCTGTTCGTCCACCAGTTTTGCAGATTCAACCGGAAGTAATGCCGCATCGCACGGTTCATCCTGCCAGGCATCGAATGGTCGGCGCTGAAGCGGTATATCAGTTCATCTTTCATAGCGTCAGCATGCAGCCCTATCGATTTCAGAACCTGCTGGCGTTCAGCACCTTTCCATCGCGTCAACTGGACTTTATTGCTGGTTGCTTCCCACACGGCCCCGAGCATGCCGCGCCCCTGATAGCGCATCTCCATTGCCTGGGTAGCGATATCGTTGAAAGAAGAAATCATTGAACCACCCAGTTTCATCATAATTTCTATAGCGCGGGCGGTTGCGGCGATGCGTGCCAGCCCGGCATTACCGGGGATATTGGTCTGGCCTGTGATTTCCTTTAACTGGTTTGTCAAAGACGTGTTCCGCTTCTGCCGGAATTTATTCAGCGCATTGTCGTCTTTCGCATCCTTGTAGCGCTGTTCGATCCGGTCGGCAAGCTCATTAAACATGTTTTCCGGATTGGTACCCATACGCCGCATCAGTCCGGTAGTTTCAGCTGAATGAATAAGACCGCTCCCCACGGCTTCACGCAAGTTACCCACGCCAAATTTATCGTTGTAGCGGTACCACGACAGACCGTCTTTGAAATGCAATACGCGTTCCTGGCTCGCTCGGCGCGCAACGTTGGTGCTACCGCCTTTAAACCCTGTCATCCAGTCCGGGCGATCAGTACGTAAATGGACGCCGGATGACAGCCCCACGTAAACGTTATGCAAAAAATCGTCGATGACCACCTGTGATGGCGACAATCCGCCCGGCGCCGCCGGATCAAAACGCGGGGTCCGCCCAGCGACGCTCACCCACTCGCCGCCGTCATTACGGAAACCAACGATATCACCGAGATCGATATCCTGCCCGTTAGCCAGCAAATCACCATTGCGGAAATTCGCCCGCACCACCTGCCCGTTACCGCGCATGAGATCGACATTTTCGCTGACAATACCTTTGATATAAAAACGTCCATCAGCACGCTGCGCCAGCGCTCCCACGTTTTCAGGTTTCAGTGGTTTGGCCGGGCGGGCGCTCCCGTAAATCTGGTCTTCCGTCATCACCGCCGCTTTTCGAACGGTCACGCCGTTTTGACCGTTAACGTCCAGACCTTCGAAAGTACGAGGGTCAAGCTCCGGGAGGATGGCATCACGCCAGGCCTCAAAGCCTGCGGTGCGAATTTTATGGATATCGTGAGACTGGCGGGCAATATAACCGGGCAGTTTGCCAATCGACGCGCCAGCACGGTTTGCATCGATGCGGGCTTTTTCCTGCCACTTCTCCAGCACGCGGGCAATTTTGATTGCATCTTCCGGGATATGCCCCACATCGAGGTTGTTTCCCAACCGCCACATAGCATCAGCAATATTCTGATCCAGTGAACCATTAGCAAAAACAGGTAAAACCCCCTGCGCTTCCAGATCATTGGCAAGACCGGAAATGTAGTGATCGCGCAACTGGCGCATGTTATTAAACGCGCTGTCGCGGGAACCGGCCACGGCCTCATTGCGCCCCACCATAATAGCGGACAAGGCGAGATCAGGGCGTCCACCGAAGGCATCAATACGCTGAAGGTTCTCATGCATCAGGCGTAGATTGATAACCCGGTTTCGCGCTTCGATGTGCTTCGCCAGCGCATCATCACGCGCCACTTCATCAGCAGCACGGAGAGCGGCTTCCTCCAGGGATAACCCCTGATTTTCTGCCCGTATACGAGCGACAGTAGATTCCATACGGGTAACCAGCTCCTGCATCTCATCCTCACCGAGCTGGCGCCCGGCCGCCGTGTTTACTGCCTGCTCGCAGGCTGTCAGAAATTCACCCTGTGCCATTAGATGGCTCTCCTCAACATACAGGCAGCAAATGCGCGTGCAGCCTGAGCAAAACTCATATCCCCGGCCCCAGCCTGAATTTCAGCAAGGTGGGCGTTTATTTCTGCCTGATTTTCCAGTCCATTAAAATGCGCCTGGGCCAGTTCCATTTCAGACTGCAGGTCTTCCTGCGCTGCCCGCAGTTCGTCGTCTCCGCGCTGCTGGATGGTTTGTTCTGCATCTGTGCTGGCTGCACGTGCGGCCGCATCAGAATGCCGCTGGTTATCAGCCTGCATCTTCAGGCGATTCAGTGCAGCGTTACGTTCCGCCGGATCTGCAAGACGGAAAAAATCCTCAATATCAGGATTGTAACCGTCTACTGCCTGGCGAATCGCAGACCTCAGTGCATTCTGGCGAACAAAGATATTCGCATCGCTGAAACGCTCAGACGCGGTTCTTACACCGCCAGCCAGCGGAGAAACCTGCAACCCTTGTTTGATCTGCCCGGCCCTGGCTTCAATCAGACTTGCCAGATCATCCGGAATTTCCCCACGCTCAAGCTGGTGTAATTTGCCGCGTGAGATTTCTGCGTCCCGGTTGGCAGAAATTTCTTCGCGTAACCGTGCTGTCGATTCCTCAGTGTTCTGGCGGATTTGCTCAATATCTTTTCGCGCACGTGCTTCCGCCTGCTTGCGGCTCATGCGCTGGCCCTGATACTGTTTTGCCAGGTCACGGAATTGCTGATCTGACTGCTGCAACGAGACTTCATTTTCGGCAATCTGCCGGTTGATGTCGGCAATGCGGGGCGACTGCCCGTCAAGCTGCCCGGAGAGAGAATCACGATAGGGCTGAATAGTTTCGTTCCATGCACGCTGCCAGGCATAATCATCAAGGCTAGTGTTAATGGTTCGGGCCAGGTCAGCCTGTGCGTCAGAAAAACTGTCACGCAATACAGGAGTGTTGTCCGGAGTGAGCCCAGCGGCATTCACGATATCCGCCTGCCCTGCTGGCGCAGCGTCAGAAAGCGCCTGCGGGTTATCCTGCTGTAAACGCTGCTGACGCCTGGCGGCTATTGAATCACGAATGGCACCGCCAAAGGCATGAAGTCCACCGCCGGCTATCGTGTTCATGAAGAAATTTTCCACTGCCTGGCCGAGGGTGTAATCATCACCTTCAGACGCTGATGCCAGGGCATTAATAGGTTCAGCAACCAGAGACTGGACGGCACCGGCGCTGGCACCCTGTACAAATCGCTGTGCAAATCGACCTGCAACGCTGGCCGCTCTCACCTCCCCAAGACCTGGAACAAACCCCAGCGCAAGGTTACCCGGATCCGTCATTGCACCAGCCAGCCCCGCGGTAAAAATAAGAGGTGTTGCTACGCCGGAAGGCGCGGACTGCAATATTGCTCGCCGCTCCTGTGTCGCCCGGCTTGTCTCGGTTACATGGTCAAGATAGGCTTGTGTTACACCCTGTTCGGGTATTTTGATATTTTTGATGCCCAGAGAGTCAAACTTTTGCTGAGCCGTCTGCTGATCTACTAAAGGAGATGTAGGATCATTAGCATAGGCCTCGGATTCAAAAAACCGACTTCCAGCGTTGGCTGGTCCTGAGCGCATTCCTTCAGAAAAAGCAGCCCCCAAAGCCTGACCAAATCCGCTTTCAAAGTTACTACCTGGCTGCTGCAGGCCTGAACCTGCGTCACCATCATCAACGAATATTGGCATTGGTGTCCCTCATTCCTTCAGAAAAGGATGGGCCGCTTTGCGACTGGCCGCCGTACGTTTCACGTAATCCCTGAAGATTCTGCGCTCGCGCATCTCTTTCAGTCCCTGGAGTATACGTCGTCTCCCGGGATGCGAATTTTTTAACGCTCTGCCACCAGGATGGGTCAGCTTTCGCCATTTTGTCGAGATCCGCAAAGCTAACGGTAATCGGATTTCCACTGGCGTCATTCTGTACGTTATTGCCCAGATACAGCACCAGACCGGTATCATCCGAGTTATTTACCCAGTGGGCGTTATTTTTAACCTCATAAAGCGTTTGTGATTTGGTGAATTCGTCGGGCGTTTTACTCCCGAAATTAAGAGGCTGAAGCTGATCTGCTGTCAGCTTATCTTTAAACAGGCTGGCACCGCGGGCGATGTAATCTGGTTGATAGCCAAGATAAGTTGGAACGCGATATGTATCGTTGACAGTGTATTGACTGGTGAACATATCGGCAGCAGCCTGCTTTGCCGCAGCGCCTGCATCCATTCCACGTAATACGTTGATCATCGTCAGCCGCTGCCCCTGTTCGTCAAGCGTTGACCAGCTTCCTGCACCGCCGGGCTGCACAAGCATCGTCTGACGGAAATCTGCAGACGCATCGGCCCATTCTTGCATAACGGAGGTGTCTGACCCCTTTCCATTTTTTGCAACGACTGACTCTTTCAGGGCTGATGTTGGCGTATTTCTTTCCTGCCACAACGGTACACTTGCCCGCGGATTTCCAGCTGATAATGCACCAACCAGAGGACCATTTTTACTTTGCCCCATAATCTGTCGGCCGACCGCCTGCGAATATGGCCCAAACGCGTTCAGCTGCTGCCTGATGGATTCAACCGTTGTTTCTTTGTTGTTGTTAAATCCTTCAGCCATAGCCTGCGCTATCGAGTCAGGAAGCACCTTCTGACTGCTGATACCGAATCGACTTTTCTCTGACTGCACCGAAGCAATAAATGACTGTGCCATAGCAGGATCGGCGGGGTTTTGTTGCCATGAGTTATATGCCTGCTGCACAAGTGGCGAGTTTTTCATAAACCACGCGCCGGGATCACTTTTGCGCTGTTGAGTTACTTGCTGCAACTGGGCGGTAGCTTTCTGGTATAAAGACAACTTGCGATCAAAGTCAGGGTCGTTAGGTTGCGGGTAAAGCGCCTGAATGCTCTGCTGTGCCATCGCGACGGGTTGGGTCATTATCGTGTTATATGTCGGCACCAGCGCTTTTGTCGCTTCATACTCATCATACTGGCGGTTGTATTGTTCAAGCTGCGGCGCTGTTGCTCCCTGCGGCAGATATGAGAGATATTCCTGGCGAGTGACGTCACGTGTGGGCATGATCCCGTTCTGCATCTGAGCCATATTATTTTGCATGGTGTCCTGCAGGTTCTGCATGCCGTATGCGCGCTGCCGGTTTACTTCAGCGGATACCTGACCTAAAAACTGGCTCTTCTGCTCCGGACTCGCATTCTGATACCAGGGCATTTTCTGGATCTGCGATATCTCAGCTTCCGGCGGCAAAGACTGAGCACGGCTTAAAACATTCATGGTGTAATTACGGGTTTCGCTAAAAGGTATCCCGGCAATAAACTGATCGCTGGAAATCTCCCCTTTATTGGGATCCCCTAAACGAAGGAGCGCCGGATTTTTTCCGGCTTTATTCGTACCGTTAATCCAGTCATCTACCGCACCCGGCCCGGCGTTATATGCAGCTACCGCGAGTGCCTGGTTACCCCCGTATTTTTTGGTAAGATCCTGGTGATATAGCTGACCTATCTGCATGTTGTAACTGGCGTCAGACATAAAGCGTTGTGGGTCCCACTGCATGCCATGTTTTTTGGCCGTTTCTTCAGCTGTTGCTGGGAGGACCTGCGCTATCCCCATGGCGCCAGCCGGCGAGGTAAGCGTCTGACCATTGCCATTAAACTGCCGGCCGCCAGATTCCGCTGGAATCATCGCTGAGAAAACTTTGTCAGATGAAAGGTCGCCAGGGGTAAAAGTCGTTGGAGAGGTAAGTTGTTTTGTCCGCCAGTCTGCAATATATGCCTGCGTGGCGTTCTGAGACATCTGCTGATCAAGTCTGGCTATCCGGCCGTTTACTTCATCATCAGATTGTCCGTTTGCGGCACCGTAGGTCCGGATAGCATCAATTGCCTTTGCCCTGGTAACGGCATAGTTTCCCGGGTCGCTGCGATAAGTTTCGGCATCATTCACAGCCATCTGTAGACGTCCATCCAGTTGCCCGCGGCTGTAGTCCTGAAATTGCTGATATTCATGCGAATCGGCAGAACTCTGCAGCTGCAGGCGTGTTGCCGCTACTTGCCTGTTCCAGTCATCTCTCCTGCCTTCTGGTATGGTCTGCCCCAGTGTGCCGGCGGCCTGATCAAATTGCTGTAGGGCATCATCAGAAGAGCCAATAGCATTTTGCCCTTGCTTCTGGCGAACCTGGTTAAAAAGGTTGTATTTGATGGTGTCCAGTTTCAGTGCGCCGTCCTGTAAAGCCGTGTCTGAAACCTGTCGCGTAATAGACGCTGTTGCCCTGGCGGCGGCATCCGCACCAGCATTCAGCATTTGCTGATCGGTTGTGTTATTGGGTAAGTCTACCGGCCCGGCGCCAATCCCTTGTGTCGTCACCTGACGATCGTAAAAAGGTAAGTTAGGCATTTTTGCGTCCTATTTCTGTCCGTATTTTGCGCCAAGGAACGTGCTACCAATCTGCGCGCCCGCGCCCAAGAACCCCAGCAAACCCGGTCGAGCAGCTTTAGACTGCTGACGCATGGCACCAGCCTCATTCTTCAGTGCATCAGACTGGAGAATGCCCTCGTTAGCTACCGCGTTCGCATCCTCCTGGATGTTAAGCGCGGTCTGCCGGCGCAGCAGCGCATTAGTGCCGCCAAAGCCGGTACCGCTCGCAGCAATACGCGCATCCTGCTCTCCCTGGAACTGGGCGCCACGACGGCGAATGAGCGCCGACTGCTGGCCTGTGTTTAAAATAGTCTGGTTTGCTTGCTGGTCGAGCAGCTGCGCGTTGGTGTTCAGGTTACTGGATTGCTGACGCGTGCTACTTAATGATGAGAATGCATTTAACGCAGAGCTTGAGGTTTGCGCTATTGGTACTGCATTATTTTTGAAACTGTCGCCGACCGTCTGCCAGTTTACAGAATCCATAGATCACCTCGTTATCGCCCACAGGGAAGAATCCTCTCCCCTGTGGTTAAATTTCTTCAGATGCCCCTCACATCGCATACCCAGCATCGCCAGCATTCTTTCGCCTTCCGGGAATGTGGTGCTGGCCTCGATGCGGTGATAGTTCGCCAGCGCCCGGTGTAATTCCCGGCGCGTTGCCTTGAATATCTCCGGCCAGAGGTGAGTAATCCCGGCCGAAATCATCATCCAGGCGTACCCTATGCCGGAGTCAAATACCAGTCCGTACTTTTCCGCTGGTACGATGCCGCCTATAGCCACAGGCTGGCCATTGTGCAGACAGGTAAACGCGCCGACACTGGCAATGTTCCCGGCGTGCTGTTCAGTCCTGATACTGCCGATCTGATGTGGTTGCGGCGTAATGGCTACCAGGTGCCAGGGCTCAAACGGAACGATCATCAGCCACCCAGCAGCGTCTTCTGGCCTGAAGTATTAGCAGCGGTTCCCGAAGCTCCCGTTACGTTGCTTTGGTTCCCCTGCCGCTGCCGGCGGCGCAGCAGGTCATCGGATTCAGCAACTGAAGCATCCTGCGTAACCTGCGCCGATGGCTTTATGACGCTTCCTTTTTTATTTGCGCTGGAGATGGCTGAATAAGTTCCTGCACCAGCCGACAGAACAGCGGCACCAGCAGCCCATGATGCCGGGTCAGTTTCCAGTGTGAATTTGCGTTTAAACAGCATGATCACCTCACGATTGAAAATAATCTGGCGTCACAGCCAGGCTGATAATTGCGGATAATAGCGTCCTGCTGGTAACTGAGCATTTTTGCAACGCGGGCAGACAGGTTATCGGCGCAGATGCATTCCACTCGATAATTTTCGGATAACGCTATTTCGGTAAACCGCAGTGCAGCACGGAAAATATGAACAGGGAACTGTTCTGCATCGGGTACGGTATATAACCAGAGTCTGACCCGGCCCGGGGCTAACTGAATGGCGCCACCAGCGGCAAGTGTTTTTTCCCCGTATTCCATCGCAAACGATGGGAAAGATACCAGCGACGCAACAGCCTCCGGCGATAATGAGTCCGGGAATATTTCATTAAGGTGGAACTCCTCAAGATGGACGATTACAGGCTCAGTCATCTTCCATTTCTCCTACTGGATCGATGCTGACAATGGTCATTGGCTGCGGCAGGTCCTGCACGATACGGATGCTTCCATTCTCATTAAACTCGCCAGGCCACGGAACGGTAACCACGCCATTAAACAGCGGAGGCGCCTCATCCATATTGTCTGAGTAATCTCGCGCGCGAAGCTTATCCAGATATTTGCCGCCCTCATCGCCGAATTTACCGCCAAGCGTATCGATAAATCGCAGTCGTGCTTTGGCAAAGCGTTTAATCCCCCCTTCCAGAGGCAAGGTGATAATTTCAGCCGCATTATTGATACCGACATGAACAACAGAAGATGGCCAGTCCAGCGTGATGCTTCCTCCGCTGACCGTTCGCGATGCGTGCGTGGCACCGTCGGTCACGACTGCTACAGTCTGCCCTTCCAGAAACCCCAGCCCGGAAATAACGGTTGTCGCAACACCGTTGTATGTCGCCATACAATCCAGCACTCGCGCCCATTCCTGGGTGATAAACGCGCTGTCATATTCCTGCAGCATATATTCCAGATAGCGCACCGTTGCGCCGTTTATGGTTCGTCTAACAACCATCCACAGCTCATCGCGTCCGCCATCGATATCCGGAATGACCTTGATACTTTCCACCGCACCACCGGTAGCATGCTCATGCCAGCCGGTGATGTTTTGCTCTGCGTCATAGGTCAGTCCCAGCAGTTTGCCTTCTTCCAGCAACACCCAAAGGATCCGGTTGGGCTCCTGCTGATACGCCAGAGCAATTATTTCAGACGTAAAAAGATGGGGGGCCAGAATGCAGGAATTGGTTGCTGAAAACGAGTCACTGCCCGAATCATAGGCGGCAATCATCACCTTGCGCCCAGCACGCTGCACAAACGCAACTCGATCAAAAAGGCGCTCTGCCTGCACTTCGTTGCTGCCGATCGTACTGTTCAGCTCAACCTTTGTATTACCCGCGCCAAAAACGGAAGTCAGGCTTTGCTCGCCATAGGAGAATTCATACCCGGCAGTCCCGATAAATATTTTCCCTGCGGAGGCGACCAGCCATTGCATGGTGTCCTGAGTATCATCAATGCGATCATTAATCGAATCGTCGCTTTCTGCCTCATAGCCATTTGTCATTGGGCTGAAGTTCTGCAGATCACCAGCGACGCTGGACCATATTTTTTGCCGGCCAGCGAAGACCAGGCGTCCCCGGAAAAATGCCGCAAACTGGGGGTAGCGGAGAACATCAGACCAGTCACCGAAAGCGTATTTATACGTTTTCCCAACTGTGTTTCTGACGCTGGGTGGTAGTTCAGTGACGATCTTACCGGTTGCGGATGTGGCACTATTGACCGCTGTTATCTCAATGATCCCCCAGCCACCGCCTGAATATCGCCAGAGCGACGCATCACCACCGCTTCCATCCCTGTGGGCGCCAGCTGTCCATGTAGGCTGCGTATTACCGGTCTTGGTACCGTCCATGTCTTCGTAATATTTCCCATCTGACCGGCAGAAAACACCGGCGGAGAAAGTTTCTGATGTGCCAGCAGCCCAGGCGGGTATGTAACCGCTATGACCGGTATCATCATCCACTGCATCAGTGCTGGCTTCGATGTAAAAAAGACACCCTACATGCGCAGTCTGAAAAATATCTGTGTTGGCAGTTATGTTGCAGAGGCTTGTAGTGGTTGGGGTGCCGTCAGGCAAATCGTTTCCATCCTCAGACCATATCCTGAACTGGTCGGTGTAAACGACGCTGGATTTGTCAGAATTAATATCAGCGAATGGCCCCCCCGAAAAACCGGCCTCTGCCAGGCTCCAGTTGGTATTAGTGTTTCGGGTCAGCTTATGAACCGGGTAATTTCCATTTGTGCAGGTTATGTAAATCACATCTGCTGACTGCTGCAGAGACAGGCCAAATTTCCCGTTACGGGTCAGATCATCAGCTCCCCACGGCGTTTCAATTTCAAGAATGTTGTTATCGCCATCCAGCAGTTGCGCATGGTTGTACCAGAACCGGATGTATCCAGGGCCAAACTCCAGGATAAAAGCCTCCGTCGTACTAAACTGAAATGATGCTAACCAGACTCGGTCGCTGCTGTTTTTTACTGAGCCGGCGTATTGCGTCCCGCCACGGCGACGTGCGGGCCCCTGCGGTAGCGGTATGAAGTTTTTCATGTACTTGACGGCGCTGGCCCACTTATCAAAATCTACTTGCCCATACATCACAGGCGAAAGTATTCCAGCATTAAAGCTGCGCTTTATAGGGCGGATTTTTGCCATTACAAACGAGCCTCCATCCAGGTTGAAGGTGGGAATTTCTCACTGGGCTTTTCTATAGCGTTTACGCGAATGGCTCCTGCGATGATCATCTGGAACTGCTGCAACAGCGATTCAACCAGCGTATCCTTGCCGGTCACCGCTTTACAGGAGCGAACCGCCAGCATACAAGCCAGCGCATCAACAAAGGTGGAGTCGAATTGTGATGCATCGGTTACTCTGGCCCGATAGCGCAAGCTAAGCGGTGGCTGTAGATCCGTCAGCAATTGCCGCCCCTCGATGCGATATTCAGCCGTGACCAGGCGGGGATCGTATTCAGAGAAATCACGCCCGTAATATCTGTCCCCCACCGATACCAGTACCATTAAATCAACGGGCAGCTGGTAAGCGTATTGATAGTCGATGACAGGCGTTTTGTTTAACGGGGTAAGCTGGGCGCTGCGGGCGCAAAAATTCCAGGCATATTCGCGCTGTAGTTTTTCGAGGAGAGGGTTGTAAATCAGGTTCATCACGCGCGTGTTTTTATCCTGCTCATCACGATCCATGAGATGGTCGGATCCCAGGAAGGAAACCAGCGCCAGATTCATGATATCTGTCTGACCGGTCATCATAATACCTCATAAAAAAGCAGGGGCCGCAGCCCCTGAAAACGCACTCACTCCACCCAAATTAAGCAATGCTGAGATTAAGCGCGGCGAACTCAACGTTATTAGCGTAAGAGCGCCAAGTCTGTGCATCTTTCGTTATGAAGGCATCTAATGCGCCGGCGGTGAACGGGCCTGTAGCAACCGTATATTGCAGACTTAAAAAGCGTTTATAACCGGCCGAAGGCAGCGCCACCACGACAACCGGTTTGCCTGCGACGAGACTGCCCAGCGCTTTCGCTGGAGTAGAAAAAATAACGGTTGGAGTATCGCTTTTGTCCTCGTTGGCATAAGCGCGTAACTCAATCGCAAGCGTGGCCGCCCCTGCGGCAGCGAATGTCACCGACGGAGTCACAACCAGAAAAGTCGGCTCGCCAGCACCCGCATCGATCACTGTGTTGTAATCAAAGGCCGGGTTGAAATCGATAATATTCGTGCTGGCTGCCGAGGCGGTGATCGCCTGGGAGTCAGAAAATTCAAGCTGGGCATCAACAAACATGGTTATCTCCTGAAAAAGTGAACCGGAAAATCGCCCCGTTAAGAGGCGACGACCTGAGCTTCCCCGATTTTTAACTGGTCAACCCGGCGCACCGGAACCTCGCCAAAGAACATCACACGACGTCCGCCAGCCATTTCCATTGTCAGGGTTGAGTTTTTCACGGCATCAACCAGCTGCAGACGCAGCATCGCGCGCAGTGTGCGGTTCATGTAATAAGCCGGGCTGACGCCAACCAGTGACTGGATACGCTCTTCCGCGATAGCCATCAGTTTGATGAGGTTTGCACCCGCATTAGCGTTAGTACGCAGAGCGGTAACATCAATGTTGGCGATGCGGACGACATAGCGCCAGTCGTGCAGCGCAATACCGAGATCCCAGGTGTAAAGGTCCATCAGTGCCCGGAAGCGGTTGCCATCATCATCAAAAGCATCCCCCTCCCCCAGATCACGGTGTGTCAGACCAGCTTTAGAACCTTTCGGGAAAATTCCGTAGACTTTGTCTGGCGCCCACCCGATGAGATAAATCGAGGTGAGATTCGCACCAGTGCCGCCAGCGTCGATGATGTTGTCGGCATTAGGCGCAGACAAATCGCTGAAACGTGGAGCAATACCCAGGAATGCCTCCGGTTGCCCAACAAGCGTACCGTTAAGCATCTGGAATTGAGCCTTCTGGTTCATCGCTTCCATGAACGGTTTAGACTGGTTGAAGCGAAAACCTGCCGTATTACCATTCAGCGCAGCAACCCGAACGTCAACCTGAGAGCGGGCTTCAAGAAGACCGGTAGTCTCATCTACCTGCGCGGTAGTTGCCTTGCTTTCCGGAATACCTTTGTTCAGCTTGCGCCAGTACACAGCAGGTAAACCAGTACGGGTTGTGATGCGCGTTCCGGTCGGCAGGTTGCCTTCATAAAACGGGCAATCCCAGAGCATTTCGTTGTCCTGATCCAGAACCTCCGCGACATTCGCAGAAGTGCCATCAGGATCAAGCAATTTCGCTGCGTCCCAGAGAGTCGGTAAGCCGGTAAGTGTTGGCATTTAAAACTCCTTATTGCATGTTCGGCCACATGCGGTGAGCAATGTCTTTTTCTGCTGCATTACCCGTCGCTGCGGCTGTAACTGTTTTGTCTTCACCTAGCGCTTTACCGATCGCCAGGACTGCATTCACAAGGTCTGGGTCATTGAGTAATCCCGCAGTGTTGAATTTTTCAATCACAGCGTCGGGGAAAAATCGCTGCACGGCGTTCTGAAGGATCGCTGTATTTGCCTCAACTTCACTTCCCCAGGACTTGATAACCTTTTCCCGGTTAGCAGCATTTTGATTAGCAATATTTTCCTGGGCACTTTTTTGTTGTTCGGCTGCATATTCGTTGAATTTATTAATTACGGTTTCAGCCTGCTTTTTATTGAGCCCGCTTTCATGCATCCAGCTCAAGGCCGTATTTAAAAATGTCCCATCGCTGCCTTCCGGTGGCTTAATACCGTAGTCTTCAACTTTTTCCGGGCGCCCCAACTTCTCGTAAAGTTCCTGCCAGCCTTTTTCGTCGCTATCTTCTGGAAGCTTTTCGAGGAATGGAGCGGTGGTCTGCGACTGCTGTTGGGTGGCTTGCTGCTGTTGCTGCTGTCCCTCTCCCCCCTGCTGTTGCTGAGCGCCTGGATTTAAAAGGTTTTGTTGCTGGGCCGCATCGCTATTCTGCTGCTGAGCGGCAGGATCGACACCTGCAGTAGTGCCACCACCTTCCCCACCTTCAACAGTTACATTCATCAGACGGCGCAGGATTAAGCGTTCAAACAGATTCATTGTTGTCGTCCTCGTTAAGTTCATTCATCTCTTCGGCGATCATGGCGGAGATGTCCGCCTGCGAAAGGCCGAGATAGTGGTTTATGTGCAGGAAAACTTCCCTGCGGCCCTCCGAAACAAATACGGCGTATGGGTCGGTTTGCTGGGTAGTTGGGGAAATAGCGACACTGGAAGAATTGACGTGACAGAGTTTTGCCAATAGTCGGATGACAACTTTCTGTTCCGGCGTCATGTTCCCCGGGGTGCCAAAGACTGACTGGAAAGCCCGCGCACGGTTCAGCGTGAGCCACAGACTTTTTATACGGTTCATCATTATCCCTGTAACGCTGGCGACGGCGCAGGTGTCTGCGCAATCTGATTGGCCTGGGCGAAATCTTTAGCTGCGGTTGCAGCCACCGGCGCTGCAGCAAGAAGCTGCTGAAGTTGCAGTTGTTGCTGATCTGCAGCATCCTGCGCAGCCATTTCGTCTTCGGTTTTAACCACCTGCAGCGGTGCGCCACTGGCTTTAGCAATAAAGCGCAATGCGGCATCGCCATTCAGGGTGCGGGCAATATTCTGATCAAACTGTCCGATAGTGCCCGCAGCATTAATGACGTTCATAATCCCGCTCGCTTCTTCACTCATCTGCAGGCGCACCAGAGGGCTGGTGTATTCGATATCGTATTCGCCACCAATTTCTTTCAGTTGTTCGGGCGGTTCGGGCAGCAGACCGTTCTGATAAGCAATGTCAATTTCCCGCAGGATCAGAGTCCCCAGGAACTCGGCCTGAATACGCCCGGCGGTCGGCGCCAGCAACTGACCTTTTTCCTGCGCACGCAGCATCGCTTCTGTTGCAGTCATTTGCGGGTTATCAACTAGGATCTGGAAGAGCGTGATAAAAAAACCATCGTTGATGGTCTGTCGTTTCTGCTCTGCCAGCGTCATCGCCACGCTAAAATCAGTAGCAGTATTCAGAGGTAAGGCAAGTGGTTTACCATCCCGGTTCATTCCGCCGAAGTTCAGCGCGCCAGGCATCATTTTGAACGGTTGCAGAATGCCGTCTTCCGGTAACAGCATCGGCGGGCGCACGGCCATTTGCGCACCCTCGATAATGGCGCGGTTGATTTCGTTCAGCAGCTTAATATCCGGTAGAACAACCATTGCAGGTGAGCGTCCATATACCTCACCCGGCGCGGTGTAATAGCGGCTGATTGCATAGGGCTGTGACCAGTAGCCGCCCTCCTGCACAATCTTGCTTCCCTCCATGCAAATATGCACAGACCGGAATGGCATGCCCTCTTTGTCCTGCCGTGACATGTCACGTTTATCATTAGGTTCGACGCGGTGTAGGAAGTTAAATTGCTTTGAAGGGTCGCTCTTCGCTGTCGTTCTTACCTGTTGAGGGAGATTATCTTCACCAAATTGCTGAATAGCCTGACGGGCAGTCATGCAATATTTACGGTGAACAACATCGATCATCCCCTGGAAATTCTCAGTGAAATAAATTTCTCGCAGGTGATAAGTGCAATAACGCGGGCCCTTTCCGATCACGTTATCAACGAACGTGCAGCCGGTCCCAAATGCACCCGAGGAAATATAATGCTCATGAGATTGCGAGGCGAAATTAGCCCACGGCGCATAACGGAGGCGAAAGAGAATATCGCGAACCTCCTGGAAATAACGCTGCACCTCTTCATCATTAGCGAATCGCTCATTGCTGAGAGTGTGCCATTTCTGTGTTCTCGGGGTGATAACTGATTCGATGGCCGCTCCGAATTTTTGCAGCGCCAGCGCGCCAGTAGCATCTATCGCTTTCTCGGTACGTTTACCGCCCTTCTGCCTGGACCCCTTGAACTCAGCACTGCGCGGTAGAATGCGCTCTGCTATTTCCTGCCAGTGCTGTTCGAATACGGAGCGATCCGTTTCCATGCTCTTTTGCTCGCGCAGTATCCGGCCGATACGCTCTGATTCATTTTCTTGTGTGTTTTGGTCTGACATCAGTTATCCCCGTACAGATCCCAGTCGGAATCAGCGTAAAACTGCTGGCTTTGTCCAGGAGGGTTATAAGGATCGTAATTGGACTGGGCAAATTGCTGGGTTGTGTGGCGGTTGCCGCTACGCAAAGACTTACTGCCTACTGCACCATAGCGGAATGAGTCTGCGCCGTGAGACGTCCAGTTATGCAGAGGGGTTGGCTTATACATTTTGCGAGTGTCGTCCCACTCTTTTTGATACTGTCCTAGAGCCTCCAGGCCTTTTTCGCATTTGGCCTTATCGAACCAGCAGGAACGCAGCATCATGCGCACCTCGCTGATACCATCATCAACCGATGTGGCCGGCAGTACCTTACAGCGTATCCCCAGCTTGCCCAGCGTCTCTTCGCGTGATGCTCCGGTGCTAAGTTCTCGGGCGCGTACATCGTGCGGGAAGAAATGACGCTCAGCATAGGTATACGGTTTCTCGCGCAATATTTTTACGTAGTGCTCCAGGCCAACACCGGACGATTCGTAATAATCAATGACGCGTACCTCTTTGCCGATAAACTGATAAAACCAGATAGCCGTTGCGTCGCCAATGCCCAGGTCCCATGACGTGTAAACCTCATACTGGGGATCCCACGGCACATTCCCTATTTGCCCTGCCTTCTCCAGACCAACCAAAATCGATGAGTAATAGGCGCCGGGTATTGCAGCGTTCCAGTCGCACATGTATTCCTGATTGAACAGAGCTTGCCCCTCATCCTCCCCGCGCTCTGCCTGCATCTCGCGCAACTCCTGAGCGAGTGTTTCCGGTGGGATGTGCAGCGTAATATCGGCGCTTAAATGATCACAAAACCAGTTGTCAGGATCCTTTAACCCACCCTGGAACATTTTGTAGAAGTGGTTTTTCCCGCGTGGTGTGGAGACAAAAAAAGCCCAGCCGCCGTTATCAGCCAGTATCGGACGCAAAAATGCCCACGCAGAGGGGTTACTTAGTGCCCATTCAGAGAAAACAATCCCGACATGACCGGAACCAATGAGCGCGCCATAGTTGTCGCTGCCGACTGCCTGCCACGTGGAACCGTTGATGAACTCGATCATCATCTCGTTATCGAGCGTTTTTCTTCTCAACTCATGAGGAAAAGCCTCATCGATACGCAGACGCCCCGTCCTCGGATTAACCGCCTTCCAGATAGCCTTTCTTACCTGGTTCGCCTGCGGCAGGCAGTGGGCATAGTTCCCGACACGCTCGAATGCCTTACATGCTGTCATGTGCAGGCTGAAATCATCTTTCCCGTAACGGCGAGGCCAGCAAAGCGCCGCTCTTTTTTTTCCACCCTGAATTTCAGCCCATGCCCTTCGCTGATGTGGGCGTGGAGTCCAGTTGTTCGCCGGGAGAATAATTTCTGCCATTTATTCACTTCCTATTCACTCTACTGGATAAAATGCCGGGGTTTTTCTCATTCAATCGATTAGCTAGGCGTTTCAATTGCCTGGCTATTCTTTTTCGTTGAAGTGTTTTACCTTGACGGTCATTTCCAGATCACCCTCAACAGATTTTTTTTCCACCAGCCCAAGCTCGCGAGCAATGATGTTGGCGTTAAGCAGATCAGCGGCAGCGCCAGAAAATTTCTGCTCATAGATGAGGCGTTCCACTCGCGTAGTGATCGGGAGTAAATCTTTTTTCTTCGCGTATGCTTCCCACGTCTTCCGGTCAATATCGAGGAACAGAAACAAGCCGCTAAGCGTCATAGCACGCATTTTCGGGAGTCTGGCTTTAGTGATTGTCCCCTGAAAACTAAATGCTTTGGTTTCCCACAGAGGGTGTTTTTCCACCCAGTCGAAATATTCACAGCAGGCATCCCACAGCTTTTCAGGATCAGAGAACTTTGGGTTTCTCCCGTGCTTGCTGCGTGCCAGCCAGAATTTATTGCCCTTTGGCGCTGCCATATCTCATTACTCCGTGTTACGACGGGTGTATTTCCGTTTCTGCTGAATTTCTTCTGGATCGCTTTTTGGCTCTTCAATTTTTTCATCGTGTGGTTTTTCTTCCGGGTAAAGCGACAGGAATGCATCCACGACAGATGTGACAATGTCTTTAGCTGCCTGCGTTCCGTCCGAACCGCCGGGCCAGCCAAAATTTTTAGCCAGAACAGCGCCGGCACTTTTGACGATCTCCACCTGAATACTGGTGTCTAACTCATGCAGTTTTTTCACTGTTGTCTTCCTCTTCAGGGATGAGGCCCATAGCGGTCATCAGGATTTTCAGTTCTGGGGCGTCACCGTTTTTTACTGCGCGTAAAATCACACGGTCAGAATTGCCGTTCGCGTAAGCAGCTGCGCCATACATGGCTGTATTCAGGTGCGCTTTAAGAAAGCGGGCTTTCATCAGCTCCAGGAGTTTTTCGGCTTCTTCGTCATTAAGGGTGATCATTTGTTACTCCGTTTCTGGTGTTTTCTGTCAAGGCCACCAGGGGAGATGGCCTTTGCGGAAATTACTCAACGATGTTCCAGTCTTCGGCTAGGACATCAGTCTGACTAGCCAGCCACGGCACTAATTTATCGTCCGCTGTTTTCATGGCAATATACGGCAGTTGTTCCGGAGCGCGTTTCGGGTCTCCCTGCGTCCCCTCCGGCAACTCAAAGACGCGACTGCAAAAGCAAGGAGTGTTGCCAGTGTGAACGGCTTCACTGTGCGGCTTAACATATGCCAACCACATCCCCTTACCGTTCCAGCCAGCGCGGGCAACTTTTTTACCCTTCTTGAGCGCTTCAATGGCAAGGCCGAAACTTAGCCCTGATACCGGACGGTAAGCCTTTTCGAATACCTCTTTCGGACTCCAGCTAACGTAGCCATCAAAGCGATCGGTGTTAGGTTTTCCGCCATCCAGATACTCAACCAGATAGCCTTCATCCGCGCCGTTCTCGTCGGTAGGAAGCTGCCAGCCGCGGAAAGCGTTATACTCGTGGCGGGTCATAGGGAACGCATTAATTAATTTGACGCCAATATGTTTAGTCATTGGTCTTTCCTCATTGGTTGGGTGTGAGAGTGTTTACTGCTTATTTCCACTGCAGTGCGTAGCCGCCATCAGAAAAGGCTTTACGCAGCTTCTCGATCACTTCATCGCTTTCGCTGTGGAATCCAGAATAGGAAAGGAAGTGTTCGAAGTTTTCCTCTTCGGTATGACCGCCAGAGTCATGCAGGCGCTGTTTCAGGGCGTAACCCATAAGCGGCCACAGCTCGTTTTCTGCATTTTCGATGGCTATCTGCTCACCAATTTCAGCGTCATCGTTTTCTGAAGAGGCTGAGCATGAGGGTCTGCCAGTAACAGCAAAACCATTTTTCGTGGTCAGTACGGCCCAACGGAGTACCTGACCTGATACGGAAACGTGTTTAACGATCTCTGTATTGACGATGTTTTCTTTAAAATCATCCAACGTAACGCGGGCCGCGGTTAAACCTTTGGATTTGATTTGCTGCTCGATATCTTTGTCGCTCATGGTGTTTACTCTTTTGGTGGTTGTCGTGCACTCCGCAGGAGCAGAGTGATCATGTAGTTTTTGCTGTGGCGCCGGCAGGAGTCGAAAAAGCTTTCACGTTTGCTCATAGGGATTTTGTTTCCGGAAAACTTCTCCGCCAGCTCTGCCGTTGGGAAATAAATGCGACGTGAATTTCGTCCTGTTTCGTTGTGGGCGCGGAATATAAGATTGTCTTTAAGCAGACTGTCCAAAATAAAAAATACAGTGCTGCGTGACATACCGAGCGAATACATCACTTCGGCAGAAGTTACCCCTTCCGAACAGGTGCGAATAAGCTCAAGCACCGCAATTTTTTTTCTGGTTAAACCCGACATAGGCGCAATACCTTCACTTCAGCTGTTACCTGAACGAGCAGCTCCAGTTCGGTACCGTATTTGCCCTCCCATGTCTTTTGTCCGGCATGAATTGCCACGCCAAAACCGCCAGTGCGGTGATGTGCAGGGCAAAGAGGCAAGGTTCTTTTGTGATTTGCGCGCTGGCCAGCGCCCTGACCGGTTCGGATGTGGTGAATTTCTGCCGGAGTGGAACCGAAACCGAGATTGCGACAGACAATGCAACCCAATTCGGCTACGTCTGACAGCCAGTCTTTATCGTCTTTAGTCATGGTGGTGACCTCAGGCCGCATAACTGAAAAGCTGAGAGGCTGCGTTTTCTGCGGCCTGCTGCGTTGGGAATGTGCGGAACAGAATGAAGTTCCAGAGGACGTCGAGGACTGACTTATAAAGCTGGGAGAATTCAAGGTCGTCCATTTTGGCGAACGATATGGACTTTGGCTCTTTGCGGATGGTGCCATCAGGCATCTGATATTCGTTATAAAAACCAGCTTCGATGGTTACCCAAGCACGAAACGCCTCGAATGATTTAACAGCGCTGATATTCCCGGCGCGTTTTTCCGCCTCATCGCGAAGATATTGATCCGCCAGTTCCTGCAATGTGTCGCCGTGCCCGGCATAGTGGGCCACCAGCTGCACGTAACCACGAACCAGTTTTTTATCGGCTGGCGATATTGCACCGCCGGAAGGTTGCCAGTAATCAAATCCCAGATTCAGGAGGGCAAAAAATTTGCGGTGAAATGCCGGGTTTCTTGCCTGCTTAAAATCAGAGTAAAGGACTGCCCCCAGGCGAATTTTCTTCACAAACTCGCGGGCGTCTGGAGATGCAGGGATTAATACATCGCCTGCTGATTTGATAAATGAATACTGCGCCATTGGGTTCCCCTTTAGCGCAGCAATTGTTCAGAATTACATTATGTTGGGTGTTCAGGCCAACAGGGTAATTATAGCATAGTACCGTCTGGTTTGATAATCGTGTAACCAGTCAATTTAGCTAACTCAAACAACGCGTTAAGTGTCGCCACATGCTCATCAGAGTGGACTATTCTGGTCTTCTTGATCTTCCCATTTTCACACGTTATCAGTACATCGCCATCGTCGGGGAGAAGGTCTCCTGCGTCTTTCTTATCAACCACTACCTCTCCCTCAACAAATACTGTATAAATTTACAGTATATATACTACCAACTGACAGTGAGCGCAAATTTTTAAGAGCACTAATCGTTAAAAATCAACAATAAACATCAAAATATCCGATTGAATTCAAAAGAAAACCGCCATTTCTGACGGCTCTGTTTTATCTGGTATGGTTGTTCGCTATGCTGACAGTTTGGTTTCGTGCCAACCTCGCGTTACCCAGCATTGCGAATCACCAACGCACGGGCACGAGGTGATCGGCAGCGACTCACCGCACTTTCCACACAGGCGTTTGCTGATCGATTTGATGTGGCCACTAAGCCGAGCATCATCCTGGCGGATCAGCAGCGCTATGTACTCCGCCATTTCGTACGGATCACGACCAGGTCGCCGGGCGGCGCAGTTACGCGCCAGCATGTCCAGTTCCTGCGCATCGAGAACCAGCTCAATTTTCCGGTTGCCGGCGGCAGATTGCCGCGCCCTCTGCGCGGCTTTACGTTCTGCGGATGATTTAGCCATTAACCACCCCAGTTAGCTGGACAATCGTTTGATTGCATGGCGGAGCATAACTTGTGCATATAGCGCCGGAGCAAGCACCTGCGGCATTTTAGAGTAGCCCGCGCCAGAAAACAGGCGGCGAATTTCTTTAGGGGCAGCGCGCAGATTATCGATATTGTTATTATTAAGATCATTATCCAGATGTATAACCGAATAACCGGTCGGTAATTTTCCATGTACGCATTCATATACGTATACATCGAGTCTGATTTTCTCTTTATTAACAGTGATATACTGGGGAAGAATGCGTTTCCGGCCTTTAGGTTCGCGAGTCCATCCGCGAGCTATCTTTACATCCTTGATATTGTCATGTTTTTTATCGGTACCGAATCGCCTGTTAAACCTCTCTGTAAGTTCAGCATTCGTTAGATTCCTATTGGCATAAATGAACGTCAGCTGCTCATCGGTATAGCGCGGCTCAATTAAAAACTGCTTTCCTAACCCATGAGATTTGCACCAGATACGGATAGCGCCCACGCTCTTATTTGTACCAAATTGAGCGTTAAACATTTCAGTTAATTCACGCGCAGTAGAACTTTTAATATGCCGCTTTATAAACAATTCTTGGGCTGGAGAGTATTTTTCTATCATTTTTCGATCCCCATAATCTTAGGCACATTCCCCGCTGTGCCGTCAAAAATAGCCTTCTGAGCATCGAGGGCGACGCGATAAGTGCCCACCATCACCCCAACGATTTCCACTACCGCTTTAGCCCTCGATAACTCTTCCTGAAGCAGTTCGCCTTTGATGTTGGGATCGGTGACGGTTTCCAGCATGGCGAACTGGTGATTCATTAAGTCCTGAATTGTGTTTTTCATGGCTAAGCAACCTCTCCGATATATTCGGCAATGCCCGGCAGCAGCGCCACCGCTGGCGACTCACACTGATTGCCCCACACATCGAAACCATGCGATGACTGGCGGGCGAATAACTCAATACGCGGTACATCGCCCAGCAGCTGCACCAGCTTTTCGCGCACGATATCTGGTTTGCGCGAATGCTCCAGACGCGGGGCTGTAAATGACTGAACGATCCCTGCATCCAACCGGGCGGGTAATTTCCCCTGCACAGCGAAAAGACAATCCTCGCTGTTAGCCCTGGTTAAATGGCCCATTCCCAGGGCCATTTTGTTGGTCTGCCGGCTGTAGCATTTGTTCCACGTAAAGCCTTTCATGGTCATCAGGCGGAATCCCCACGCCTCGACTACCCGCAACGCCTCCAGCGGCTGAGTTGGAACCCACCACATAGCCAGCAGGCAGTTTTCAGCGGCCAGCTCCCAGACCGGGAGACGGCAGATATCGAGCACAGTCATTGTCTGGTATTTATGCCCGGCGCCACGTTCTCCATCTTTGGCTTTGTCGCGGTAGGTCCAGGGCGGATCTGCGTAAATCAAGGTGTATTTTTCGTTCATGCCGTCCACCACTCAATCAGTTTGTAGATCCCCCAGGTCACGACGATAACAGCGACCCAACCGGCAATGTCGATCACAGCTGCGAACCAGAGCAGAGCGCGCCGGCTGTAATTTTCAGGTTCAAAGTTCATTGAGCCTCCCCAAGCACCCAGCGCAAAGCTGCGGCATATTCTCCCCTGGCCGTTTTCAGGGCCTGAGTGATTTCCTTACGGGATTTGAGACGCGGCTTTGTGTCGCCGAGGACAGCGCGCTGGCGGCGAGCTTTCTCGTGGCCAGTTACACCCTCTGCCGCTGCCTCTAACTGTTTGACCGTTTCCCGTTGCTTTTCCGGTGGCATATCGACCAGCTGACGCGCTTGAGTGACAGTGACTTTTCCAGCCTCAACCGCCGCCTGGACGGCCTGCGTAGCATCCAGTAGGGCCACGGTTGCCTGGACCGTTTTTACGCTGCAGCCAAAAAGCAAGGCAATGTCATTTTCGTCATGACCGTATTCCATCTGCTGAACCATTTTTTTGGCCCGACCCAGTGGGGTATCTGGTTGCGTTATCTCGTTTTCGCTGACCATGTATTTGGCCATTTGAATTGCCGAGCCGCGCTTAGCTATACCGGGTACCGGCCAGGGTTCCAGCCCTGCCCGCTTTCTCCTGGTGTTTGCTTCCATAGCGTTCTTTACGCGCTGCCGACCTGCAACCACGCAGGTTTTCCCTGATTCCGGATCTTTCCACACGATAATGGGTTCGAGTACCCCAAGCTCCATGATGTTGAGGATCACCGATTCATTAAGCGGTAGGTGTACGCGTTCGTCGTAAAGCGGGTGTGTTGTATCGGTTACCAGATGTAGGTTTTCCGGTTCGAAAAACAAGACGTTGCTTTTGCCGCTGGCACCGTAAGCGTCGATCGAGTTTTTAGCCATTTTTTTGAACTCCAATCAAACCGCTGTTTAGAAACTGTTTCATGCTCTCTTCTCCCGCCAAAAATTTAATCTCTCTTTGAAAAACTCCCGGTAGCTTTCCGGCGTCGCTGCAATCGACTCAACGATGAACTGACGAGTAACTTTCTTCTCGAACAGCTGACGTATGAGTGCCGCTGCCCGCATGTCGTAGTGCTCTTTGATCTGGCACTCCTGCGGCCATTTGGCACGATTGAGCGGTAAGCCGGGCGGCAGATAATCTGATTGCCCGGCCATGCCTCATGCCCTCGTTTTTTCTGAGTTGGCGTAATAGCGGGGATCCACGCTGGTCAGTGTGAAATGCGGCACTGGCATGTCGTCATGCCGAATAATTCCGACGTGATTCGATGCGAGCATCGTCGAGATACGTTTTTGCAGATCACGTAAGGTGATCTCAGCATCAGGATGATGTTTTTTGATGGCTGAAAGAATGTTCTGATAAGACAGTGTTTTACCCTTCATCAGCGCAACCAACTGCTGGGCAGAAACTTCGTCAATGGTGCTATTCAGGGGTTTAATACTCTCCAGCAGCAGGCGATGCCGGCCAATGCTGCCGACACGCTGGCCAGTTTTTTTATCAAAATGCTCATTAGGCCCAGCAGACCAAACGGTAGCACCCTCGCTGAGCCGTACAGTTTTTTCACCCTTGTAATAAATCACGGTGCCGACATGTGTTTTACGACGGCGGCCGGATACCGCGGCCGTAGCAGTTTCACGTTTTACCGGCTTTTTCGGGGTGATCCCCGGAACTGGTTCTGGCCGCGGAGCAGCGACGAATACAGAACGGCTACGCGCACGGGCGCCGGCGTTCATGCGCCACAGAATAACGGGGATCCAGTTACAGCCATCATCTGGATTTACAGGTTTTGGGTAATTTAAATTCGTGGTCATAGGTCTTTCCTCGGTTTTATTGCGCTGGTCAGGCGCAGTTAAAATGCATCGGTGTTGTACTTCTCTGAATATCTACGCGGTTGTTTTCGTGGTTTTGCTGCCTCCAGCTGAATGCGTGTTTTCTCTTTGCCGACATGCTGATCAACGTGCAGGAAGTGACCGTTTTTGAACTCCTGATAGATAACGGCACCAGCAGCACTGAATCGACTTTTCCCCAGGATGATTTCGGCGATCCCCGCCGCCGGGCTTTCAGGGTTGTAGACTTCATCGCGGTACAGGAACATGATGCTGTCGGCGTCCTGCTCGATAGAACCGGAGTCGCGGAGGTCTGACATAACCGGGCGACGCTGGGTCGCCGGACGGGAATCCACGGCGCGAGAAAGCTGGCTAAGCGCGAACGTTGGCGTATGCAGGCGCATAGCCATAGTTTTAAGGTTTCGGGAAATATGGGCGATCGCCAGGTCGTTACGCTCTGCCTTCGGTTTTTTAATCAGGCCAAGGTAATCAACAACGATCATCGCCAGATGCGGATAGCGGCGCTTATGCGTCTCTGCAACAGCCCGGATTTGCTCAATTGTCAGATCGGTAGCATCGACGATCCAGATATCGCGCCCGTTCATGGTTTCCATGGCCGCTGTAAAGCGCGCCCAGTCCTCATCGTGCATATCGAGAGGATTACGCAGGCGTGACACCGACATGTTTCCAGAGCCTGCCAGAGAGCGTTCTACAATTTGCGCAGCAGCCATTTCCATACTGAATATCAGCGCACCACCGCCGGCAGCGGTAACGCCATCGACAAGTTTCAGCGCAAATTCTGTTTTTCCCATGCCCGGACGCCCGGCGACGACAATCAAATCTTGCAGGTTGATTCCACCGGTCGCATCGTCCAGTTCCTCGATCCCCGTTTTCAGGTTTCGGGTGCCCTCTTCGCCGTCCATGCGTTTCTGCATGGTTTCCATGTACACAGGCAATAATTCGCTCATGTGTACCGGCTGCACGTCGCCAGTGTCTCCGGTCATGTCCAGCAGCTGCGCCACGGCAGTTTCAACAACCTGATCGCGCTGTTCCTGGTTGTTTGCCTGCCGGATGCCATCAGCGCCCTGCTGCAGTAATTCGGCCATACGGCGGCTGCGCCACGCCTTAACCATTTTGCCGGCGTAACCCTTCAGGTTCGGTACCGTGGCAGGCATACGTGTAATTTCTGATAAATCAGCCAGGCTACTACCGCCCAGCGCTTCACTGACAAACAGCATGTCGATCAGGCCGTTCGCCAGCGCCTGTTTTTTAATTTCGGAGAACGCGCGACGGTGAAACCCGATGCTGAAAGATTCTTCAGGCGTAGAGGCGATCACGTCGAATGCGTCCGGACTGGCGCCGCCATTTAGCAGGCCAGCCAGCACACAAGCTTCCAGTTCCTGCGGAGTCATAACGAACCTTCCCGGGTATTACGTAACGTTTCTGGTTTCATCAGGTAGTCAAAGCTGGCTCGCCATCCGCCATCTGTACCGAAATAAAAATCAGGAGCATCAGCGCGGAATTTTTCGAAGTACCCCAGGAATGCACCGGTAGTTTTATTTTTCATGTGAGCAGCCAGGCGGGTGATCATCCGGCGGCGGTCGGCATCCAGTTCAGCAGCAGGCAGAACGTCAGCGAAAATTTCGTTGTAGCCGTTCATGACGGCTTCCGGGTCGATATTCGCCTCCAAAACAGCCCATGCCTCAGCGTCGGCAAGATATCCATCAAAGCGGTTTATCCGGCAGATGTTCGCAGGCTTCGGCAGGCTATCGCCGCGGCGGCGCCATGTGGCCAGCACCCAGCGGATAACCAACTGCAGTTCGTCCAGGGTGTACCCTTCCCGAGTGGTGGTAGGAGTCAGCATCATCACAAACGGTTTCAAGTCTCGGCAGCGGGTGCCCGTTTTCTCGTTGTAAAATTCCAGCGCTTTTTTAGCATTAGAATTAATTCTTTCCTCGCCTTCCCCCGTTTGGGGGTTAGGGGGATCAGTAGGTTCTATGACTGGTTCAAAAGAGTGACTGGTTCTGGTGCCGCCACACGGCATAGGGGCTATGCTTTTTGGCGGCATACCTGTGCTTTCTGGCGGCATAGGGGCTATGCTTTTTGGCGGCATAGGGTTATCGAGATTCATACAATACAGATTCGATGCGTTTCCCTTTCCGTTTTTTACCCCCGGGCGGTTTTCTTTGACCAGCAGACCCATAGAAATTAATGCATCGATATGATCACGAACTGCGCTTTTGCTGCATTCGCAGTGATCGGCAATATGCTTATAAGACGGCCAGCATTCGCCGGAATCATTGGCGTTATCCGCCAGTTTGATCAGCACTAGTTTTCGTATCGGGTTACCGGTTTTGATGGCCATTGCTTTGGCCATAAGTGTCATACTCATAGTCAGATCCCCAGCGTATCGGCCAACTGGCGGCAGGCTATTTCATATTCTTTCTGGGTCAGACCTAATTCCTGCAGTTCTGCCTTTCGCAGCTCGTAGCGTTCCCAGATCGTCAGCGCAGCAGCGCGACGTTCCTCGAAAATCGATTCGATATCTTCCATCGGGACTTGCACCCCGTTCCGGCGAAACCCGTTCCGCCAGGTGATGCGGTCTTGTGTTCTCATTGGTCTTTCCTCGGTACAGGTTAAACGCTGGTTAGGCGCTGTGTTTCTCTCATCGCTTGCAATGCCTTCGCAACTTGCTGCGGGCCGTCTCTGGCCTCTAGCAATAACGCGATAATGGCCGCCGCAAATTCGCGTATGGCGACGCAGATCAAATACTGGGTAGACATGTCCAGGCGTGCGTAACGTTCCGCCGGCAGCGCCGCTTCCATTGCCTTGGCCAGCGCTTGGGTTTTGGTTATGGCCGCTTTAGTTTCTCCACGCAGCCAGCGAAAAATCTGCTGGCGGTTATTGTTGATGGCCCGCCAGTCTGCTTTTCCATCTGCATCTTCAATCTGGTGCAGTTTCAGCACGCCGGTGTTACCACCAAGACGAAACCACATACGGCTTATCTCGATGGCAACCAGCTCCTGCCCACTTTCTGCCGCCCAGCTGAATATCTCTCGCTTCAGTTCCTCGATGTTTTCCACTTCGCGTCTCCTGTCGCTGAAAATTGATTAAGCGTAATCAGATTTAGATCACACCAGTTGTTAAGCTGCGTTCTGTTCGGGGATGCCATCGGTAGGTTTCCGATAAATGTTTGGTAGCAGGTCATGTGGTGTTACCTGATACTCGGTGGCCGCAGCCCATTTCAAAGCCGTTGCAGCCCCAAGCAGGCATTTACCTGTAGCGATTCGGCTTACATAGCCTTGAGTTTTCCCAACCAGTACGGCGAACTCATGCTGACTAACACCAGATGTTTTTAAGTAGTCTTTCAGTTTCATCATTAAGGCCTCTGTGATTGAACATTACGAATATTAATAACGTTAATATTTTTCGTCAATACCAATGACCTTAGAGTTTGATTAATTTTGCGAATAACATGCTGCCATGAGAAAGAAAACCATTGACGCCGTTGAGCGCGAAGCAGCTAAACGCCTTCGTGAAATCTGGAACGAAAAAAAAGTAACTTTACGTCTGACTCAGGAGAAGGCAGCGGAGGTGCTTGGCTTCAGCACACAGGCGTCAGTAAGCCATTACTTAAATGGCACCACACCACTGAATACCGACGCCACCTTAAAATTCGCTTCACTTCTTGGAGTGAAACCAGAAGAGATTCGACCTGATCTGGCTGAAATGATGAATTACGTTAGAAAGTCAGGTGAGTATTTAGAAGATCGGTCAGTACCAGGCTGGAAGCTACTTAGCCCAGAACATGCAGAACTCATTGATTTGTATGAAAGACTGCCACAGAGCGAAAAGGAACGGCATTTATCTGATTTAAAAGAGAAAGTGGAAGGATTTGACCGTTTATTTAGAGAGTTACTAGCCACACGAAAGCAATAACGCCCCCCTCCATGTGATTATGATCCCAGCTTCGAGCTGGGATTTTTTTGTCTAAATTTATCAACACCATACAAAAAATATTGTCGTTATTAATATTTTGATATTGACCAATAATATTATCATTATTAATATCCATCACATCAACGACGCACTAACCACGCGGCAGTTGTTCAGAAACAGTTCTGACAGCCCGGAAAGACGGGCGCGAATTCTTCGGGTCGCCGACAGTACGATGACATGCGGGAAAGACTGCAACCGGCGTATGGCACATGCGTCGAAGCGGTCCGGGGGATCCTTGGTACATGGCCCAGCGGGTAGCCGGAATGTGCAAGCCAGGTGTCCAGGCACGACAGGCGATTCACCATCGTGGCGGTACGGTGTGACTCCCGGGAAGAGTCCGGGATACAACATGAGAGCGCACTTCATTTTTATCAGTTATGGCGATGTTGTTAAGTCAAAAGGCGGAGTGCGCTCCCAGTCGTAAAGAATCACGTAGCCAGCGTGGTACCAGAGGAAAACTGCTGTGTGTAGTCTTTGCCCGCTTTGCGGCGGGCAATTTTTTTAACAGCACGGTTTTGTGACCCTTCAGTGAAAACTGAAGCCCTCCAAGAGAGGGAAGTGGCGAGGAAAGACCAGTGAGCATGACCAGCTCTGACGCCGGGAAAGACCGGGGGAAAGACCAATGACCAACGGGCCTGACCAGCCCTGACTGCCAGGAAAGACCGGCAACCAGCAGGCGTAAAAAAGCCCACCGAAGTGGGCTATTTTACCCGGGACAGTGACCAAACCGCCCGGAATGCTACAGGGGACCAACCCCGTAGCGAGGAAAGACCAATGCCGACAGAATCAACATTGATCGGCTCTGAGTATACATCAACAAGGAGTCGCTATGGAAGCGCTTACCATCCCAGTAACGATCTACGTTCTGGCAACAACTAATCCTTTTTTACCAACCTCTTACCATGCATCGACTTGTGACATGTCACAGAAGTTTCCCGGTATATACGTTCTCGTTTCGACCAAAACGCTGGATCTCCCCATCCCACCGTTAGAACCGATCGACATCATCGGGATGCAGGTTAACGCCCTGCGCGCAAGGAAAGAACAAATCTCAGTTGAAGCCGATATGCAGTTAAATGTTATTGAAGACCAGATCCAGCAACTGCTGTGCATCGACCACTCTCCGATTGAAGAAAGCGACGTACCTTTTTGAGGTTCTTATGACAAATAACCCATTCATCGAAAAAATAATCGATGCTGGCTTATCAGTATTTGAGCACGAAAATAATAGCGACTTTGGTTCAGGTACGATGCATATCACCATTATCGGCGGTGTTCGTCGTGTTGAGTTCTACCCTACCACCGGCACCGTTTACGCTAATGCTGAAAAGGGAAAATTCACTGCATTTAAGCAGAAAAAAGCCGGAATTAAAGTCGCCATCCGTCTAGCTAAATCCGGCGCCTGACCTGCGCCTGCAACCAAGAGGAAAGACCATGGATATTAGAAAATTTCTGGAAAGAATTCACGAAGTTAAAGACCGATTAGAGCAAGCAAACAGAATTATCAAAATTTGTGGTAACGAATGCCATTCCTCCGGGATTTTTGCGGATGGAAAAAACGGCGAGTGCTATCTCAAGGTCGATTCATCAGAGATTAAAGAGCTGGCAGAAAGCCAAAAGGTTCATCTCGAAAGCGAACTAGAGCAGTTGGAAGAAGCAAAACAAACGGCAGAACGCGTGATCGCCGGGCTGCTCCCTGAAATTAAACAAAACGCCTAACCAGCGAATTAGTCACGAAAGAGGAAAGACCAATGACCATCTACAACGGCTTATTTGAGCCCAAAAAATCGGCTATTAAGGACTGCGGCGCAGTGCAGCTGGCGATCGCCGTCGAAGCACCAAACAAGAAAGTCGCCGAAAGCATTATTACCGGCAAACTATGGGAATCTTACCCGGCGAACGGCGACAACTATTTCAAACCTAAGCTATGGGAACACGTTGAAGGCCAGCCACTGCCGGTAATCGGCCAGTTCGATGAACATTTCGCCCAGGAAAACACCTTTGACGGTGAAAAATGGGTGGCTAACAGCCAGGATGACGGCGCCACCGAGTTGCCGGCAGGCGATGAAGTTATCGATCTGATGACGGTATCCCCCAGGGAGCGTTTTGCCGCTGTATTACTCTTCAGCAAATTAGAGATAACCGGCCAGCTCTATTCGCAGGTTGTAGATTATCTTGATGATCTGGATAATCACGATGAAACCATGGAAGAGGATGACCGCTTTAACTTCAATGTACTTTGCGCCCTGCACAACAACGAGCCGGTTAAACATATGCATGTTGAAGGCCTGAATAATCTTATTCATGGCATTTTCTCCCATTTTGAAAACCAGACGCCGGGCAAAGCGGCTATTTCTCAATTTGTAAAACGCTGGCTGGAAAATCCCGGTAAACGTGAAGACATGGTACCAGTTGAAATCACATCAACAGACTCCGCCAACACTGAAACAAGCGTTAAAGTCACTCCAAAGCGAGGTTATAAACATACCTATGCAACACTGGATCAGGAGATCGCTGTCGCCCTACTCCCTATTTCTCCCGACGAGCCAGTATTATCAGGTAACCTTCGCGATGCTGAGAAAATCATTGCAGACGAGCGCGAAGATTTTAAACGTTGGTCAATGGCGCTTCGCACCACGGAGCACATCCTCAAATATGACCGAGACAGTATTTTTGGCGTAGTGCAGAACGTACCGGCAAAAGATACCTACCATTTCCCTGACAGCCTACGCCGCCACATTGATTCATGGCTGGAGGCAAACGGCCGCTTTGAAGAAACCGAGACAGGATCCGTTAAACAACCAGAGGCAACGCAAAATACCGCCTCAAACGTGGTCGAAAAAGCGGAAGCACTACAGCCGGTGGTAACCGATACCCAGGCCAAACAGGCGCGTGAGACGCTCAACGATATGGGCTATGGCGTTTATGCGTCAGACAATTACAGCGCCAGCGAGCCAGAGGAAAAACTGAGCGTCAAAGCGCAAAGAATTGCTGATGATGTGGAGCAGTTGGTAGAGCACATAAACCAGAAAGAAACTATGCCTCGCGCTGAAGAAGTCGTGCGATTAGTCGATAATCCTGGCACCGAACAAGACAACCTGGCGCTGTGGAAACGCGTCTTCAAAACCGATGAGCGCTTTACCAAAGCATTCACGCAAAACGGCGGCGGCACCTCAATCAACGGCACGTATCTTACGATGCTGGCTACCCGTGAGTTCGGCCTGAAAGGCAGCGGCTGGGGCGTAGATATACTGGAAGAACGCTTTGACGATGGAGCGCCAATTACACGGACTGTAAAAGGAACTGACGGTAACAATACATGGGAACTGATCTCAGATGGTAATGGCGGTTTCCTCACTGAAAAACATCACGTAATTAAAATTCGCCTTTGGTATCTGGTAAACGATGTTCGCGGAGAAGAATACGCCTACGGCTGCACACCCTACATTTACGGCAGCAAATATGGCCCGATCTGCGATGGGGAAGCCGCTAAAAAATCCCTTACCGATGCCACTAAAAAGGCGTTATCCGGCCTCGGATTCAGCGGCGATATCTTTATGGGTCTCTATGACAATGCAGAATATCGCCAGAAAAACAAAGCAGAGTTTGACCTCAAGAATGCCAGCGAAACCGCCGAAGATGCTGCACGGTTGCGTCAGGAGTTCGATGACAAACTAACCCGCGTCGCCAATACTCTGGCACATGGCGTAACAGTGAACGAAATAAACGGTGTGTTCTCCCCTATCGCACGTGAAATCGATGTTCACATTAAGGCCGCACAGGCCAACGGCGACAAGCAACATGAACGCTATCTTTCTGGCCGCCTGCGCCGCCTGATTGCCATTAAAGATGGTCGTCTCAAAGAACTGAATAAAGCCGAGGAGAAAGCATAATGACTTCCACAACTGCAATTGCTATTGCTGCTGATATGTCTAAACTCCAGGCGCTTCTGGAAAATGAAGACGGTTCTGGTCTGTCAGCTGAAATGATCGCCGATACAATGGAGGGGCTCGAGCTGCAGCTCGGCGACAAACTCGACGCGGTATTCGTCCATGTTCGCAACCTTGAGGGTCTGGCGAAAACCTGCGACGAAGAAGCCAAACGCCTGGCCGCCCGTAAAAAATCATTCGAAGGTAAGATCACCAACCTGAAGAATTATGTTCTTCAGTGCCTGCTGGCCGCGGGGCAGGATACCGTTAAAACTGCAAAGAACACCTTCACCGCCCGTAAAGGTGCAATCAATGTGGTGATCGATAACGTTGATTTACTCCCGGATGATTTGGTAACCGTTGAGACCGTGGTTACGCCAGATAAAAAGGCAATCAAAGAGGCTATCGAATCCTCGCAGGCGGTGGCTGCACAGATTTCTGCTGATGGCGGAGAGATACCGGAAGAACTGTTAAACCCAGTGCCGGGAGCTCACCTTGAGATTGGCGAACGGTCACTGCAGGTGCGCTGATATGCTGAGACTATCTCTGAAAAAAGGTGATGCGGTTCATATCGTGTTACCAGATGGGACTAACGCAATTATCGAAGCGCTGGCCCGGTGTGAACTCGGCATGCACTTCCCCCGTAATATCAAGATAACGCGTGAGGATGGTGCATTCCAACCGAAACAAAACCTGATTAAGCCTAATCAGAAATAACCCGCAGCTGTCGTTAGCATTGTGGTCCACCCTATCAACGGAGACCACAATGCTGCGATGGAAACCAGGCACCATTCTACTTTCAGATTTCGATATCAAAATTGGCCGGCTGTCGGCAAGCGTACGTAAGCGGACCCTGACCCAGTCCGATGTTGTGCGCGCATGCGATGAAGCAGATAACGCGATAGCCAGGATGATGAGGAAAGACTATGACCAGAGAAAACGATCTCCTTACCGACGATGAGCTGGTAGAGCTGACCGGCTACCGCTTTCCATCAAAGCAGTGTTCAGCTTTGGCGAAATCCGGAATTTCATTTGTTAAACGCCGCGACGGCCGGCCTCGTGTGACATGGACACACGTAAATGCAGCACTATTCGGCGACCGCAAAATAGTTGCTGACGAAGAAGAAAAACCAAACTTTGATGCTATTTAAATTATGGGAAGAAAAAGAAAAAACCAGGAGGATAACAAACTGCCTCCCCGCGTTTATTCAAATAAGTACAGTTACTATTACAAACCAACCTCAAAAGAATGTATCACAATTGGCCCCGTATCAATGCCCTTGTCTCAGTTATGGGCAAGATATGAGGCATTAATTGACGAACAGGCCAACGTAATGACATTCAGTAAATTATGGGGGTTATTTCTTAAGAGCGCATATTATCTTGAATTGAAGCCAAGGACGCAGAAAGATTACCTGCAACATCAGAAAAAGCTACTTGCTGTATTTGGGAAGATTACGGCAGATAAAATTAAAACTGAAGATATCAGGATGTTTATGGATAGGCGAGGCTTGCAAAGTAAAACACAGGCAAATCATGAAATGAGTAGCATGTCTCGTGTTTTCAGATGGGGCTTTGAACGGGGTATGGTTAAAGGGAATCCTTGCCAGGGCGTCAGTAAATTTAAAGCTGTCGCCCGCGGAAGGTACATTACCGACGCGGAATATGAGGCAATCTATAAGGAGGCGGATGATGTCGTTCGTACAGCAATGGAAATTGCCTATCTTTGCGCTGCCCGCCTGGCTGATGTACTCGGCATGCAGTGGCGACAGGTAACGCCGGAAGGAATCTTCATTCAGCAGGGTAAAAACAATGTTAGCCAGATCAAGCAGTGGACAGACCGGCTTAAACAGGCTTTCGAACTCGCAAAAACATTCTCTAATTCCGGCAATCCAGGAGCATTCGTCCTGATGGGTTCACATGGTAGCGGGTTCAGTAAAAGAGGATTCAGTCACCGATGGGAGGAGGCAAGGCATAAGGCTTCTGTAAAACTGGGGTACGTTCTCGACTGTACGTTCCACGATCTGAAGGCGAAAGGTATCTCTGATTACGAAGGAAGCAGCCGGGATAAACAACTGTTCAGCGGACATAAAACAGAAAGCCAGGTACTGATTTATGATCGTAAAACGAAGGTGTCACCCACTCTCGACAAGCCGCCAATCGAGACTAAAAATTCTAAGTGAATATTCTAAGTCTATTCTAAGACACCAAAGCAAGAAGGGGTTACCTTTCGGTAACCCCTTCTTTTATATGGCGGAAGCGC
>ENA-UOIW01000383-UOIW01000383.1-human-gut-metagenome-genome-assembly--contig:-P58-NODE-383-length-38653-cov-6.480284_pt1 | contig 38653 bp, 26 predicted proteins | sample MGYA00242334_ERZ723881 | MGnify/ENA metagenome assembly ERZ723881 | reverse complement strand
CGCGGGGACTCCCGGAACGCTCCGGGAGGTCGCCGGGGGCGTCCTTGACCGCTTGGACCACCAAGCGGCGAAGTGTACCCCTGACATACAGCCCGGCGACGCCGGTATCACATAACAGCAAAAGGAGCGAGGGAACATGAGAATGATGAAGAGAGAGCCCCTGAAAGGAATGAGCTTCGGCTCACTGCGGGCCAAGCTGCTGTCCACGGTGGCCATGCTGCTGATGGCGTCCACGCTGCTGGTCACGTCGTCCTATGCGTGGTTTGTCATGTCCACTGCGCCGGAGGTCACCGGCATCGACACCCAGGTGGGTGCCAACGGCGCCCTGGAGATCGCCCTGCGTACTGGTGAAAATGGTGATGTGTACGGTGATTTTGATGAAAACGCCACCGGAGACAGTGATGTTGATGCCAATAATACATGGGGAAACCTGGTCAATCTGGGCGATGCGAAGTATGGCCTCAATCAGATCACGCTGCTGCCCTCCCGCCTATTTATTGAAGAAGCGGGTACTGTTGGCGGAGTGAAGGCGTTCAGTGTAAATGAGCTTTTGCTGAAGACACCTATCTACGGCGAGGATGGCCGCGTAAAGGGACTGGATAAGGAATCAACGGCAAACCTTGTATACAACGCACAGAAGGCGTCCTTTGACACCGAGGGAATCGGCGTGCGCGCCGTGGGAACTGCGGCGGATATGAGCGTGTATCAGTTAGGCATGAATGCGGCCAAGGCGCAGTTGTCCACTTATACTTCGGCGGCGCGGACAACGGCCAGCAATACACTGAACCAGAACGGCAACGGCGTGGCCAATATCGTTCTGGGCAAAGCGCTGGAGAAAAAGGCTGACGGCTTTGCGGTGAAGGATCTCCAGGCGCTGCTGGAGCTGGCCAAGGGCCTGCAGGCATCCCTGAAAAATATCGAAACAGCCCTGCGCTACGTATTCGCAGGGTATTTAATGTCAGATGCCAGTGGTGATACGGTAACGGCAGAGAACTATCAGACGCTTGTGGCGGAAGTACAGACAAAGCCGCTGAATGAGCTGTTAAATACATACGGGGTGATCACCAGCCTTGTACCCGGTATGGACGGGTCTGTCAATGCTCTGTTGGGTGATCAGACGAAAGTCGACGAAGCGGTGCGTGACTGCGCGAATTTGGTAGGTAAGGGTACAGCCGCCACATGGACTGAGATCAACAGTGCCATGAGTCCCTTGGTGGATTATACCAAGATGAAGTTGGGTGACAAGAGTGTGCCAGAGCTGGAACAGTTGGTGGCCGCCGGCAACTATAGTGAGATACTTGCGCTGGTGTCTGCGGGCGGATTGACCCTCTATGTGCCCAGCGGGAGCGGTGTGCTGTCAGATATTGCAGACTATGCAGGCGATTACACTGCTAAGGTCACAGTGGACGATGTTTCTGCATCGCTGGGTGGACAAACACTAACCTTGAATGATGTCGATGTGACAATGAGAACAGAGACTGGAGAGCAACCGGTTTATCTGACCAACTGCAGCAATGCCTTGAACCGGGCGACGGTCCGCGCCGCCGACGGCAGCTCCGCGATCACAGATTTCTACGGGTATGCCATCGATTTGGCATTCCGGACCAATGCGACAAAGGATGGCGAGGCGACCAGCAGCCTGCTCTTGCAGACTGAGCCGGAAAACCGTGTGTATCAGGATGATGACAGTAATGCGGCTTTGCAGGGCGGCGGGAGTTATATGATCTTCCGTAATACCTCCAATCTGTCGGCAACGAAGATGCTGCGGCTGATGAGCGGTATCAGGGTCGTGTTTATTGACGGAGAGAATAATCTTCTGGGCATTGCGGCGCTTGACACAACGGTGAGTCGGGGAATGTTCACGCAACTGACTGACGAAGAAAAGGGCGCGACAAAGATGTACGCATATCTGGACGGCTGGGGTGATCAGAACTATCAGATCTCGGATATGGTGGATGTAAATGATTATAATGCTCGACCGACAGAATCCAGTGTGGTTTTCAATGTAGAAAACGGGACGAAGACGATCAAAGCAAAGCTGTATATGTATGATTTTGATATGGATACCCGTGGGGACGGTGACGAAAAACACCTGACTGGCGGTATTTCCCTGGCAAAGACGCATCGGGAGAGCAGCGTGATTACTACGTTGACGCCGGATCAGCAGAAGAATGTTACGGCGCTGGTGTATCTGGATGGCAAGGTCGTGGACAACTCCAGCGTGGCAGCGAACGCGTCACAATCCATGTCTGGTACATTGAATTTGCAGTTCAGCTCGGATGCGACATTGATGCCGGCAGAGATCACATCGCTGCGTCAGGGTGAGAAGGCAGACGGCGGAACAGGGAACTGATTTCCATATTTGAACTGGGAAAACAGGGGTTATTGTCAAAACTGCGTCCTTGCGGAAATAGGGCAAGCAGGAGGTAAGGTACAGTGAGAAGAGATACCAAACATCGAATCGAATTATACGAAGGGAGACTTCCTCACGTGAGGGAAAAGCTCAGCGCTGCTGGCCTGGGCTTGCTGGTGGCGGCCATTGTGGCGGTATCGGCGAGCTTTGCCTGGATCACGCTATCCCGTGCGCCGGAGGTAACTGGTATCGCTACTACTCTGTCCGGAAATGGCAGCTTAGAGATCGCGTTGAGTAAGGCGGATGGCAGTCAACCGGAGGAATATGACATTGATGAGAATGCACCGGCTAAGACAGATGTAGTCAGCTCCAACTTGCAGTGGGGCAATTTGGTAAACCTGTCTGATGAGTCATATGGTATTGACAATCTGGCTTTGCGCCCCGCGCAGCTGAATACAGCGAACCTTCTGAATAGCCCGTTGTGGGGTGCGTCCTACGGTGGGGATGGGCGGATCACACAGCTGGACTCAAACTACGCCTATGCGAAGTATAAAGATGGCAGCTTTATCACATCCAAGGACCTGGGCGTGCGCGCCATCGCAACGTACACGACCACGATAAGCGAAGCATCGCAGGCTGAGTATGTACGGGTCAGAGATGCAGTAACTGCGGCACATAATGCTGTGAATGCGGCGTACGGAAATGAACGAAGCGGCGTGGCAGCGAAATTCGGCGCGCTGGGTACAATGATCAGTAAATATGCGCAGGATAAATTGGATAAAGCAAATCCCGGCACCAACCTGGCGCCCTATATAGGGAACATGCTCCCGCTCTATGAGATGGTTCAAGAGGTGATGGAAAAGCAGAAGGATGCGTATGTGGCATTGGCCAACCTGCAGAGCTATCTGCATGCCAATAATACGGGGACAGTGTATACGCCACTGACATGGAAGGATCTGGAAGACAATAAGGAAGCCTATAATGCGCAGGACAGTAAGACAGACTCCAAAAACGGCGTGGTGTCTTTGGTGGGACTGGAGGACTTTATAAAGGACCTCGGTATCATAGAAAAAGATATAAGCCTGCTCCATCAGTATAAGGCGGATTATGAGCAGAATAGTACGAAGTACTACTGGGGTTCGTGGAGCAAAACAGAGAAGCTCGACCATCCGCTGTACGCCATTGTGGCCGACCTGATCGACTACACCAGTATGACCATCGACCTGAACGATGACGGCAAGGAAAGGAAAGTTGTAAGCCTGGGTTCAAGCGATGCCTCGGCGTTACTCAATGCAGATGGTAAAGAAAGAAAAGCCTATGTTTATGGTGGCGTGTTGAAGCGGTTGGAGCAAATGGCAATCGATGAGACATACCGTATCAACGGGCGGGCGGAGTGCACGATCAAAGTTTCCTATTTCCTTACGATTACCATTTATGGCAAGGCGTACACAAAGGCAAACGGAGCAAGTGACTTCAGTTTGAATTTCACCAAATCAACGGAGGGAAAAGAATTAGTTCCTTCGGATCAGGTGGCTGAGGATACGTATGGCATGGTGGTGGACTTCTGGGTTCGCACCAATCATGAGACCACAAAGCTGACGCTTGAAGGTGTCACGGTACTGAACGAGTCCGGCGAAGTACTCCGATATGATGGCGTAAACCGTATTTGGGGTGTTACGGGAGATACGGAAGACGGTACTTTGACCAGAGAAAGCACGACGCAAGGTGGCGGAAGTTGTTATGTCTACTACGCCGATACGCCGGAGGATCAGAGTCGGTCATTGCGTCTGCTGGAAGCAATGAAAGTGGCCTTTGTCAGTGCAAATGGCGAACTGCTGGCCCAGGGCGAAATGGATACGCAGAACTATTGGGCGCAGAATGGCCGCATCACTGTGCCTATGGTGCTGGATAGTGAAACGAAGACCACCTATACATACACGGATGAAAAAAATGAAGAGAAGATAGGGCGTGCAATTACCACGCTGCACATGGATGACGCGCAGCGTATCACGGCTATCATTTACCTGGATGGTACGCAGCTGACCAACGATATGGTTCTTGCGGCGTCTGAGATCCAGGGACAGCTAAATCTGCAATTTGGCTCGTCTGAGAACCTTAAAACGGTGGGCGATAAGAACCTTGTTGATAAGGTACGCCGCGTTACGGCGACTGCGAGCAAAACGGAACTGGACTACGATACGGCTACATCCGCTGGAGAGCTTACAACAGAGATCACATTGACGGTGGAGGGCGCAGAGCCTGAGGAGGTTACTGCGCGGTTCGTTCGCGCCATCAATGCGACGCAGGGCAGCCGTGAGCCTGAAATGACCTTTGATAAACTGGAAGACGGGACATGGATCAAAGAGTATAAATTTGAAGCGCCGGGTACGTACTATCTGCGCCATGTGCGGCTCGACGGTGTGGATTATGCACTGGAGAACCCGGTGTCCATTCAGGTCAAGGGATTTGATCTGAAGTCTGTTGGCTGGGGCGAGACGGTCAGTGAGGCATCTGTCCGAACCTCCGATGGTACTTACAGCGAGAAAGTATGGGTCGAGTTTGCCGCAAATGATGAGAGCAAGATGCCTAACACTGTAGAGGCACGCTTCGTCCGGACAGACGGCAATACCGTCAATATCCCGCTTTCCCGCGATACGAATGGCGTTTGGAGAGGCACTGGTACGTTTACGACTTCCGGTGTGTACAAGTGGGAATATCTGGTTTATAAGACCACAGACAGCGCGACCGGTATCTATAAGGATATGGGCGACAGCAAAAAGACGCTTGACCTGGCGCTGGGCTTGTATGTCGGCGTGACGGATAAGTCCGGTACACAGACACAGCCCTATGAAGAGGGAAAGACGTACGACAAGGACGTGGCGGTCCGAATTTACGACAACGCAGGCAACACACTGGAGGGCCTGACGGGTGCGAAGTTGTTCTATTCCAATGGCGGCTCGGCGAGCAATACGATCAATACCGATCTGACATGGAACGAGCTGGACAGCTGCTACGACGGTACGCTTCCCATTGTGAGAGCGGGACGTTATCAATTCGCGTATGTGTCGATGCAGGGCGGACAGACGCTGACCAAGGCCACTGACAGTCCGATCTATACCATCATCAGCCCGGATCCCCCCATCTATGATGAAACCTCCCGGGCCACCTACCATGGCGACACGATCCAGTTCGTGCCGTTGACGAATGATGCCCAAATCGACGGTATCAAGATCCTGAATTCCGCGTCGGCTACGATATCTGCGGTGGTGCATAACAGCGAAACCGGGGAGTATTACACGGTTGGCACGTCGGAGGTGAGGTATGCCGGTGACAGCTGGACGGTGAAGCTGCCGACATACGAGCGTACCGTTAGTGACGACAAGAAGGAACAGACGCAGGATGGTACATGGTCGCTGGTGGCACTGTGGCTCACGGATTGCTACGATGCAGAGGGTACTCCCCGCGAAAGTGGAAATCCGATCATCTGGGTGGGCAGCGATGATGTGTCGAAGGACTATGCCTCAACGCTGGTGGATGAAAATGGCAGCAAGCGCCCCTACGATAGTAAGGACTTCTCCAAGCTGTCCACTACGGTGTCCTGCTCTGTAAGCGTGACCATGGAGCCCGGGCAGACCGACCTGGGCAGCAAGAGCAGCACGGAGTTCATGCACCAGTTTGCTGTGAAGAACTTGGGTATGTCGGTGGCGATCAGAGATAACGCCGGCAACGAGATCCCGTCGGACAAGATAGAGAGTGTGCAGTTGTCGGTAGACTATACTGCACCCGCGGATGATGCGTATGGCTATAAGGTGCAGAGTGGTGCGATCAAGCACTACGATGTAAATCTTACGTGGGACGGTGAGCAGCGCGTATGGACGGCGGATTCCTCCCCGTATATCTGGCAGTATGTGGGCGAATACAAGGTTCAAGGCCTGACTGTCACGGTGAAGGGCGGTAAATCGTTGACATACGCGGCTGGAACGTCTGGCGTGCCGACGGCCTATACCATCATGACAAAAGGCCCGGACAGCAGCAACATCAGTCTGGAGGATGTGAAGCAGGTAGCAAAGGAGTTCGGCAAGAGCAGCAACAACATCACCGGTACATTCTTGCAGTCGTACGATCTTAGCGGTACGAACCTGAAGGTGTCGCTGAAGCCCAAGGATAAAGGTGGCCACCAGTACGCTGTGCTGGATAACGTGACGGCAACGCTGAAGCTGACGTATAAGAATGGGAAGACCGCACCCAATGGTGGCTATTCCTGGACTGATACCAGCGCCTATGAGAACATCACCCTGCCCATGGCCGCCGGCGACGGCGACGGCATTTACAGGGCCGGGGCCACGCCGCTGCTGGCCGGCACATACAGTGCCGCCATCGAGGTCAAGGTGGGCAAAAACACCACGACCATGAACCTTAGCGACATCAGCGCATACTCCAAGGCGCCGACGGTGAAAGCTGTAAGTGCGTCTATGCCCGGGGTGAGCGGAGCGTATGAAATGAATACGAACTCGGCTGCGAGGGCATATGGCGATACAGAACGAGTCAAGGTGGAGAATTATGTATCTCCAGAGGGAGATGTCGCTACAGTGTATATTAGGGTGACGGAATGGCCGCAGGAAGTGGCGGACGGTAAATCCCAAATCATGGTTCGCTATGAATTGCCGGATGTGGAATTGTCGCTTGGTGATGCCGGTGCGTTTGTATCTGCAAACCTGGTCGTGCCGAATGCCGCAAGTCCATCATATTCTGCGACTTACACATTTGAGTCGGGGACTTCCCGGTTGACTAAGAAAATTGGATGGATAGAAGAGAAATCGGAGACAGTGAGCGACCCGGCCTGCGATAGCAAAGTAGAAGTAAAGTACCATGTTTCTTATAATGCCGGTGAGCAAAAAATCAGTACGGTTACGCTGTTGGACAAACAGAATGTGGGGTATGTTGCGACACTTGCGAAGCCGCTGACTATCCGCGAAAAGAATGAGGTGCCGCCGACGCTCAATTATGCTAAGGTGGAAGGCTATAACTCGTTTGACTCGGTCGTGTCCCTCTCCGGTGAGCCTATGGAAGTGACGCTGCCCACTCAGGCAGAATTTGGTACAAAGCCTGTAGAACAACCTGTGTACCCGACAGAGACTGGTTGGGGCGCTCCGGTCAATACGAGCAGTGTAAAGTATTGCTATGTGGTTCGAGGCTTAGTGAAAACATCGACGGAAGGCACCTGTAATGTAACGACATATTACTCCTATCCCTTTACCTATCATATGTATAATCGCATCCAGCGCATTTATGATCGCACAGATACCACAAAATTCTATAATGTGACCAATGGATTGACGGGATGGGCGATAGGTGAAAAGACGTATGCACCGGGCGCGACGGTAACAGTGGACGGGGTGCTGACAGCCACACCAATCATAGGTCAGTTGGACAGCGTGTTCCTGCGAGAAGAGTCCGTTACGATGGTCCATACCACAACACAGGATGTGGCGGCTAACCCAGCAACGAATACGGAGTATGGTGCGAAGAAAAAGAATCAGGATGAGGCAGCAACGCAGTACACATTGCCATCGGGCTATGCATGGTTCAACAGCAGTGATCCGTATGATAAGAGCAGCGTCAATACGACGGAACGGCAGGTTGGCGAGGACTACCGGAAGAACTAATAGGTCGCTCCCGCAGCATACTAAGTGCTGCGGGAGCGAGATGGAACGAAATGAGGAAGCTATGAGAATCGTTGTTGCATTACTGATCGGAACAGTACTGATGCTGGGAGTGCATTTGTTCTGCTGCAGATGGTACTCGTTGCCAAGAAAAACGGTAATTCTCAATGCACCAGTACTGACCATATGTGGGTTTGCAGGCGTTAAATTGATGTTCTTTATTGAATCTGGCGGGTGGACGGGATTATCATTCTTCGGAGCAGTATTTTTTGTTCCCGTATTGTATCTGCTGATGAGCAGGCTGCTGAGGGCGAATTGTTTGGATTTGCTGGATATTTCCGCGCCATCAATATGTATCATGTTGGCGTTGATGAAAGTGGAGTGCGTTGTGACGGGATGCTGTAAGGGCAAAATACTCTACGAGACAGCTGCTGGAGAGGTGGTACGTTTTCCCAGCCAAATAGCAGAAATGATAAACGCTTTATTCCTGATGGTTTTACTGATGATAATTATGCGCAAACAGAAAAACCGTGGGAGAATATATCCGTGGTTCATGGTGCTATATGGAATTACGAGATTTGGCTGGAATCTGCTCAGGGAGACTAAGCCGTTTGTATGGGTGTTGCCCGCAGGAAATTTTTGGTCTCTAATAGCGATTGTAATTGGTGTGCTGTGGCTGCTGATCGATAGGAAAAAAGATATGGAGTTGAAAGCGTTTGACAAATGACATGGGATACAATACAAATCATCTTTTGGACTTTTACATATCTGCTTGCCATTATCTATGCAATCAAATACAAACACCATATAATTCCGTGGCCTGCAATGTTTTTGAACATGAGTTGGGAAACGGCTGCGCTATTAAAGTATAGGAGCATTTTACATATCCCGTGGTTTTTACTTGATATGGCGCTTGTCATTTTGTTCTTGTTTTCGCATCATGAGAGGCGAAGTAACCGTTTTAGACTTATATGGATATTCTGTACAGTGCTGACTATAGCGGTATTCCTAAAACTATTCGGGTACAACAATTATATGCTGTGGACATCTTTCCTGATGGATCTGTTTATGGCGACGCTTTTTTTGGGCATGCACTTTAAGAAGCCTCAAATAATAAATCTGCTGTGCCTTTTCATAGGGCTGACGCGAGTATGTGGCGACTATGCCGCATGGCGATATTACCGCAGCGATAATCTTGTTTGGGTTGTTGGGGGAGCGGTGCAAGCCGTCAATTTACTGTATCTCATACTGATTAGTATGCACATACTAAAAGAGAGAAGAGGTAGATGAATGGGAAATGAGTCGAAGAATAAGTTGCCGCAACGAGTGCGCAGGATGTTTCTGACGCTGCTTCTCCTGCTGTGTCTGCTGCCCACGCCTGCCTACGCGGCCGGCGGCACGACCGGCGACCTGAAATGGTCGCTGTCCGGCGGGACGTTGTCCATCACCGGCAAGGGCGACATGCCCGACTACACCGACGCGGTGATGCCGCCGTGGTACGACTCGACCTCCGCCATTACCCGCATTTCTGTGGGTGAGGGCATTACCTCCATCGGCGATCTGGCCTTTTACGGCTGCGGGCGGGTGACGGCTGTCACCCTGCCCGCCACCGTGACCTCCATCGGCGACCGTGCGTTCAAGGATTGCACGGCGCTGACGGGACTGCGGTTGCCCTCCGGGCTGACCGACATCGGCGAGGCTGCCTTCGAGAGCTGCGAAAAGCTCACGGGTATTCGTCTGCCCGAGGGGCTGATCACCATCGGCGATTACGCCTTTTACCGCTGCTACGGTCTGACCAGTATCACGATACCGGCCAGTGTCAGCAGCATGGGCATGGTGGTGTTCGCCTATTGCGGCGGCCTGACGGGCGCGGAGATCCGCTGCCCCATCACCAAAGTGCCGGACTGGACGTTCTACAAGTGTACCGCGCTGGCGGCGGTGTCCTTGCCGGATACCGTGACCGAGGCGGGGGAGTATTCCTTCCATGAGTGCGGGCGGCTGGAGGAGATCTACTACGCTGGAAATAGCGCCGATGGGCTGCTGGAGAGCATCCGGCAGGACAACACGGCGCTGGCGGCGGGCGTGTCCGTCAAGAGCGATGAAGCCTATACGGGCGCCAGCAGCTCGGATATAGACGTGAAGCCGGGCAGCAGCACCGGCAGCAGCAGTTCAACTACCGTGTCCGACAGCGGCAACTCCTCCATCACGGACAAATCCCAGACGGACTACATTTTTACCGTGGACGGCAAGGAAAGCACACTGGAGGAGGCCAATGCGGCCGGTGAAAACGGCGGGCAGGTGGGCATCGATGCCAGCAGCAAGACCACCATTTCCGCCACGGTAGATAATTCCGACGGCTGGACAGAGGTGTCGGAGCGTATCGACGACGCACTGAGCCGGGGCGGCGACGGCAAGGGCCAAAAGCCCGGCGGCAAGAGCTCCGTGGAGGCCAATGTGACCATCTCCGGCACCCAGGTGAAGGGCGACGATCTGGCCAACATCGCCGGCAAGGATGTGACCCTGGAGGTCACCACCGAGGCCGGCGACAGATGGCGCTTTGAGGGCAGCAACCTCAATGGAAAGGACATGGCCGGCAAGACCTACGACCTGGGCTACACCATGGAGCGGGACGACAGGGACGAGCTGGAGGCCGACGCCTCCTATAAGCTGAGCTTCAGCGGAAAAAAGAACCCGGACGGCATCGTGGCCGTGGCCCTGCCCGGAGACAGAGCGGGGCAGTACGCCACCCTGTTTGAAAAGTCTACCGGTAAGTACGATGAGTTGGAAACGGTGTTGGTGGACAACGGCGGCAATGCGTGGTTCGGCACGAATGGTGTCACTTCTCGTGGGGATTACTATGTGGCCGTCAACGCGAGAATAGCGGATACGGCCAACGCGACCATCCCCCATACCATGTATGAGCAGTACGGCATCGAGCCGGAGTATACATTGACGGACGCCGAGGGCAACTATTACGCGGTGGGTGAACGGGAATCGTCCTGGGGCATCACCAAGAAGCAGTTCGGGTTCTACATAGGCATCGGCCTGGGTGCAGTGATACTGGTGGTGGCCATCGCCATGATCAGCGTGAACATCGTGAAAAAGTCCCGGGCCAAGGCGGCGGCGGAGCATGCAGCCGCCTTGGGCGGCGGCAGTACAGACGACATCGATGAGGACGCGCTGCGCCTGGAGATCCTCCAGGAAATGCTGGCCGAGCGAAGGAACAGCAAAAAGAAGGACTGACCTCTGCGCGGCAGAAAGGAGCGCTGATACTTGCAGACGACGGTAAACGGCCAGCGAAAACGCAGGGGCGTGTATATATGGATTTTGCTGATGCTGAGCATCCTGCTGGTGGCGGCCTCTTATACGTGGTTTTCCATTTCCCGCCGCCCCCGGGTCAGCGACATGAAGCTGTACGTCAACGCCCCGGTGGGATTGGAGCTGGCTCCGGCCTACAACAGCGAGGAGTGGGTGCAGCAGCTGAATTTCAATGAGCTGGTGGAGGAGACATCCGTTCTGAAGCCTGTCACATGGTCACAGGAAAAGAATAAACTGATGGCGATCACCTACGGCCTGGATGGACGTATGACCAACCAGTGGGAGGAACTGAACGACGAGGACAACGCCAATAAGCAGAGCAGCGACGGGTACTATACCATGTGTACGGTCTACGCCCGCTCGGATGAGCCGATGAACGTGTCCTTGTCCCCTGCGGTGCAGCTGAGCGACGGCAGCTCCGGTGCGGGAACTTATGTGGTAGGAACTCCTGAGTGGGACGGGAACACAGTCCGGCACGAGGACGGCGGCAGCGGCGCACAGTACGCCATACGGGTGGGACTGCGTATCACGCCGGTAGATCCCGGGACGGGACAGGCTGCCGGACAGGCGGAGTTTTTCATCTACGAACCCAACTGCGACCAGCATGTGGTGCAGGCGGGGCAGAGCTCCGCTGAAACAGGTTATGTTGCCACGCAGAGTATAGATGGAACGGACAGTCTTATCGACGATGCACATCTGATCCGCCAGACCACGTCTACCTGGACGGAGGCAGATCCGGTGCAGCGTACCGTGGTCATGTACCAGTTGGGTGAATTCCTGACTGATACAAGATTGTTTTCCCTCCAACAGAACGGCATGGTCAGAATGGATGTCTACCTCTGGCTGGAGGGACAGGATGTAGACTGTACCAATGTCATTGGCAACGCGGCGAAAATATTTGCCAGCATCCAGCTGCAGGGCGACGCCGGACACGGCGGGCTGGTGGAAATTCCATGACGCCCCTGAAGAGATGAGAACGGCAGAAAATGTGATTGTCGTTTTTATATGTCCCCGCACTTATTAACCGGAAGGGAGAAAAACATGAAAGGTATCCTGAAGAAAAAACCTGAGGAGATCGACGAACAGCAGCTCAACGCTGAGGCAGAGGCCATCGAGCCGAAGGACGCAAAGAAGCATAAGATCATAAGTACCATTGTCAATGTGATACTGGTCATCGCTATTGTCATTGCGGCGACGGCTACATACACATCCTACGTGTCCACGTCCGGCAACGGCGTACCCACGGTGCTGGGCCTGCGGGTGTTCTCCATACAGACGGATTCTATGTACCCCACACTGAACCCCGGCGACCTGATTATCGACAAGGCGGTGAAGGATTCCAGCCAGCTGCAGGTAGGTGACATTATCACCTACTGGACAGTTATCAACGGCGAGCGAGTCCTGAATACCCATAGAATTTCCCAGATCTATGACGGCGGCGGGCACCTGATCTTCGAGACAAAGGGTGATAACAACAGCATCAGCGACTCTCTGACAGTGCATGAGTCTGAGGTGGTAGGTATCTATTCCAGCCGCATTGCCGGTGTGGGCAAGGTGTTTGACTATCTGCAGACCAGCACGGGCTTCCTGATCGTGGTGGTTATTCCGGTGTTCCTGTTTTTCCTCTATTACCTCATTCAGTTCTTCCGGGTGCTCTTTGAGTATCAGAATGTGAAGAACCGCATCAAGTATGAGCAGGAGCGCGGCCGCACCGAGGACCTCATTGATGAGGAGAAACGTAAGGTGGAGGCGGCACACAAAGCGGAACGTGACCGCATTGAAGCTGTATGGCGCGATACTCTGAAGCCGTCTGTGGCGGCGTAGTACGATGCAGGGGCAGAACAGGCCGATGGGGATGATAAGGCCGCTTAAGACGCGCCCCGAAAGTCGGAAGAGCGGGCGGCCATCGAAGCGGAGCTGCGCGAGAAGCTGAAAGCGGAGATGATGGCAGAGATGCAGCAACAGAAAGAATCCGCTGCGGATGCGAAGGAAACGGGTATCTCTGACGAGAAGTAAAGAAACGGCGGCGTAAGCTGCGCGAAGGAGCAACCTATGGAAAACTTTATGCGCTACTTCTACCAGGATATTGGTCGGGTTTTCCGCGCATTTATCGAGATATTCAGTTCGTTTTTCAACTTTCTGAACTACCTTTTCAACTTCCCCATGCGGATGAAGATCATTGAATCCTACGCGGACGACTTTAGTACGAAGGACTGGATTATGCTGTTGGTGGCAAATCTGGCGCTGGTCGCGGTGATCGTTCTGATCATCATCCTCCTGATTAAGCTCTGCAAAAAGTTGTTCCGCTTCCGCGTGCCGGTGAAGAAGTACGACGAGATGACCAAGCAGGTCCGGCAGCTGCAGCGCGATCTGCTGCGGGCCAACTATGAAAAGGACAAGCTGCTGGCCATGAAGGTGGCGGAGCTGGGCGGCGACAAGCAGGCGGTTTTGGATGAGCTGGGCGACCTGCCGGAGGAGAATGAGCAGGAGAAGGCGGACGGTGGGGAGGATGAGAACTTCAACCCCAACCGCAACACCTTCAAATCCCCCTGCGTAGACCCTAACGCCAGCCGGTTCTTCCGCCTGACCACGGTGGACAACTTCTACAAGACGCAGTATGTGCCGCCGGTATATGACAACAACATCACGCTGCCGGAGTTCTGCGACAGATTCCGGCGCTATGCCGCCAGCCAACTGCACCTGTACTACGACCTGGACATGATGCGCTACTTCGTGGCTTCCATGGGCACGGCCCGCATCATCATCCTGCAGGGTATTTCCGGTACCGGTAAGACATCGCTGCCCTATGCCTTCGGAAAATTCGTGGGCGTGGATACCAGTCTGGTGTCGGTGCAGCCTTCTTGGCGCGAACGGACGGAGCTGTACGGCTACTTCAACGAGTTCACCAAGAAGTACACCGAAACGGACTTCCTCCGGGCGGTGTATGAGGCGAACTATTACCGGGATCCCCATCTGGTGATCCTCGATGAGATGAACATCGCCCGCGTGGAGTACTACTTCGCCGAGATGCTGTCCATTCTGGAGATCCCCCGCAAGGAGGAACAGCGCATCGACATGGTGACGGCCACATGGGACAACGATCCCTGCCTGATCCAGAACGGCACTATTCCCATCAGTGACAACCTGTGGTTCGTGGGCACGATCAACAACGACGACTCCACGTTCGCTGTGGCGGATAAGGTGTACGACCGTGCCGTACCCATCGACCTGAACAGCCGCGCGGAGGCGTTCGAATGTGAACCTACGGATGTGGTACATATCTCCACGGATCACCTGTATGCGCTGTTCGCCGAGGCAAAGGAAAAGTATTCGGTCGATCCGGACATGCTGGACAAGCTGGAGGACTTCAACGCATACCTGATCAAGAATTTCCGCCTGGCGTTCGGCAACCGTATCATGAAGCAGATCGGCGACTTTGTGCCGTGCTTTGTGGCCTGCGGCGGAACGGAGATGGAGGCGGTGGACTTTATCGTGGCCAAGAAGGTGCTGCGGAAGTTCGAGTCGCTGTCCCTGGGCTTCATGAAGGATGAGCTGACCAAGTGCAGCAACTACCTGGATCGTCTGTTCGGCAAGAACAAGATGGTCGTGTGTAAGGATTATATTGAACAGCTGAAGAAAAATAACTAACGAGGTACGCCATGGCAGATGCAGGAAAGAACAAAACGCTGATAGACCCTATTTATCAAAAATACGTTCGCAGTGTGGTGCGCGCGCTGGGCAGCAGCGAGTTCTACCGCTTCTTTATGGACAGTATCTCCAAGGCGGACAACGAGTTCCAGTTTTCCAACCGCAAGGTGGAGAAGACGGTGGATCTGACGTGGGTGGATGCGGTGGAGGAGTCGCTGGAGGGATTTCAGAACATCATCTCCATGCCCCGCAACGTCATCCAGGAGGAAGAACTCATCGTCAACGTAGCCAACGCGAGAAAGGCCGGCGCTGACACAGTGCGCCATCTGGCGCAGCACGCATCGCTGGTGGAGGACTTCAATGAGAGGACCGGCGATGTGCGTCCCAGCCATCTGATGCAGAAGTACCGTGAGGACTCCGTGGCGCTGTATGAAAACCGTTTGGTTTACACAGCCATGGAGAGCGCCTACCACTTTGTGAAGATCCGTCACGACGCGCTGTTCAGCGCTATGAGCGACGAGTTTGGCGCGAAGCTGAAGCTGCGCTCCGATATGGACAGCGCCACGGAGCATATGCATCTGGATATGTATCTGCATATCCGCAGTATTGAGAGCGCACTGGACACCGATGCAAAAAATGCCGATGTGTTCAGCCGTATTTCCCGCATCTACCGGGTGCTGGGTATGTTCATGGGCACACAGTTTGCCCGAGAACTGAGCAAAACCAGTCGGGTCAAGGGCACTATCACCAAGACGAACGTCCTCAAGCGCAATCCTAACTACAGGAAGATCGTCAAGCTGATGGAGTTTCTGCGGCAGTACGACGAGATCGGCTATACCATCAAGGTGGTGGAGCAGGCGCCGGAGATCAACGAGAGATTTCAGCAGGACATCTACCACAACATTATGTTTAACTACCTGGTCCTCAAGGGCTATCTGGAAGATCCGGAGGATCGGCAGGTGCCTGCGGCGATCAAGGGCCGGCGTCAGACGCTGAAGCCGAAGTTCATCAAGCAGATCGTAGAGGAGCTGACCGAGGACTACGACCTGCCGGATGTGGAGATCCGCAAGGTGCTGATCGAGGAGCTGACAAAGCAGCAGCTCATGCAGGAGGAGGCGGCGGAGCGCCGCCGTCTGGTGGAGGAGCAGGCACAGCGGAAAAAGGCGGAGCAGGAACGCATCAAGGCGGAGAAGGCCGCTGAGAAGGAGCGTCTGCGCCAGCAGCGGGAGGCCGAGCGGGAGCGTATCCGTCAGGAGAAGGCCGCAGAGGAGGCCCGCCTCCAGCAGGAGAAGATGGAGCGGGAGATCGAGGACCGCCGCCGCAGCGGCCTTTTGAAGAAGGAACTGCGCCGCTTCAACGAGGAACTGGCCGACCGTTTGTCCCAGCGGGAAGCGGCGGCAGAGGCGGCCAAGGCCGTCAAGCAGCAGGAGGATTTTGCGGATGCAGCCCGTCTGCTGGAGGAGACGCAGCAGCGTAAGCAGGAGGCTGCCGAGCGCATGGAGCGCCGCCGTCAGGAGGAAGCCCAGCGTTTGCAGCGTGAGGAAAAGGCGGAGAAGGACCGTATCCGTCAGGAAAAGAAAGCGGAAGCGGAGCGCCGCCGGCAGGAGGAGGAAGCCCGCCGCGCCGAGGAACTGCGGAAGCAGCAGGAGGCGGAGGAACGCGCCCAGCAGGAGCAGATGGCGCGGGATATGGCCGTCCTGCAGCCATACCTGGATGAGGTGAGCGTTTTCACTGAAAACAGAGAGAGCAGGCTGCGCCTGCGTGCGGAGGAGGAGCGACGCCGTGCGGAGGACGCAAGACAGCGCGAGGAAGCCCGCCGCCGGCGGAGAGAACAAAAACAACTCGGTAATATTTGATTTAGACAACAGTGGCGTCATAATTACGAAGGGAGGGGCTGGCTGTGAAGAAAAAAGCATACATAAAGATCGCTTGCACGGCGGCCGCCCTTCTGTGCGCCATGGCCATGATCGTCATGAGCTCCTACGCCTGGCTCACCGCGTCCACCAGTCCGGTGGCCGAGGGCATCCAGGTGGCTGTGGGCGGCGGCAGCACCATTCTGCTGGCACCTGATCTGGTGAACAACGAGGGGGTGCACTACCCCGGCGCGTTTGGCGCTACGCTGCGGCTGGACGATCTGCTGGACGCCGATGCGCACAGCGGCCTGACGCCGGTCTCCACGGCAGATGGTCTGAACTGGTATCTGCCGGTGTACTACACGGAGAATGACCCGGAGGTGCGGGCGGTGACGGCCAAAGCGGGAGACCTGAAGCCCTACGATCAGTTTCTGTGTGACGAGACGTTGACGCACGCCAACCTGTCGGCTGACGATGAAAGTGCCGCCGAGGGGAGCTATCTGTACGCTGATTTCTGGGTGGTGTCGCCGGGCAGCCGCTATGAGCTGCGGGTGTCCACCAGCAACGATGCCAGCGGCGCGGGCAGCTATGTGGTGGATCTGCCCCAGGTGGTGGAAACGGAAGATGGCTTCGCCATGCAGACGCCGGAGTACCCGGCGTCCGAGAGCCTTCGCGTGGGCTTTTTGGTGAACCAAAACGCCGCTGCGGACAGTGCGGCCGCTTATGCCGCCAACGGCGGCGACCAGCGCTATACCACGCTGATGGGCGGCTATCAAGAGAAGGGAAAACCGACCTCGCCTCTATACAGCTACAACACATTCCACATCTACGAGCCGAATGGCAGCAGCCACTCGACGCTGGGAGAAACGGGTTATATCGCCACCTATCCGCTGGGCCGGAACGACACTTCCGTTACCGGTATACCGGTGGGCAGCTGGCTCAGTGTGCAGATGGCCAGCCGGTGGGAGAATGTGGTCAACGATGTGTTCAAGGCCAGTGTGCAGCAGGCGGGGGATACGGCGACTGCGGCAGACGTGCAGGCCCGGCTTTATAAGAACCTGGCTGGCCGCTCTGACTATGTGAACAAAGGACAATTTATTCAAAATACCGGTAAGCTCTATGAAAACCTGGGACAGAACGACACTGTTTTGCAAGCCACACTGGAGCAGATGGCTAAAGCAGGGGCTAACGAGAGCAACAGCATCGTGACGCTGGAGCGCAATGTGCCTCAGCGCATCCGGATGTTTATATGGCTGGAGGGACAGGACGCGGACTGCGTCAGCGGCGCGTCCGTAAGCGGCTTTGCCATGCGTATCGAGCTGGCGGGCAGCACAGTAAAATAAGAGACTATGGAAACGAAAGCAACGAAGCGCCGCGTCGGTGACGTTGCCAGCGTGGCGGTGTTGTGCGCGGCGGTGCTGCTGTGTATCACTGTTGCGCTTCAGGTGGCGGCACGAGGCTATGCCAGTGTGATGGGCTACAGCCTGTTCCGGGTGATTACCGGCAGTATGGAACCCACCATCCCGGTAAACGCTGTGATTGTGTGCCGCAGCACGGACATTCACGATGTGGCCATGGGCGATGTGGTGGTATTCCGCTTGGCGGATCTCAGTGGCGAGAAGATCATCACACACCGTGTGAGCGACATCCACACGCAGTCGGACGGCACGGTGACGCTGGAAACGCGGGGCGATGCCAACCCGGTGGCGGACGGTAAGCCTGTGACGCAGCAACAGCTCATTGGCAGGGTGGTTTGGTATTCCGATAAGGAAGGCGGTGTGACCAGGGTGATAGGATTTCTCGGAGGATCAATCGGGTTTCTGGCCTGTATCGTGTTCCCCATCCTGCTGTTGGGCGCGCTGATCCTGCGGGGCAGCATCAACTCCATCCGCCGCCAGCTGCAGGAGGTGGCCAAAGAGATGGATGAGGCAGGGGCTTTGGATGAAGGCATTGAGCTGACGCCGGAGGAATATGAAGAGATATACCGCAAGGTACGGGCAGAGGTACTGGAGGAGCTGAAAAACGAACATGAGTAACAGAGAATTGGCGGAGCGCAGCAGAGCCTCCTTTGGAAAAATATGGAAGCAAGCCCTGTTCGCTCTGGCGGCACTGGCTACGCTGGGCGTGCTGCTCTATTCCCTGACCACGGCCTGGTATACCAATGTGGCGGAGACCACAGAGCTGGTCTTTGAAACGGAGAGCTGGGGCTTCGAGGGCCAGGTCAAAGCGCTGGACACGGGACTGCTCTTAGCACCGGGACAGAGCGCCTGCGCCGCGCTGTCCGTGACCAACGACGGAGAGCAGATCAATCAAATCACGGTGACGGTGGACAAGTCTACCATGCCGGAGGAGCTGCAAAAGCGCATCTACTTCTATGTGCCTGCCGCGGCAAAGAAAAGTGACAAGACGGCGAACCGCGTTTACCTCAGTACCTATGGCGGCTATTCTTACCGGGTCATGCCCAAGAGCACCCTGCTTTTGACGGCGGACAGTGCGGCGGATGCCCCTGTGCGCTGTGAGTGGGTCTATGATGTGCTGGGCTATTACGTCTACGGCACACTGGACACGAAGGGACAGCTTATAACCGGACGGGAGGGCGTGGAAGCGCCGGTCTATATCCGCCCGGTGGAGTATGACTACGACAAGGCCATTTTCCAGGATGACAAGCTGCTGACAGTGGGTGAGGTCAAAGTAGATGACTTTGTGAAGGAGCTGCTGGCCGCCGACGGGTACAAAGACGCGGGCAAAACAAAAGTAGGCGAGTATTACGCCGTGAACACCACCGGGACATCCGGGAGTGAGCAGACCGGCCTGTGGCTGTATCTCTGCACGCAGACGGAGATTGAAGCGGCCACTGTGCTGGATACCCGCATCGGGACATACCGCTATCTGTTGGAGCAGAAGGACGAGCAGAGTAACTCTATTGCGCTGGTTGCGGATCAGACCGAGAAATACGGGGATGTGGCCACGTTGTTGGATGGCGCTAAGGCCACCATTCAGATCGCCGGGCAGAACCTGCGGACGAGCATTGCGGACGTGACCGAGGTGAAGAGCCTGACTGCGGCACTAACGCAGGGCAAAAGCGTCCGGCTGGCCGGAGATATGACGCTGGAGGAGGCCGTCACCATCCCGGCGGATAAAGATGTGATCATCGACCTGAACGGCAAGCAGCTGACCACCGCTGTGGTGGGGCAGCCGGTGCTGGAGAGTGCACCGGGCAGCAGCATCACGGTGCTCAACGGCACGATCAACGGCGGCAGCCGCGATACGGCGGTGCATCTGGTGGGCAGCAGCGCGGCGTTCAGCGGCGTGACCATTCAGGGACGCCTGCTTATCGACGACAAGAACGAAAGCAACGAAAATGGCACTGTCTCCGTGGTGCGGCTCAGCAACTGCACGCTGAAGACCGTGGGCGACGAGCAGGTGGGCGTTCATGTATTTGGCAACGGCGCTGCGTCCAGCAGCCGCACGGTGCTGTTGGTGGAGGACTGCACCATCGAGAGCACCTTCGCCGGTATTCTGGGCAACGGCTCGGACGACTGCTACGGCACGGATATTCAGGTGCTCAACAGCACCGTGAAGGGAAAGTATGCCGGCATCTACCAGCCCCAGCGGGGCAGCCGCCTGCTGGTGCAGAACAGCACAGTGGAGGGCCTGACCGGCATAGCCGTCAAGGGCGGCACGGTCACGATCCAGAACTGCATCGTCAACGGCACGGCAGAAGAGGGCTTTCTTCCCACGGAGGATCAGGTCAAGGCCAGCAGGAACGGCTGGCTGGACACCGGTGCAGGCGTCTATGTGGAGGCCAATTACGACTGGGCGGACGAGATCACCCTGACGATCACGGACAGCACCATCTCTGCCAAGACAAAGGATGTCCCCAGTATACTGATTGTGGGCGAGAAGGCGGATGCGGTGACAGCAAACAGCAATTATTCAAATACGAATACGAATACGAATACGAATGCGAATGCGAATGACCAGTTATCCGGCATCGGATGACAGACCATAGGGAGAAGCAGCTATCCATGAAAAAACGGGCAGGGACAAGTCAATATGCGCTGTGTCTGGCGGCGGTGCTGCTGCTGGCGTGCGGCATTTTGCTCCTGGGTACGGCGCGGGCGCGTTTTTCGTCCTCCGTTTCAAAGGAGGTAGCGCTTCAGGCCCGGCCGCTGGAACCGCTGCGGCTGGCGCCGCAGGACACTGGTGATACATGGCAGATGGTCGATGGCAGCTGTATACGCACATTCCTGCTGGAATACGACGGTACGCAGGAGAAAAGCGACGTGACCGTAGGCGTTACGCTGCTGGCCAGCCTGGGCATTGAGACACCGGAAGCACTGGACATCACGCTGGCGGTGGAAGAGCCGAACGACACACCCGTTGCCAAACCGGAGAATGGGAGCGTTGAGGGCGTGGACACGGCGGACACAGCGGAAGTGCCGCAGGACGACACGCTGGATGCTGCGCCTGAAAAGAAGATGGTGACGTATCGCGGCATTGCGGAGGAAATTTCGAAGGGATCGGCGCTGTGGTATTCCTTTGGCCCTGGCTGGTGCTACCGGTTCTGCCCGGTGACGTCTGTGCAGAGTACGGTAGACGGGCAGGCAGGGGAGATACAGGAGCAGGTCGGGCCGGAAGTGACATGGACGGTCAAGGCCGGTGAGCGGTGGCAGAAGACCATAACGGTCGCGGTCAGGGCTGATGCGGACATTCGTTATGATGCGCTGCTGCGGCTATGCGCCGACGTGCGCGGCGAGAAGGGAAACGAATGACAAAGGGACTGCGGACAACTGTATACGCGGCAGCGGCGCTGACATTGGCGGCGCTGCTGGTGCTGCTTTTGATGCCGGCCCAGGCGCGTTACCTGCGTACCGCCCAGTGGCAGGCGTCCTATGCCGCGTCACCGTCTGAACTGACCAGTGACCTCCTGGCGCTGCGCGATGACAAGGCGCAGCTCCTGCTGGCGGACTGGAGTCCGACGGCGGGGGAGATGAAGACGGTGACGTTTGACATGACCTGCCCGGCAGAGCTGTTGCAGGTGTCAACGGTCGAGGAAACGGCGGAAACGCAGCCTGCAGAGCCCATATCGGTGGCGCTGGGCGCTGTGGATAAGAATTTACAGGCGGAGACGCAGACAAGCTATACTGTAAGCGACGATGTGGCCATCATCACCGTGGCCTTGAAGCTGACGGCGCAGACTGTGCCCAAAAGCCCGGTGGCGGTGTGTATGCCCATCCACGTGGAGTTGGCGGGCGCGGCGGATACCTGGTTTGGCGGCAAACTGAGCTTTACGCTGTGTCCCGCGGCAGAGGGTGGATCATCCGCTGAAGAACCGGGGCTTTTCAACGATGAGGCCAGCATGACGGAGTATGACCCAGCGCAGCCCTTTTATGTGCAGTATACGCTTCCCGCTGGCTGCACCGCGGCTGAAATGAAACTGGACGATGCAGGCTTCCCGAGAGGAACACGGTTCAGCACGGACAATGGCATTAGCTATTCGGTGCTGTGTGAGGGCAGACCGATCCCGGTGGAGGCGGGCAGCCAGTCGCTGCTGGTGGATATGAGCAGGGCGACTACGGGGAATGGCAACAGAACGCTGCGGCTCACTGCCAATGGCCAGGACGGGAAGGTATTTACCGATACCCTTGCGCTGACGGCGAAAAGCTGGAGCGGCCATGGGGCTGTCACATATACGGAGGATGGCCTGCCTTCCATGCAGATTCAGCCGTGGAACAGCGGAAGCCTGCAGGTCACGGCGGCCGTGGAACAGCTGGCAAGGGTGGAAGAGCCTGTGCTGACGGAGAAGCAAGAGAATACAGCCCAGCAGCAACCGCAGACCACCGTTAAGTATGTCAGCGCAGACAAAGTGGTCCAGATCAAATGGACAACGGCGGTTGAAGGGGAAGATGCGGCGACTGAGGGCAGCAGCTCCACCAACGCCGCGGAAACGCAGACCCTGACGCTGCTTCCGGCGAAGGGCATCTCCCGTGTCCCTGCCGGTACTTACCGCGTGACGATCTGCTGGAAGTGCAACGACGTTCTCATAGCGGAGCGTGTGATCCCCTTTTTCGTGACCCGGTGAAGCGCTTGAAGCTGTCCCCGGTGGAGCTTCGGTAGTGGCTTTTATTTCTGGCTTCATTTGGTTTGTTTTCCCGGCGTAGAGTGGCTATTTTCGCCCAAATCGAATATGTAGCCTCCGTGAAATACATGAAATACATAGCAGCATTGAGGGTGTAGTAAAGAGATTCCCGGCAGCTTGCGGAAAACGCAGTCTGCCGGGGATTTTCATTTTTCAATTTTGCAGCTTTCTCGTTGCAAACATCTCAAAATTATGATAGGATGGCATATAAAGAATATATATCCAAGATAAAGCAGGGATTATAGTGAAACGAATCAGAAATGGATTTACGTTGATGGAAATGCTGATCGTCATTGCGATCATCGCTGTATTGATGGCGATTGCGATCCCGGTATTTTCATCACAGCTTGATAAAACCCGAGAAGCGGCGGACCTTGCAAATGTGCGCTCCGCTTATGCACAGGTATCTGCAGAGGCACTGCTGGGGAATTCGGAGACCACCGTGACCGTTGACCTGAAGCAGAAGCGGGCCGACTGGCAATCGGTCGATCCGGTGAATATCGGCGGTATCGTCCATTACAAAGATCAAGGAGACACGAATAATTGGAAAGGCGTTGCTGCGCCGAATGGAACCTGTGTTGTTTCATATAATGAGAATTACGGAATCATTCTGACTTGGAGCGGGAAAGCCGACCCTTCTGCCCCCAAGTATCCGTTTAACACAAGCGTGACGGATTTCTTCCCACTTCTATATAGTACAGATTTTTGGAAAAACGGCGCTGTAAATACTCACTCCAACTTCGAGTTTGACTCCAGGTGTCCGAAGTCAGATTATGTTCCGGCTATCTACGAAGCAATCGGAAAGTTGGACAACAGTCTCCTGCAGCAGCCGGACTGCACATGGGCCTTTCTCGGCGACGGAAGAGACGGGAAAAAAGCAAATCGGTATCTTTTCTGGACGTCTCTGAACACTAACGATGTCGGAGCCGGAAAAAACATCCCCGTAATTATTCAAACCGGCGACGGGAAATATTACGTTGCCGAAACCACGACCGGCGAGCGAAAAAAAGACGGCAAAACCTATGTTGCCGTTTCTCAATCACTTGTTTTGCAAAAGCAATATAAGGAAATCCTGGAAAAAGGAGAACAGTATTCCTCCTTGGAAGCAGCATACGATGCCTATCTCAAAGCCTTGGACGATTCCAAGTATGATTCGGTGCGCCAGTCTTAAGGTGCGTTGCTCCGCTATAATCGCTGCCGAATCGACCATGAGGTAATCTGCGGGAACAGCCGCAGGCCATTCAATGCGATGGCCTGCGGCTGTCGGTATTTTTTGATTATGGCATCCCACGGGCATGGGGGCATCTCCGGCTCTGCTTTTGCCGCGTCCTATCGGACAAAGAAGCGATAAAGAGTCTTCTCACGGTATGTCACACCGGCCCGCAGGATGGGAGAGGGAAAGGCCGCATGATTCACAGCGTCCGGAAACCGCTGTGTTTCCAGGCAAAGCCCGTGGAAAGGCCCATAGAGTGCCCCTTGCTTTCCGCTGCGTTCCGTCAGCCATCCCGCCGTATATAGCTGCATTCCCTCCATTGAGGTGGTCATTTCCATTCCGATGCCAGTGGCAGGACACCACAGTTCCACCGCCGGTGCTTGCCCCGCATTGAGAACATAGTTGTGATCATATCCATGCCCGCCGTTCAGAGATACATTGCGGAGGCGGCTCTTCATCTCCGTGGGAGCACGGAGGTCCAGCAGTGTCCCCTCCACCTCCGCCAGCTGTCCCGTTGGGATGTTCTCTTCATCTGTCGGCGTATAGTGGTCGGCCCGTACCGTCAGCACATGGTCATCCACCGTGCCGCTGTCGTGGCCACCCAGATTGAAATAGGCGTGGTTCGTCAGGTTAACCACGGTGTCCTTCTCCGCCGCCGCACGGTACTCTATGGTGAGCGTACTGTCTGCCAAGCGGTAGGTGACCTCCACACGGACAGCGCCGGGGAAGCCCTCCTCCCCGTCGGGGGAGGTGTAGGTGAACGTGACCGCATTCTCGGCGCAGGTGAAGTCCCACAGCTTCTTGTGGAAGCCCTCGTTTCCTCCGTGGAGGCAGTTCTTTCCCTCGTTTGCCGTAACACGGTACGCCGTGCCGTCGATGCTGAAGGCCGCCCCGCCGATGCGGTTGGCACAGCGCCCGATAGTTCCGCCGAAGCAGGCATCCATGTGCCGATAGCTTTCCAACTCGTCGTAGCCCAGGCAGATGTCCGTCATCTTGCCGTTTCTGTCCGGCACATAGATGCTACGGACGGCTGCGCCGTAGGGCAGCAGCCCCACGGCACAACGGCTGGTGGAAAGCTCGATGAGGGGGACATCCCTGCCGTCCAGCACGCCAAAGGGTATCAGTCGGCACATACCTCAGCCCTCATAGCCGTTGGGGTGGCCGCTGTGCCACGCCCACGCGTCGGCAACGATCTGCTCCAGACTGCGGCTGGGCTTCCAGCCCAGCACCTCAGCAGCCTTTTTGTTGGAGGCGATCAGGACGGAGGGATCACCGCTGCGGCGCGGCTCCACCTTCACCGGTATCGGCCTGCCTGTGATGCGGCGCGCCGTGTCTATGATCTCCCGCACGGAATAGCCCGTTCCGCTGCCCAGATTGAACACATCGCTCTTACCGCCCCGATCCAGATACTCCAGCGCCAGCAGGTGCGCCTCCGCCAGATCCTTTACATGGATGTAGTCCCGCACGCAGGTGCCGTCTGTCGTGGGATAGTCCTCGCCGAAGATGCCGATATGCTCCTGCCGTCCCAGCGCCGTTTTCATCACCAGCGGGAGCAGGTGGGATTCCGGCTCGTGATCCTCGCCGATGCCTGCCTCCGTGTCGGAACCGGCGGCATTGAAGTAGCGCAGCGCCGCATAGCGGATGCCATAGGCTCTGTCACACCATTTCAGCATATTCTCAATGGCCAGCTTGGTGGCGCCGTAGGGGTTGGTCGGCTCTGTACGGTCGCTTTCCTCAATAGGCTGTTTCTCCGGCTCTCCGTAGGTGGCCGCCGTGGAGGAGAACACGATCTTATCCACGCCATGCGCCTTCATCGCTGAGAGCAGCGACACCGCGCCCTCCACATTATTCCCGTAGTATTTCAGCGGATCAACAACGCTCTCGCCCACCAGCGAGAAGGCGGCGAAGTTGATAACGCCGTCGATCTTGTTCTCCGAGAATACCCGATGCAGGAAGGCGGTGTCCCGTAGATCTCCCACGCAGAACTTCTGCGCTCCCTTGACAGACTGCCAGTGCCCGGTACGCAAATTGTCCACCACGACCACCTCATAGCCCTGTTTGACCAGCAGTACCGTCATGTGGCTGCCGATATATCCGGCACCGCCAGCCACCAAAATGGTTTTCATACTCGCGTCCTCCTTCTTTCATACACTTTGAATAAACCGCAGAAAGGCTTTCTGCCCCTCCGGGGTGCGCTTAAAGACGCCGGCGTGCTCCAGAACCGTGGCGAACACCGCGCCCACCTCCTGCCGCAGCAGCTCTCCGGCGTTTTCCGCCGTGAACACATGGCGGCTTTTCAGCTCCTCCGCCCAGTCCGCGTGCTTGGCCAGCGGCTCGTCCCGGCGCAGATCGTCGCCCCGCACCAGTGCCCGCGCTACGCCGTCCAGCTCGTCCTTCAGCCGCGCCGGAAGCACCGCCAGACCCATGACCTCGATGAGGCCGATGTTCTCCTTCTTGATGTGGTGCAGCTCCTGATGGGGGTGGTACACCCCCAGGGGATATTCCGCGGTGGTGATGTTGTTGCGCAGCACCAGATCCAGCTCGAACTGCCCTTTCCGCATCCGGGCGATGGGGGTGATGGTATTGTGGGACTCGCCGTCGGTCTCCGCGAACACAAAGGCCGCCTCGTCCGTGTAGCCCCGCCACGCGGTGAGGATGCGCTCCGCCAGCTCCACCAGACGCTGATCATCTTTGCAGCGGAGCCGGATCACAGACATGGGCCACTTGACAATGCCGGCCTCCACATCCTCGAAGCCCCGGAAGGTGACATGCTTCTCCACAGGGGCTTTTTCCATGGCAAAAGCATGGCGGCCACCCTGGAAATGGTCGTGGCTGAGAATAGAGCCGCCCACGATGGGGAGATCGGCGTTGCTGCCCACAAAATAGTGGGGGAATTGCCTGATGAAGTCCAGCAGTCGGCGGAAGGTCGCCCCGTCGATCTTCATGGGGGCGTGCCGGCCGTTCAGAACGATGCAGTGCTCGTTGTAGTAGACATAGGGGCTGTACTGGAGGAACCAGTCCTCCTGATGGATGGTGACGGGGATGATCCTGTGGTTCTGCCGGGCGGGGTGGTTGAGCCGTCCCGCGTAGCCCTCGTTCTCTCTGCACAGCAGGCACTTCGGATAGCCGCGCTGGGGGGCGGCCTTCGCCGCGGCGATGGCCTTGGGGTCCTTCTCCGGCTTGGAGAGATTGATGGTGATGTCCAGTTCCCCGTAGGGGGTGGCGGCCTTCCACTTCCTATCCCTCGCAACGCGGTAACGGCGGATGTAGTCCGTGTCCTGACAGAAGCGGTAGAACCAGTCCGTCGCCGTCTTCGGGGAGTGGCGGTACTTTTCCTGAAAGCTCTGAATGACCTGAGAGGGGCGGGGCGTCAGTATGCCCATCAGCTCCGTGTCGAAAAGGTCGCGGCTGACCGCGTCATTCTGTATGACGCCCCGCGCCGCCGCGTCTTCCAGCAGCTCCCTCAAGATGTCCTCCAAGGGCCGCTCCCGCGCCGTCTGCGGATCTTCCCAGGATTCCAGCTTCATAGCTTGTAGCAGGGCGTTGGAGGCCCATGTGCGGTCACATTCCTCTATAAGCCCTGTGCGCAGGGCGTAGCCCAGCAGATCTTCAATGGCCTGATAGCACATGACGCACCCCCTATCCCAGCCGGATGCCGCCGGCCGGCCGGATGCGCACCACGTGGCAGCAGCCCCGTCCCAGCGAGGCTTCCACCCTGTCGCGGAAGCCGTCCAGCATATCCAGCGGCACGAACGCCTGCGCCGTGCCGCCGAAGCCGCCGCCGTGGACACGGACAGCGCCCCGCCCCTCCAGCATACGCTCGCACAGGGCGATGGTCACCATCAGCTCCTGCGCCGCCGTGCCGCCGGTGGGAATGATATTCTGCAAATACATGGCGGAGGAGCGCCCCGACTTCCGCACCAGCGCGAGAAACCGTTGGAAATCGCCGCTGCGGAGCGCCTGTACCTCCTCCCGCACGCGGCGGTTCTCGCCGTAGACGTGGAAGGCGCGGTTTACCGCCCGATCCCCCGCCGCCTTTCTGACCTGGGGCAGCTCCGCAAGGAAGGCCTCCTCCGGCACCTCCCGCAGCACCTCTTTGCCGAACACGCGGCAGACCGCCCGCAGCTCCTCGGTGATGGCACTGTACTCACCGGTCAGATCCTCGTGTCCCGCGCCGGAGTCCAGAATACACAGGGCATATCCGCAGGCGTGGAGATCCACATCCAGCCGCTCCACCGCCGGGTGGGCTGTATCCGCGAAGTCGATGGCCACCACGCCGCCCACGGAGGAGGCCGTCTGGTCCATCAGGCCGCAGGGCTTTCCGAAGAACACGTTTTCCGCATACTGGCCGATCTGCGCCAGCTCCACAGGGGTACAATGCCGCTCCCAGAGCAGCTCATTGAGCATCGTCCCCAGCAGTACCTCAAAGGCGGCGGAGGAGCTGAGGCCGCTGCCCTTGGGGACGGTGGAGGTCATATACACGTCCAGACCCCTGCCCCGCAGGGCACAGCCCAGCTCCTGCATCCGGGACGCCACGCCCCGGATCAGCGCCGCCGATGTGTTTTTCTCCCCCTCCTGCGGAGTCAGCTCCCGAAGGGATACCTCCGTCATGGGATAGCCCTGGGACAGCACGCGGATAACACCGCTGTCGGTGACGGCTGACGCCGCCAGAATGTCCAGATCCACGGCGGCGGCCAAAACGCAGCCCCGCTGGTGATCGGTGTGGTTGCCGCCCAGCTCTGTGCGGCCCGGCGCACTGAACAGCGCCTGCGCCGGATAGCCAAAGGTCAGGCGGAAGCCCTCCGCGGCCTCCATACAGCGGGTGCGAGCCCGATCCTTGCCCTCCTTGCCGTAAAGGCGGATGAGGGTTTCTTCAAATGAGAGCTGCTCCAGACATGCCTCCAGCCTTGTATGTATCGTCATCTGCTCCTCCTTGTTCTCTTCGTGAAGGGGCTTATCCCCTTTGGGGGCGTCAGCCCTCCGGCTGCTCCGCCGTGACCGCCTCGTACCGCAGCCATACGTAGCTGCCGTCCGTTACCTCCATCCCCTGCGGGGGTGTTCCCTCTGACGAGAGGGAGACGGCCATGCTTATCAGGCTCTCCGCCAGGCCGACGGCATCGTTGCGAACGGTGCCCTCCAGCGTTCCCTCCCGCAGCGCCTCCATTGCCGGCGGTGTGGCATCCACACCCACGATGAACGGCAAACTGCTTTTACCCAGCCCGGCCTCGGTGCAGGCGTCGATAGCGCCCAGCGCCATGTCGTCGTTGTTGGCAAAGACCACCTCTATCGCATCCCCGAATTCCCGAAGCCATTGACGCATCCGGATGCCGGCCTGCCCGCGCTGCCAGTTGGCGGCGGCGCTGGCCAGCTTCTCCGTGGAGACGCCGGCCTTTATCAGGGTAGAGATGCTGTACTCCGTCCGGAGCAGGGCATCCTGGTGTCCCGGTTCTCCCTCCAGCATCACGTATTGCAGCACGCCGTCGCCATTTCGGTCCAGCTCGTCCCGACGGCTCTGCCATGCGTCCAGCACCAGCTCGCCCTGCAATACCCCGGCGTCCCCCGCCGGAAGCCCCACATAGTAGGCATGCTGCCAGCGGCGCAGATCCTCCTCCACCGGCTCGCGGTTAAAGAAGATCACCGGCACATCCGCTGCCTGTGCCTTGTCGATGATAACGGCCGCCGCCGTGCGATCCACGACATTGACGCAGATCACATCGTAGCCCCGCTCCAGAAAGCGATCTACCTGCTCGTTCTGCGTGGCCTGACTTTCTTTGCCGTCGGCAATATATAAATTGATCTTTATGTCCTGACCATCTCCCGTTTCCAGCGCAGCCCGCTGCAATTCTCGGGTCACGGTTTCGATAAAGGTATCCTCCTGTTGGTACAGCGCCACTCCGACCCGAAGCGTTCTGCCCACGCCTGTATCCGCACGGCAGGCAGGCAGCGCCAGCAGCAGGGTCAGCGCGGCGATCAGGCAAACGATCCTCTTCATACCGTCTCCTCTCCCTTACAAGCTCATGTCACGGGGAACAGCAGCTTCTGGTTGTCGTTGTCGTACATGTTCTCCTGCCGGACGATGGAAAAAGCCACGGTGGGTGCGCCCGTCCATTCCTCATGCCGCGCCAGCGCCGCCGCAGCATCCACCGCCAGATACCCTGCGGAGAACACATTCAGCGCGGCGATGGCCGTCACGCGGCCCTCCTCCAGCGCGGCAGCGATGGCGGGTGTAGAGCCGCAGCCATATAGCAGGGGAAAGCTCTCATCGTTCTGCGCCAGCTCCGCCGCCTCCGCCAGCACCGCCGCCTCGAAGGCGACCACCGCGCCCGGTCTTTCAATCCGCAGAATGTCCGTGAAGGAGGCGGTGTCAGCGCTCCACTGATATATCCGTACCTGCCGCCCCGCTCGCTCCAGGGTCTCCCTTGCCGCCAGCATCCGCTCCCGTATCCCATTGTCTCCGGGCAGGCTGTCCAGCAGCAGCACCGTGCCGCCGGTCGGTACGCCGTTGCACGCCGCCTCGCCCAGTGCCTCGCCCAGCGCCTGATGATCCATGGTCACAGCGGCTCCGGCACCCCATTCGGTCATATCCGTTTCCACCGTCACCAGTGCCGTCCTGCCCGCCGCCGCGGATACAGCCTCACCCAGCACGCCCCGATCCGCCGGAAGCAGCAGGATAGCCTGTGTGCCTCCCGCCGTCTCCCTCTCCAGCAGATGCGCCTGCTCGGCGGCGCTGTTGTCCGCGGTGGGCGTCAGGAAGCGCAGCTCCACATTCAGATCCTCCGCCGCCTGCTCCATGCCCCTTCGCATGGTGGAAACTGCGCCGTCTCCGTCGCGAAGGATGACAGACATCTCCAGCAGAGCGGGCTGATTCTTCCGTTCGCCGGGAGCAAAGGCCAACAGCCAGAAGAGTATGCTCAATCCGATCAGGGGAAGCACCAGTTGAAATAACACCTTTCGGCTCATGCCTCTCCCTCCCTCCGATATTTCCGCATCTCATTTTCTCCCAGTACAGGCAGGCAGATACGCACCACCGTCCCTCTGTCCGGCTCGCTGCGGATGGTCAGGCCGTAGGCTGGGCCGAAGGTCAGTTGTATCCGCTGGTGGACATTACGCAGACCGATGCCCGAGCCCCCCGGCCTTGCGGCAGACACGGAGATGCCGGGATTCAAAAGCTGCTCCACCACCTGCTCCGGCATTCCGGGCCCGTTGTCCTCCACTTCGATGACCATGTTCTCGCCCTCGCGGAAGGCGCGGATGTGGATCTCGCCGTCGCCGTCCGCGTATTCCATGCCGTGATAGATGGCGTTTTCCAGGATCGGCTGGATGATCAGCTTGACGGTATACAGTCTCTCCACACCCTGCTCCACGGAGATGTCTGCGGAGAATTTGTTTTTATACCTCATTTTCTGAATGGCCAAATAGTTCCTGGCGTGCTCCAGCTCGTCCCCGATGGGGATGCTGCTGCTGCCCTTGCTGAGGGATATGCGGAAAAATCGTGCCAGCGCCGTCAGCATGGCCACCGCCTCCTGCGTCCGCCCGTTTTCCGTCATCCATACCACGCTGTCCAGCGTATTGTAGAGGAAATGGGGATTGATCTGAGATTGCAGCACGTCCAGTTCGCTGCGCCGCTTTTCCTCCTCCTGCCGGAGAATGTCCTCCATCAGATGACGCATGGTGGACACCATGGACTGCACGGAGCGGCTGAGATGCTCCACCTCATAGGGGCCGTCCACATCGAAATCCACGGACTCCGCGCCCTTTTCCAGCTCACGCACCGCAAGCTCCAACTTCTTCATGGGCGCAGTGATCCACTCTGAAAGCCGGAGGTTCACGAATACCAGCAGGAAAATGGAGAAGATCACCACGAACATGGCGAACAGCAGAAGCTGGCTGTAGTTGTCCCGCAGCGTCTCCACCGGCACCACGCCCACCAGCTTCCAGCCGGTGTAGCCCACGGTCTTGACCGTCACCTGCCGCCGCTGGGACAGGAACCTCTCCGTGTGTGTCCCGTCGGAATAGGCCGCGGCGGTCAGATTGTTCTCCTCCTGCAAGCCTGCGTAGATCAGCTGCTGACGGGGATGGTAAATGATTTCGCCGCTCCCGTCGATCAGGTAAAGGTATCCTTGCCCGTTGGAGAGGGACACCTCCTTGCAGATCTGCTCGATGCCGCTGAAGCTCATGTCCACCAGAAGCACGCCGCTTTGCATGACGCCGCCGCGTGACAGTTCCACGTGACGGCTGAGAGAGACCACCCAGTGATACCGCGAATCGGGGTCATCAAACAGATTTTGCACGTGGGGTGTGGAGAAGTGCAGGTTTTCAATACGCTCCATAGCGGTGGTGAACCAGCTCTCACGGCTGGGAGTCACACTGTTTTTCAGCTCGCTCAGAGGGGTGGCGGAGACCAGGCTGCCGCTTCCGTCAAACACCGCCAGCGACACCAGCACCTCCCGGTCCTTTGCATAGAGCAGATCTAAGGCGTCCCGCAGCTCCCGCGCCATGTCCTCCCGCTGCAGATCCGTGCTTTTTATAACGCGGTAGTACACCGTATCCGATACCCGCATCATGTTGCGCAGATAGCTGTCCAGGTTCAGGTTCACCTGCGCCAGCACACGCTGACTGCTCTCCGCTGCCATCGCGTTGGAGGAGGAGGAAAAGCGCAGCATCAGAGCGACCCCCAGAAACAGCATGCCCATCACTGCCACGGTGGTAAAGGCGACTGACAGGATCAGCTGAATACTGGCGCTATGATACAGTTGTTTCCATTTTCCTCTGAAGCAGGAAGCTCTCTTATCCACTGGGGGCTCCTCTCTCCGCCCGTCACCTGCCCGCGCCGCGGTATTTCGTCGGCGTCGTGCCGAAGTGACGCTTGAACACATAGCTGAAGTAGTTGGGGTCCTCATAGCCGCACTGCCGTGCGATCAGGTACGTCTTTTCCTCTGTGGTGCGGATGGCCTCGGCAGCTGCCTCCATCCGCACCATCGTGACATAGGCGGTAAAGGTCGTGCCCGTCTCCCGCTTGAACAGCGTGGAGAAGTAGGTGGAGCTTAGATGCAGATAGGCGCACAGCTTTTCCACCGACAGGTCGCTCTCCCCGTAATGCTGGCGAATGTACTCCTTGGCTGTCTCCACCGTCCGCCCCGCCGATGCCGTCTGTCGGCGGCGGATCAGCGTGTGGAGGCGCAGACAGCGCTCCGCGCACCAGTCCTCCAGCTCTGTTAAGCTGGGAAGCTCGGACATCTGCGGGGGCAGGGAAAAATCTGCGCCGAAAACCTCCTCCGCGCCTATGCCGGAGCGCCGCGTCAGCTTCAACAGATGCGTCACCAGTTCCATAAGAAACAGATTGTACTGTCCGGCGGAGGGCTTCGCCTCCCGGAGCTTTCCTGCCAGTGTTGCCGCCGCGCTTCGGACCTCTCTGCCATTCCCCAGCTTTATGGCGGCGGTCAGCGCCCGCTCGTCCGCCTCGTCAAAGGAGAGCAGCAGGCTTCTGTCCGGCTCCAGATCACCGATGTAGATGACCTGTCCCCGCCCTACCATGGAACGGTATTCCAGCGCCGTCCGCGCCTCGGCGGCGGAACGCGGGAGGCCGGAAAGCTCCCGGCACGGTGTGCCTACGCCCACCGTCAGAGTCAGTCCTAAATAGGCCGAGGCCAGCGCGCAGGCGCGGTCCAGAGCGCGGATCAGGTCATAGACGGAAAAGGTCTCCGTCAGGCTGACGATGGAAGCGATCCAATCGTTGTACAAAAAGAGCTTGCACCTGTCTTCCGTCAGGGCCTCCTCCAGCAGCTTTTGGACGGACAGCGTGGACAGCGGCGCATCGCGGCTGCCGCCGATGTAAGCAAGAGCCGCCGCCCATTTTCCCCCGGAAAGATCAATATCCAGCTGCGCCGCCCGCTCCTCAACCTTTCCCAGTTCTATGCGCCCGCTCAGCAAATTGGCATAGAACAGCTCCTGCAGAACCGGCAGATTCTCCGTGTAGCGGATGCGGAGTCGCTCCGTATCCCGTCTCTCCTCACGCTCCCGGTCCAGCTCTGCCTTCAGCCGCCGCAGTACGGCGGACAGTTCATCGGCATTGATGGGCTTGAGAATGTACTCCGATACATTCCTCCGAATGGCCTGCTTGGCATACTCAAAATCGTCAAAGCCGGAAAAAATCACAAATTTAGAGACCGGCAGAAGCTCTGTCAGGCTGCCGCAGAGCTCCAGTCCATCCATAAACGGCATTTTGATGTCGGTAAGAACCACATCGGGAAGGATCTCCTCCGCCAGTTCCAGCGCATCCCGTCCGTTGGAGGCTTCTCCCGCCAGAGAAAAGCCAAGGCCCTGCCAGTCCATCTTCCGGCTGATACCCTCGCGGATATTTTCCTCATCGTCCACCAGCAGCACACGGTACAGCTCCACAGCTCCGCCCCCTCTCCCTTTTACACAGAGTATACCACACTCTTCCGATAAAGCAAAGATGGCTCGCGAAGGCGTGCCATCTTTGCATGAGATCACTTTTTCACAAGGTACTTCCGCATATCAAGGGCACAGGCAAACAGGATGATCGCGCCCTTGATGAGATATTGCAGATCCTGCGGCACGCCCACCATGGTCAGCCCGATGAAGATCAGCCGCAGCATCAGCACGCCGATGACGATGCCGCTGATCTTGCCGATGCCGCCTACGAAGGACACGCCGCCGATGACGCAGGCGGCAATGGCATCCAGCTCGTAGTTCAACCCGGTATTGGCCGTGTTGGAGCCAATGCGTGCGCCCTCAATGAAGCCGGTAAAGCCGTACATGGCGCCGGCCAGCGCAAAGACACCCACTGTGATGGCAAACACGTTGACGCCGGACACCCGGGCCGCTTCCTCGTTGGAGCCGAGGGCAAACATATTCTTGCCGAAGGTGGTCTTATTCCAGATAAACCACATGACGGCTGTCAGCACAACTGCAAACAGAACATACATGGGGACGGGCGTACCGTTGATGCGGAACAATTCTCCCTTGACGAAGCTGGTGTAGGATGGATCGAGGTTGGAGATGGCCATGCCATTGTTGTTGCCCTGCTGCACATACAGCAGCAGGCAGGTATACAGGATCAGCTGCGTGCCCAGCGTCACGATGAAGGGGTGCAGCTTGAATTTCGCCACGAACAGGCCGTTGAAGCAGCCGATTGCCGCGCCGATGAGCATGGCAAGCAGGATGACCACCGGGATGGGCAGCGTGCCGATCTCCGGCCACATCTTGTTTGCGGTGTTGGCGGCGTTCTGAAGCAGCGACGCGGAGATGCAGGCGGTCAGTCCCACGGCTCGGCCTGCGGACAGGTCTGTGCCGGTAAGCACGATGCACCCGCCGATACCCAGCGCAGCGGGGAGATAGGCCGCCGTCTGGGAAAAGATGTTGATGAGGGACGGAGGCTTGATGAAATTGGGGTTTCTGATGGCGATATAGATGACCGCGATGATCATGATGATGATCAATGCGTTATTCAAAAGGAGATCGCCCACCCGTCTGGCCGTCAGCGGCTGGCGGACGCGCACTTCCTTTTCCTGTGCTCTTCTTTCCTTGTTCACGATCGTCGCTCCTCCTTACACATATTTGGCCGCCAGCGTCAGGATCTCCTCCTGACTGGTGGTTCGGGCATCCACCTCACCGGCCAGCAGTCCGCCGGACATGACCAGAATGCGGTCGCAGATCCCCAGCAGCTCCGGCATCTCGGAGGACACCATGATCACGCCCTTCCCCTCCCTGGCAAGGTCGAGGATCATCTGATATATCTCGTACTTCGCACCCACGTCGATGCCTCGGGTGGGCTCGTCCAGCAGCAGCACCTCCGGCTTGGTCAGAAGCCAGCGCCCGATGATGACCTTCTGCTGGTTGCCGCCGGAGAGTGATCGTATTTGCGTGGACTGTCCGGGCGTTTTGATGTGCATAGCCTGTATGGCCCAGTCAGTATCCTGCCGCATCTTTCTTTCACTGAGGCAGATGCCGCCCATCAGATAGCTTCTCAGGTTGGAGATGACGGTGTTTTCCCGGATGTCGCGGATGCCGAAGATGCCCGTGGCGCGGCGCTCCTCCGTCAGCAGGGCAAAGCCGTTTTTGATGGACTCCTGGGGTGTCCTGTGTCGGAGAGCCTTTCCATGCAGGCGGATGCTCCCGCTGGCCTTCGTCATTGCGCCGAAGAGGTTCTCCAGCACCTCCGTGCGCCCGGAGCCATCCAGTCCGGCGATGCCCAGCACCTCGCCCCTGCGAAGCTGGAAGCTGGCGTCCTTCAGGCGGGTATACCGGCCAGCGAGATGCTCCACCTCCAAAATCACCTCGCCGGGTACATTGTCCTTAGGCGGGAAACGGTTGGTCAGCTCGCGACCCACCATCAGCCTGATGATTTCCTCTATGGTCAGGTCGGCGGCGCGGCGCGTGGCCACCCATTTGCCGTCCCGCATGATGGTCACTTCATCGCTGATGCGGAGTATCTCATCCATTTTGTGGCTGATATAGATGATGCCGCAGCCCTGCTCCCGGAGCATGTTGATGATACGGAACAGATGCTCCACCTCTGCCTCCGTCAGAGAGGAGGTGGGCTCGTCGAACACGATGACCTTGGCGTTGTAGCTGACCGCCTTGGCGATCTCCACCATCTGCCGCTGGGAGACAGGCAGCGTGGACATGATGGCTTTGGGATCGACGCGGACGTCCAGCTCGTCGAAGATCTCCCCTGTACGTCTTCGCATGATGCCCTCGCTGACCATGATGCCCGCTACCTTCGGGTAGCGACCCAGCCACAGGTTGTCCATCACGCTGCGGGTGAGAGCCTGGTTCAGCTCCTGATGCACCATTGCCACGCCGCCTTCCAGCGCTTCCTTTGAATTCTTGAAATCCACCTCTTTGCCGTCCAGCACGATCGTGCCCTCGTCCTTGGCGTAGATGCCGAAAAGGCACTTCATCAGCGTGGATTTGCCCGCGCCGTTTTCACCCATCAGCGCGTGGACGGTGCCGGGTCGGACGGTAAGGGAAACGCCGTCCAACGCCTTGACACCGGGGAACTCTTTCGTAATATTTCGCATTTCCAGCAATGCCGGCTGCTCCATATGCGGTTACCTCCTTATCTGCGGGTTCAAAAGTGGCTCACCATACGAACCGCTTTCGCGAAAGAGCGGGGCTGTCTGACTGACAGCCCCGCTCTTCCTTGGCGCTTTACTGGGGCGAGAGCCGTTAGCTATGGCTTATTCGCCGGTATAGGTGGCGTAAGGCACACGAATCTTGGCAACACCGGCATCCACATTGAACGAGGAGGTGTTGTCCATCAGATTGCCTCCGCCCTTGACGCTGCTGACCAGGTTCAGGATGGTGGAGGCCATGCCCTCGGCATCCTGCTTGATGGTGCCGGTCATCTTGCCCTCGTTGATAAGCTGCTTGGCAGATTCGGTGGCGTCCACGCCGAACACAGGGATGGTCTTGCCGCCGTCGCCCATATTATAGCCAGCACCCTGCAGGGCAGAGATGGCACCCTCCGCCATACCGTCGTTGTTGCAGATGATCAGCTCGACCATGTTGCCGTTGGCTTCGGAATACTCGGGAAGGATGGTGGCCATGTAGTCATTGGCCGCCTGCGCGGACCACTTGCCGCCCTGATCCACCAGATACTTGTCGGTGGCGGAGGCGTTGTAGTAGACCAGCTCCGGCTTACCGGCGGCGGTCAGCAGCTCGTTGGCATCCTCCACGCCGTACTGGGTGCGGGCCTCGGCCTCGGCGTTGCCCTCCTGGCCCTTGAACATCACATAGGAGATGGAGCCGTCGCCGTTCAGATCCACGGCGTCATAGTTGGCCAACAGGTACTCGCCTACCAGCTTGCCCTGCATGTGACCGGCCTCAGGTGCGTCCGTGCCGACGAAGGCACACTTGTCGTAGCTCTTCACCACGTCATCAGAGACCTCGCGATTGAAGAAGATGATGGGGATACCGGCGGTCTTGGCGGCCTCTACGGCGTTCTGGGCGGCGTCGGGAGAGGACGTCTCAACGATGTTGACGATCAGCAGATTAGCGCCGTTGGAGATGGCGGTGTTGATCTGATCGGTCTGCTGTGCCTGGTTGCCCCCGCCGTCATAATTGCTGGGCTTGATGCCCATGGCGTTAAACTGTTCCTCCATGGAGTTGCGGACGCTGGAGATATACACATCGGAATAGTCATAGTAGAACACGGCCACATTCAGCGCAGAGGCGTCGCCGCCCTGCGTATCGGAGTCCTTGTTCTTGTCGTTGTCCTTACTGCCGCAGCCGGCCAGCAGGGCCAGCACCATCACGGCGGACAGGAGAATGGCAAGCATCTTTTTCATCTCAGTTCCTCCTCATAAATGATAAATGAATTGTGTCTGCGCGGCAGGGCGGCACACGCCGTCCCGCCAGCTTATCTTCATTGTAGGAACTCTTCTTTCAAAAGAACATAGAAAAATATTTGCACATATAGGAAAATCATTCTCTCCC
>ENA-UOIW01000380-UOIW01000380.1-human-gut-metagenome-genome-assembly--contig:-P58-NODE-380-length-38791-cov-25.935022_pt1 | contig 38791 bp, 29 predicted proteins | sample MGYA00242334_ERZ723881 | MGnify/ENA metagenome assembly ERZ723881 | reverse complement strand
GCTCTTCAGGTTGGACTTGAACCAACGACCCTCTGATTAACAGTCAGATGCTCTAACCGACTGAGCTACTGAAGAGTGTTTTCCTTAATTGCGTGGCAAAGGTACGAGGTTATTTTGAATTATGCAACAACTTTGCTAAAAAAATATTGCAAAGTGGCGAAAATTCCTCGATTTTACTCTATCCTTGAACTCGTTCCCGATGATTTTAACGCGTCTGCGTGCGGTGGAAGTTCACGTTACATACGGCATTAGCCCGTTCCGCACCGATGATTCGCTTGATGTGCGCTGATAAAATTCTTGTCTGTTTCCTGTGTCTGAATGTTTTCAAGCGGTTGATAAACTGTTTTCAACTATCTTCATTTTACGTCCTCCATACGGAAAACGTACGTCCTCCAATCGGGGGATATACGTTTTCCATACCGGGGACGTACGTCCTGCGTATGGAGGACGTAAAATGAAGGTGTATAAAAAGCCCTTGTCATCCTTTCGTTCGCCGAAAGGGAACGGCTTAACCGGATGACATCGGTTTCCCGCATCAAAAAATAAAGTTAAATATTGGGGGCGTTCTGTCCCCCCAAACAGAATAATGTGTTTCTTTGCACCTCATAATCATTCAGTAAAGTTATGCATATAAAACGGACACTTATAGGTGCGCTGGTCTTGCTGATAGGGCTGGGCTTTTCCAGTTTCAAGCAGGAAGACGACCGCAATTTCCAGATAGCAAAGAATCTGGATATTTTTAATGCCATTTTCAAGGAACTCGATTTGTTCTATGTCGATACGCTCGAAGCCGAGAAAGTCATCCAAAACGGGGTGAACGGCATGCTGGCCCTGACCGACCCTTATACCGAGTATTATCCCGAAGAAGAGGTGAGCAGCCTCAAGGAAATGATAACCGGTAAATACGGAGGTATCGGCGCCGTTATCCGTTATTACGAAAAGAAAGACCGTATTGCCATCATAGAGCCGGTCGAAGGTATGCCGGCAGCCGAGGCGGGCGTGAAGGCAGGCGATGTCATCCTTTCGGTAGGAGGAAAAAATATGGTGCGTGGCGACATGAAGCCCCAGGAGTTCTCGTCGAAAGTGAGCGAGGCGTTGCGTGGCGAGCCGGGCACTTCGTTTGTCCTGAAAGTGTTGCGCCCGTTGAAGAACGACAGCACTGTGCTCGAGTTTAAGATTACCCGTCGCAACATCCGCAATAATCCTGTGCCCTATTACGGCATGGTGCACGACAGCATCGGCTATCTGGCTCTCAGCAGCTTTACCGACAATTGCTCTAAGGATGTGAAGAAGGCATTCATCGAGCTGAAGGATAAAGGCGCCAAGGCATTGATATTCGACTTGCGCGACAATGGCGGAGGCTCGCTGCAGGAAGCGGTGGAGATTGTCAACTTTTTTGTGCCTAAAGGAAAAGAAATAGTTGTCACCAAGGGCAAAATTCGTCAGGCGGCAGGCTCTTTCAAAACGACCAACGAGCCGATTGATACCCACATTCCCCTGGCTGTGCTGGTCAATGGCAATACCGCTTCGGCTTCCGAAATCCTGAGCGGTTCGATGCAGGACCTCGACCGTGCGGTTATTATCGGCGCCCGTACTTATGGCAAGGGGTTGGTGCAGACTACCCGCCAGTTACCCTATAACGGGACACTGAAGGTGACTACGTCGAAATATTACATCCCCAGCGGCCGTTGCATTCAAGCCATCGACTATGCCAAGAAGAATGCCGACGGTTCGGTGGCGCGTATTCCCGACAGCCTGACTCATGTGTTCCATACGGCGGCAGGCCGTGAGGTGCGCGACGGTGGAGGCATCCGTCCCGACATCGAGGTAAAAGGCGATAAGCTCCCCAATATCCTTTTCTATCTGGTAAACGAAGACCTGATTTTCGATTATGCTACTCAGTATTGTCTCGACCATTCCGCTCCGGCTTCTGTCGATTCTTTGCAGATAACCGATGCCGATTATGCCGCTTTCAAGAAAATGGTAAAGGACGCAGATTTCACCTACGACCGTCAGAGCGAACAGTTGCTGAAGACCCTGAAAGAGGTGGCAGAGTTTGAGGGATATATGGAAGGTGCTGCCGAAGAGTTTAAGGCGTTAGAACAGAAATTAAATCATAATCTCGACCGTGACTTGGATTATTTTGCCGGACCCATTAAAGAGCAGCTGGCTGAAGAAATCGCCACCCGTTATTTCTTTCAGCGGGGAGCTGTCATGCAACGTCTGAAGGACGACAACGACTTGAAGAAGGCCATCGAGGTGTTGACTTCGCCTGCCGATTACCGTAAGATACTTTCAGCTCCGGTAAAAGCGGTAAAATGAGAATTTGTTTTTCATCACGGATTGCACAGATTGATTAAATTAATACTTAAGAATTAATTGCTGATAACGAAGAGATTCTTCATTTAAAAAGTTCTTCGTCCTTAATTGTTTATTTAATCTGTGTAATTCGTGGTGAATTTTTGTCATGCCTTCTTGGTGGCTTATTGGCTTAATCTTGATACAGACTCTTAGTTACTTATTCCCCAAACGAAGATATATAGCATGTGCCGATGAAGTATATATATTCATTGATAATTGTGAGTTGTATTGCCTAAATGGCTAAATGGGCAAAATCATTAAATTTTTGTACAAGAAAAGATGAAAAATAGAGAAAAGTTTTCTATTTTTGTGGGGTTAAAATAAATCAGTTAATATATCATCAAATAGTAAAACAGACCATGGAAAACGAAAATAATAACAACCCGGAACAATTGCAGATTGAATTGAAAGATGAAGTGGCTCAAGGCACGTATGCCAACTTGGCAATCATTACGCATTCCACTTCCGAGTTTATACTCGACTTCGTACGCATTATGCCGGGACTGCCGAAAGCGGGAGTGCAATCGCGCATCGTAATGACTCCTGAAAATGCCAAGCGGTTGCTGTTCGCCTTGCAAGACAATATTGTGAAATATGAAAAGAACTTCGGTCCTATCCAGATGCCGGAACAGCAGCGGAACGGCAACAAGACTTTTGTTCCTCCGTTGAGCGACTTCAAGGGGGAAGCTTAATGTGGTGCACTTAGAACTAGTATAACTCCGGCCGGAACCTATGGCGGGCTTTAAAAAGCTTGTTGGGTTTGCGGTCGGTTTTTTTATGTATAGTGCCTGACCGGTTCGGGTAGAAAAATAGTTTTCCATGAACGCGTCGTCGCGACGCATTCATGGATTTGTGTTTTAGTAACCTATTTAGAAAATTAATGAAAAGCCTTATTTGCAGATGCCTTCGGTTGTCATCTGGATACGTTGGATGGTTCCGTCTTCGTTGTAATAAAGACGGTCAATGCAGAGCGCGCGGCGGAAACCGCATCCGTCGGTATTGATGCTTCCGTTGTGATAGATGAAATACGATTTGCCTTTAAAATCGATAATGGCCTGATGGTTGGTGTTCGAATTGCCGGCTATCTCGTTGAGAATGCCTTTGTATTCCCACGGACCATTGATGTTGCGGCTCATGGCATAGCAGATTTTTTCGGGAAACTCGGATGCGAACGACAGGTAGTACCAGTCTCCATGCTTGTGTATCCACGGCGCTTCGGTATAGCGGGGCAACTGGATGGGCATAATCGGACCATCCAGTTCGGTCATGTTTTCTTTCAGCTTGGCATAATAGCACTGGGTGTTCCCCCAAAACAGGTAGGCTTGCCCGTCATCGTCGATAAATACGGTAGGGTCAATATCGTCCCAGCGGATAGAGGTATATTCGGTAGTCATGTCGTTGGTGATGAGTGCCGAACCTCGTGCGTCCTTGAATGGACCGAGGGGAGAGTCGGCTACCGCTACCCCGATGGACTTGCCGGGGATGGTGGCGTGTTCTACCGTGACATACCAGTAGAATTTTCCGTTACGCTCAATGACCTGGCTTGCCCAGGCTTCGCCTTTTGCCCATTTGAAATCGGTGGCTTTCAGCGTGTAGGCATGCTCGGTAAAGGTGCGCATGTCTTCGGTAGAAAGGATGCACCACTCGTTCATAAGGTAATACTGTTCGGGGGCAGGACATTCGTCGTGTCCGGCATAGATGTAGACTTTGCCGTCGTGTACCAAGGCGGCAGGGTCGCCTAAATATTTGTAGCTGACAATCGGATTGCCCGATGCCACGAAGGTAGTGTCTTTTTCGGCTGCCTGACTTGTGAAACAATTTGCGCATAAGGCAAGAGTCAGCAGCATGGAAAGTAAAGTCAAATGCATGTTTTTCATCCTACTAGTTTTAAGTTTTACAGAATTTCCTTATCTTATTTGTTTACAAAAATAGAAAAGTTGGCTCTTATCAAGGTGGATATTTTTTTCTCTTTGGTGGACTTTTGTCTTTCGTCATTCGTTTTGATTGATTTATGGTTGTATCTCGAATGAATTTATATCGTAGGCGATAAAGCTGGTTTCGGATGTTATTGCAGGGAAATAACGACATGAAGGGGATATTTGTCTGTTTTTTAGCGGATATTTGTTTTTTTTTATTGATATCTTTTTATATGGGGACTTTACTCCTAAAATAAATCCGTATCTTTGTTGGTAAAGACAGGCAATAAAGGAAGTAAATACTGATGGAAAAACATTTTTGGTTATTGTTTGCGCTGGTATGCGCATGGATGTATACACTCTCTGCCTATTCTCAAAACAGAGGGGATAATTACTTGTTTACACACTTGACGATGGACGAAGGTCTCCCCAAGAATTATGTGGAAGACGTGATGAAGGATAGTCGTGGCTTTTTGTGGATATCTACAGGGGGCGACGGTGTGACCCGTTATGACGGCTATGAGTTTCTTACTTTCAGCACTTTTTCGGAAGGGACTCGGCTGAAGAACAACGTGATTGTGAAGTTTTGCGAAGACCGTTTCGGACGCATCTGGATGGCAGGCGAGCAAGGGTTAGACATCCTTGACGTAGCGAGCTTGAAGCTGGTCGAGCCTCAGACTTTGGGCGATAAGTTTTCCGTCGAGATGTTTCATTCGGCTTCGTTTGTGTATTGTTCTACTTCGGGGAATATATGGCTGGGGGCGGATGATGCGCTATATAAAATCTTTTTCTCACCCGACGGGAAAGTGGAACGGATTATGCGGATATGCGAGCTTTACTTGTACAACCGCAGTCTGGCATTTTGTGAAGCAGACGGTTATATCTGGTTCGATTATTTGGGCACGTTGTCGTTGATTAAGGAAAGCGTGAATACACCTCAGAAACCGCTCCCGGTATTTTCGGGGGTATCTTTGCCGCCCAATACAGTGATGTTGTGTCTTTTCCCTTGGCAGGATGATTTGTGGGTTGGTACCAATATGGGACTGTTCCGTTATAATGTACGGACGGGTATTCTGAAATCTTATTTTTTTAATGAACATGACCCTAATTCGTTGTCGCAGAGCTATGTGACAGATATCAATCTGACTCCCGACGGGATATTGGCAATTGGGACACTGAAGGGGCTGAACCTGTATAATGCGGTGAGTGATAATTTTACCCGTGTCTTGCAATCGGAGCTGAGCGGAAATGTCTCAGGCTTGAACTGCAATTTTATCAATTGTCTGCTGGCAGACGATGATATGTTGTGGATAGGAACGGAGGTAGGCGGGCTGAACAAGATGTTTATCTCGCGTCTGCAGATACAGAACGATTTGTATTCTCCTGAAGACCCGGGTAGTATTTCGGGTAATCTGGTCAATGCGGTTCTGGAAGAAGAGAACGGGACTTTATGGATAGGAACGGTAGAAGCTGGATTGAATCTGCGACGGGCAGGGCAACGCCGGTTCGAGCATTATACGACCGAAGCTCCGGCACATTTGAGCCATAATTCGGTAAGCGCATTGGCTTCGGACGGGAAGGGAAGAATATATGTAGGTACATGGGGAGGAGGCTTCGGTTGGGTGAATGGAAGTAATTTGGCAGATAAGACTTTCCATCCGATTTTATCAGACGGGATACCCGGGCTTTCGCGGGCATTTGTCAGTGTATTGCTTTATGACTCGGTGAACGACCTTTTGTGGATAGGGACGAATCGGGAAATCCTGGTTTATAATTCTGCAACAGGTCAGGTGAGCGACCCTTTCCGTGGCAAGCGGCGTGGAAATGTTTATGGCTCATTGGGTGGGTGTGTGACTCCAGACGGAAGTTTATGGATGGGGGTTACCTCAGGGCTCTATCAGATAAACCTGCATACGTATGGAAAAGATTCATTGGAATATAGATTGTATGACTATAAGCTGGACGACCCTTCGGAGCGGCTGCCGGAACGCATTACTTCTATTTGTCCAAGTAAGGACGGGTGTGTATGGATTGCTACGACGAACGGGAATGGTTTTTATCGGGCTGAAGAAAAGAACGGTGAATGGAGTTTTAAGGCGTTTACCACTGAAGACGGTCTGATAAACAACAACGTGATTGGCGTATGGGAAGATAAGGACGGATATGTATGGCTCACTACCAATAATGGGTTGTCTTGTTTTAATCCGAAAGAAGGTATATTCCAGAACTATACCAAGCACGACGGTTTGCTCAGCAACCAGTTTTACTGGAATGCCATCGGTGGTTCAAAAGACGGGAAAGTCTATGTGGGTAGCACACAGGGATTCTCGGAAATCCGCTTTGTTCCACGTGCTGAGTCGGACCAGAGTTTCCCGTTGGCTTTTACCGGCATTTTGTGTTTCGACCGTAATCTTCCGTTTGTGGATAACCAGGTGAAAATTCATGAGCGGGAAAAACGCCTGACAATCTGTTTCTCTTCATTGGACTACAATCCTTCGGCGCTGGCGTGTTATAGCTATCGTCTGAAAGGGTTTGATGACAATTGGATTACGTTGCCTGCCAATCAGCATACGGTGTCGTACACCAATCTTCGTCCCGGGAAGTACGTGTTCGAATTGCAGTACGCTTCGGACGGGAAAAGGTTTATATCGCCTGTGCAGACTTTGTCGATAGAGGTTACACCTTATTTTTATAAGACTGTCTGGTTCAAGGTGCTGGTAATACTGCTTGTGTTGATAGTGATATACGGGCGTTTTCGTTCGTTGAAGCACCAGCAGAAACTGCTTCATACGATGGTAGAAGAACGTACGCGGAAACTGGAAGAGCAAAAGAAGCTTTTGTCCGACCAGACCGAGGAACTTTCCCATCAGAATAAATTGCTGAAAGAGTCGAACGAGAAAATTACAAGTCAGAAAAACAAGATTTTGGAGATGTCGCGTAAAGTGGAAGAGCTGACTTTCGACAAGCTGACTTTCTTTACTAACATCACACATGAGTTCCGGACACCGCTGACTTTGATTATTGGTCCTATCGAGCGTGCCCTGAAGCTGAGTTACAATCCGCAGGTCATCGAACAGCTTCACTTGGTAGAACGGAATTCGAAATATCTGTTGTCGCTTATCAATCAGTTGCTGGATTTCCGTAAGGTGGAAGAAGGACAGGTGAAGATAGTTTCCAATTACGGGAATATCCGTAGCTTTATTGAAGAATTTATGCCTTCGTTTATGGATTACGCACAGGCCCGTGGTATTGATTTGCGCTGTTATGTCCGTTTGCAGAACCCTTTTATGATGTTTGCCGAAGATATCCTGCGTAAGATTCTTACGAATCTGATAAGCAACGCCTTGAAGTTTACGCCTAAGGGTGGAAATGTGTCAGTATATGTCGCCTCGTTGTCTACCGCCCAGGGAGAACAACTTTTTATCGGAGTGAATGATACGGGCAAAGGGATTCCTCAGGAAGATATCGACCGCATCTTCAATCGTTTCTATCAGGCGGATAACCAGAACCAGGCATCGGTGAGCGGGCAAAGCGGTACGGGCATCGGACTGTATCTGTGCCGGAAACTGGTGACACTGCTTTCGGGAAGCATTAAAGCCAAGAATAAGCCTGCGGGAGGTTCTGTGTTCCGTGTATTGGTACCGATTGTGCGGGGAGAAAACAAGCAGACGATAACGGAAAAGACCGAAGAAATCCATCCGGAATTGTTGCGCAACAGCAAGTTGACGATGCTGGTGGTGGAAGACAACAAAGACATGCGCGACTATACCCGTTCGATTCTGCGCGAATATTATAATGTGTTGGAAGCTTCGGACGGTGAGGAAGCACTCCGTGTACTGAAAGACTATCCGGTAGATTTCATTATCAGCGATTTGATGATGCCTGTGATGGATGGGGTAGAGCTGTTGCATCGCGTACGGAGTGATTTTTCTATTTCGCATATTCCTTTCCTGATGCTTACGGCTAAGACTTCGGATGAGGCACGTTTAGAGAGCTATAAGATGGGGGTAGATGCTTATCTGCTCAAGCCTTTCGACGAGAATATGTTGCTGGCTCGCATAGCAAGCATTTTGGAAAACCGAAAGCGTTTTCAGCAACGTTTCTCCATCGAGATGAATGTGGACGCACTGGAGATTCCGGAGGAAAATTCGGGGGATAAGAAGTTCTTGGAAAAGGCAATCAAGATAGTGAAAGAGCATTATAAGAATCCGGATTTTGAGGTGAGCGACTTTATCACTGAAATAGGAATCAGTAAAAGTTTGCTTAATAAAAAGATGCAGACGCTTACGGGTCAGTCAGCAGGTCAGTTTATCCGGAATTACCGGCTGAACCTGGCTCATGAACTGTTGCTGAAAAATAAGGTGAGCCGTGCGATGAATATCTCGGAAATCGCTTATGCCGTTGGTTTCAACGACCCGAAATATTTTACCCGTTGCTTTACCAAACATTTCAATGTTACGCCGAGCAGCTTGATGGAAGGATGATTGTTAGTGGGAACAGTGTGCTGAAAATGATTTTATGCCATAATTCCACTTTAAAAAATCATTTGTCCACTTAGGTTGGGATTTATTTTTGCAGCTTTGTATGGAATTATTAAAATACTAATTTTAAAAACACACACAAAGCGTATGAAGAAATCGGTTTTATTGACTATGTGCTTGGGCTTTGCCTTAGGCATTTTTGCCCAGCATGCCGAGACAACGGATTCTCCGTTTACCCATGACCCGGTAATGGCGAAACAGGGAGACACTTATTATCTTTTTGCAACAGGTGAGGGCGTTTCTGTCATGTCCTCTAAAGACCTGAAGACGTGGAAATTCGAAAAACCTGTATTTGCCGAAGCACCGCAATGGGCAGTGGAGGCGATAGAAGGATACAAAGGACATACTTGGGCACCCGATATTATTTATCATAACGGGCTGTATCATCTGTTTTATTCGTGCTCGGCATTTGCCAAGAATACTTCGGCTATCGGACATGCTACGAATCCTACACTTGACCCTTCTGACCCGAATTTCAAATGGACTGACCATGGGAAAATCATCCAGTCGGTACCTAACCGGGATATGTGGAATGCTATCGACCCGAATATCATTATTGATGAGAACGGTACGCCGTGGATGAACTTCGGTTCGTTTTGGGATGGCATCAAGATGGTGAAACTGACCGATGACCTGATGCAGGTAGCCCAGCCCGAAGAGTGGTATTCGCTTTGTAGTCGTCCGCGTTCGTTCAGTCTGGATGATAAAGACCCAGGTGACGGTGCTGTAGAGGCTCCCTTCATTATGAAGCATGGAGAGTATTATTACTTGTTTGTTTCTTTCGATTATTGTTGTCGGGGGAAAGACAGCAATTATAAGGTTGTAGTAGGACGTTCGAAGTCGGTAGTAGGTCCATATCTGGATAAAGAAGGTGTACCGATGGCTAAAGGAGGCGGTTCGTTGGTGATTAAGGGCAATGAGGATTATGCTGGTATCGGTCATAACTCGGCTTACCATATTGACGGGAAAGACTATTTCTTGTGTCATGCCTATTCGGTTGCGGAAGATGGTGCTCCGAAATTGTTTATACGAGAAATGACATGGACTCCCGACGGATGGCCTGTAGTTAATTATTAAGTGAAGAAGGGGGTGATGTTTTCACGGAATGTTAATCAAAAGCATGTAGTAATTTGGTCTCATGTTATGAAGCAAAGAAGGTAATGTCACCTCCTAAATCTATATACTCTGAAAACCATATAGGATGTCTATTCGTATAGTACGGCTATGCGGAACTACTGACTGTGCCTTTGTCCAAAGACATCCAATGAGCAAGGCGAAAAGAATCATACATTTTTCATATCGTAAACTGTGGTTTATTCATAGAACTTGGTGAAAGTGATATAATAATCTATCTTGGAATTGGGTAAGGTAAAATGTAGAAAATTCCCGAAATACACATCAGGGCAGCCTGTTTTACCTTCCACGTTTGCAATGTTCAGCTTCTTCATTGTATGAGCAAAAGTAGAAGCCCCGGAATAAGTCTTGTTGTTGACAAGAATAGTTGTTTTTCCACTATATAGATTTGCTTCTTCCAAATTGCTTTTGACTAGAGTGCCTTTTATCGTAAAAAGTTCTCCATCCGGTAAATTACAAATCTGACGGTATATATCGGGATGCCTGTCTTTATTGTACGCTTTAGAATATGCACTGACCTTTAGCTGGCTTTGAGAATATAGTGTATAGTCCAGATGTGGGAAGTAAGAAATGAGCCTTTCCACACACTGACTTGAACCGCCTGTATTATTACGTATATCAATGATTATCTCCGGTATTTCCCTGCGGTTTATTTTCTTAAAGACGGAATCACAGAACTCCTCCAGTTCCGTTTCCTGATATACATTCCGAATGGTAAGAGTTGCCTTAGTATTATCAGAAGAGAATTTGCTGCTGAAACTTTCAGGTTTATTTTTAGATTGCCTTTCTTTAATGACCTTCAAAGCCACGCTTTGCGGCACTCCTTCCAAATGTCTCTCTTCTGTCTTATCTCCATGTTTTACCGTAAATACATACGATTCGCTCCATTTGTACATGTACCATAACAACGGAGACCAATAGGCGTTTACGCTGCCTTCTTTTATTCCATTATCCTTCTCCGCTCCCCAAAGGCTATACATTCGTTCGAGTATATCTTTAGACCTGATACCGTTGATACTGAGAATCGTATCACCTTCGCTTATTCCGGCATTATCAATCACTGGATAATCTACAACAAAGACATCTCCAGCCGCTTTAATTCGCAATGGCATGGTATTGCCATCTTTCTTTGCATGAGCAATGAGGTCATTGGTAATAGGAGGCAGCATCATGCTATGGCCATCCTTTATATTAGCCACAAAAGGAGCTATCTTCAAATAAAAATCCGATATGCTGATTGAATCAGTCAGGGATGCCTTAATCATTGCTTTATTGTTTTCATACTCTTCTCTTGACTGATAGAGATAAAGATCCGGATGCACATATTCCAATTTTGCGCATAAAGTGTCAAAATCGGCCATTTGCCGGGCGGGGCTTAATCGTTGTCCGAATGTTGGAACTACCGTCACGCATAAAAAAACGATAAGACTGCTTATTATACTCTTCGTGTTCATTGCTAACATATTTATTTTATGATTAAAAAGACTTCAATAGCGAACTGTTTATCGTCTTGTCCACTTCTCGTCTGACTTTCTTCGTTTGGCGACCGAAATCGAAGGTATAGGTCAATTTAATGTGGCAATACCGACTGCTTGTCCTGAAATCTTCGTCCGAAAGGTATGCGTAGAGTTCATGCCGGAACGACTTTCTGAACTTTCGGTCAGTAAACGGAGATACGATGTTGACTTCCGCAAAGAAATTCCCCTTGCTGTACGTACACTCCAAGCCGTAGTTGACGGGAGTTTCTTCTATACCCAGCGCTTTGTCCGACTGAGTATCGACAATCATACCCGGTTTCATCAGGCGTTTCAAAACTCCATACCCACTGTTGGCTGATTTCTTCTGTTGGGTATTGGGATATATCACCAGATGATCGTCTACACGAATTACATTTGATGCCACAACGGTTACCTCGTCCAAGGCGACCGTCCGGCTGATAGAATCGTTGGGCGATGTCTGGGCAGTCATGCTGAATGGGTATGACAGAAGAAGACAACCTGTTAGTATTTGGAATATATATTTGTCCATTTTATTGTTTATGAAAAGATGGATGCTCCTTTTGTTATCATAATCTCCACAAATGTATAATATTTCTTTAAGAAAAAAATTAAGGATTGATTTTCTTATCGTTTCAATAAAGAACTGAGCATCGAACGCAGGAGGAAGGTGGAATGTTTCTTTCTCTACTCCATGTTTCAATTCTCATACTGCTATATCGTGAGTTAGAGTAGTAACATCATCTCAAATTGTTTGCTTACCAAGGGTATGTTCTTGTTTTTGAAGAATGCAGGTGTTGATCGATTATCAGAACTGATATTCAATACTTTGATGAAGTCTGTCTTCATACGTGCAATAGCTTCCTTCAACAGCCTGGAAGCAATGCCTTTTCGCCGGTATTCGTCTTGAACGGCTATTTGGGTCAGGTCCCCGGTATGCACGTCAAATACACAATGACCTACCATTATCCCGTTAAGGAAAGCCCCGAAACACATCAGGTCAGAAATTCCTCTTTCTATAGACTCGATACTGTTTTGCCACGAGGGGCTAAAGTCGCAACAATGCTGAGCCTGTCTGATGGAGTCCGTGCCGATTTGTTCAATGATGCAGTCGGTATTTATTCTTCGGATGTCAATTTGCTTGATTGTCTGCCTGAAACAGTCAAATTCCCGTGTCACCTCAAAGTTCATCCGGCTCCCATTTCTACAAGAAACTTTTCTACATGCTTCACTAACCCTATTTCCACATCACGCTCATTGTATTGGTCGGTAAAGGTTAGCATATCGAATATATACGGGTCTTTAAGCATAGCTTTCACATTGTTTGCTTCCAATGTAGGCAAGGTTTTAGTGAAATTGTTTGCCAATGCTCCATGCTTGCCGTAGTCATCAAGTTTGATGGCTTCTTGCAGATAGCGTTTTGACCAATGGGAGGTGATGCTCTGTACCATATACCAGTAACGTGCCCGGATGTCCTTGACTTGTTGCAAGAGTATGAGCCCAAGTCAGATGCTTTATGGGAAGGGTAAAATTGTACGTATTTAATTGCGCAACCACCGGTTGCGTAATTGAAGAATCAGCACCTTTCACCATTGTAAGTTCTTGATTGTATTCATTGAAGAACTGTATCATGCACTGCATGTTGCGTACGGAAAAGCCCTTTATTTCGGAATAATTGTTCTTCAAATCCTCTGCCAGCCGTTGCAAGGTTTTCTTGCCCCAGCCGTCTGCATCTTGGCTTTGCTGTAACATACCGCCAATATCCCAATACATCCTGAGCATTTCTTCGTTGGCGGCATAAATCGTCCGTTGCTGGGCTATCAGTACCCGTTGCTTGATTTTGCGAAGCAGTGCCGTATAACCACGAAAGTTATCTGCCAAGTTATCAATTGTTTGCTTATTTGCATTTTTAGCCATAATCTTTGGGGTTTTGTAAGTCGGCGGCATTGCTGCCGCTTTCTCCCTTAAGCTTATTGTAACAAGATGTTTTTACTGTTTTTCTGTATACGGAATAGCCTCATACAATATCCTGTGGTGAAAGAAATTCAATACTCCACTTTATCTGTTTTGGCTTCCCAGTCGGTGAAAGCCTTGATGGCTTCTTCGGATAAAAGCTGTTCCGATTGCAGGCGGCGGTCTTCGGGTTTCAGTTCCAACTCTTTGTAGATAAAGGCGTCATCAAAGCCGATGCGGGCTGCATCGTGTTTGTCATTCCCGTAATACATCCGGTCCAGGTGTGCCCAATAGATAGCCCCTAAGCACATGGGACAAGGTTCGCACGATGTATAGATTTCACATCCGCTCAGGTCGAATGTCCCCAGCTTCCGGCAAGCGGCACGGATGGCGCTTACTTCCGCATGGGCGGTAGGGTCGTGTTCGGGAGTCACGCGATTAGTACCTGTCGCGATGATTTCTCCATCCCGTGCAATGACGGCTCCGAACGGTCCTCCTCCCTCGGCTACATTGCGTACCGAGAGCTCAATGGCTTTGCGCATCAATTCTTCTTTTGTCATAACGTGTACGGTTATATGTGAATTTATAGGTTCCTAAAGGTACGGATTTTTTAGGTTACAGGCAATATCGACGGATGAATTATTTAGGGAAAAAGCATCCTCAATCGTTTTTTATGGCGCGTAGGCATACAAAAAAGCGGGGATGCATCAGCACCTCCGCTTTCCTTTATGATGAGTGGTTAAGGAATTACATCATTCCGCCCATACCGCCCATGCCGGCAGCCGGCATTTCGGGTTTTTCTTCTTTCTTTTCTACGATGACACATTCGGTAGTCAGGAACATGCCTGCGATAGAAGCGGCATTTTCCAATGCTACACGGGTTACCTTGGCAGGGTCTACCACGCCTGCTGCATGCAGGTTCTCGTAAACATCGGTACGTGCGTTGTAACCGAAGTCACCTTTGCCTTCACGTACTTTCTGTACGACTACCGCACCTTCCTTGCCGGCGTTGGCGACAATCTGGCGCAACGGCTCTTCGATGGCACGCTTGATGATTTCGATACCGGTAGTCTCGTCGGCATTGTCACCTTTCAGGCCTTCCAATGCATCGATGGCACGGATGTAAGTTACACCACCGCCCGGAACGATACCTTCTTCGATAGCGGCACGGGTAGCGCACAAAGCGTCGTCTACACGGTCTTTCTTCTCTTTCATTTCCACTTCGCTGGCTGCGCCTACATACAGAACGGCTACACCACCTGACAATTTGGCAAGACGTTCTTGCAATTTTTCCTTGTCGTAGTCTGAAGTAGAGTTCTTGATTTCAGCCTTGATCTGGTTGATACGTTCCTGGATGTTTTCCTTGTCGCCGGCACCGTTCACGATGGTCGTATTCTCTTTCGTGATAGTCACTTTCTCGCAGCTACCCAGCATGTCGATGGTAGCCTGTTCCAGCTTCAAGCCTTTTTCTTCGCTGATGACAACACCGCCGGTCAAGATGGCGATATCTTCCAGCATAGCCTTGCGACGGTCGCCGAAGCCCGGAGCTTTCACGGCACAAATCTTCAACTGGCTACGCAAGCGGTTGACAACCAAAGTAGTCAAGGCTTCGCTGTCTACATCTTCCGCGATAACCAGCAACGGACGTCCGCTCTGTACGGCCGGTTCCAGGATAGGCAAGAAGTCTTTCAGGTTGCTTATCTTCTTATCGTAAATCAGGATATACGGACGTTCCATCACGCATTCCATCTTTTCGGTATCTGTAACGAAGTAAGGCGACAGATAACCACGGTCGAACTGCATACCTTCTACTACACCGATAGTAGTGTCGGTACCTTTGGCTTCTTCGATGGTGATGACACCGTCTTTCGAAACCTTACGCATAGCGTCGGCAATCAGTTTACCGATAACCGGGTCGTTGTTGGCAGATACGGTAGCTACCTGTTCTATCTTGTCGTAGTTGTCGCCTACGGTTTCAGCCTGCGACTTGATGCATTCTACCACTTTGGCTACTGCCTTGTCAATACCACGCTTCAAATCCATCGGGTTGGCACCGGCGGTCACGTTTTTCAGTCCTACACCTACGATAGCCTGAGCCAATACGGTTGCGGTAGTTGTACCGTCACCTGCATCGTCACCGGTCTTTGAGGCAACCGATTTAACCAATTGCGCGCCGGTGTTCTGGAACGGGTCTGCCAATTCCACTTCCTTGGCTACGGTTACACCGTCTTTTGTGATTTGAGGAGCACCGAATTTCTTTTCGATGATTACATTACGTCCTTTCGGACCGAGGGTTACTTTAACGGCGTTAGCCAGTTCGTCCACGCCTTTTTTCAATTGGTCGCGGGCATCAATATTGAAAAGTATTTCTTTTGCCATGATTTGTTAGTTTTTAAATGGTTGATAGGACGCGGAGATTTGCCTTCTGCGTAGGAGGCTGTCTTTTCCTGTCCTGAAAATTATTTTTAGTTGCTTATCCCAGTACGGCGAGTACATCGCTCTGACGCATCATCAGGTATTTTACACCTTCGTATTCGATTTCTGTGCCCGAGTATTTGCCATACAATACAGTATCGCCTTCTTTCAAGACCATTTCTTCGTCTTTGGTTCCATGACCTACGGCGATTACTTTGCCTTGCAACGGTTTTTCTTTTGCTGTATCAGGAATAATGATACCACCAACGGTTTTTTCTTCTGCAGGTGCCGGAAGAATCAGCACTCTGTCTGCTAACGGTTTAATGTTCATAGTGTTTATATTTTTATACGTTATTCTTATTGTTTTATCCGGTTCGCCGAAGCAAACCACCTTTCTCTCTACCAAAACCGTGCCAAACCCATCGGACTGACATTGTGGCAGGACGGAGGCTGACACATCCGCATATACTTGCGGTTGATGTTGCAAATGCATATACTTGCATAGGGCTTTGAACGTAGTTGCATGAGGCGATGAAACTATATGGATATGCTTCTGAAAATAAGAGCAAGAACGTCTGCTTCTTCTATCATTTCCTCATGAAATCAGAAAAATATTCTTAAAAAACAGTCAGCAGACAGATAGGAGTAAAATTAAACAGGCACTTATAAACAAAGAACCTGAAAACTAAAAAAAAAATTGTATATTTGCACTCTCGTACTTAACAATAGATTATATGTCGTGCATTTTACATATTGAGACCTCTACGGAGGTCTGCTCGGTAGCCGTCAGCCAGGACGGAGCTTGCATTTATTCGGAAGAAGATTTCAAAGGACCTTCGCATGCCACTGTATTGGGCGTGTATGTCGACGAGGCATTGTCGTTCATTGAGAGTCATGCCATACCGCTCGATGCCGTGGCGGTCAGTTGCGGTCCGGGTTCATACACCGGATTACGCATCGGTGTATCGATGGCGAAAGGCGTATGCTACGGTCGTGGAGTGCCTTTAATCGGACTTCCTACGCCGGAAGTGATGTGTGTGCCGGTATTGTTGCGCGAGGAATTGCCCGAAGACGCGTTGTTGTGTCCGATGATTGACGCGCGCCGGATGGAGGTATATGCCACTATCTACGACCGTGCCTTGCGCGCCGTCCGTCCTACATCGGCTGATGTGATTGACGAAAACTCGTATGCCGACCTGCTTGCTTCTCGCCCAGTGTATTTCTTTGGTAACGGAGCCGATAAGTGCCGCACGAAACTGACCCATCCCAACGCGCATTTCATAGAGAACATTCATCCGCTTGCCAAATGGATGTTCCCCTTGGCGGAGAAAGCGATGGCGACCGAAGATTTCAAGGATGTGGCTTACTTCGAGCCGTTCTATCTGAAAGAGTTCGTGGCTTCGAAGCCAAAGAAATTATTGTAATCGACACGAGCAAGACGGCAGGCTCTTGCATGGAGAGGCGTTCCGAAGCCTCCGGCCTGTAACTTTATAGGCTTGCCTTGCCAACTGAATATAAAATAATAAGGAATATATGGAATATAATACCCAGCAACGGAAATTGCCGCTTCCGGAATATGGACGGAGCGTGCAGAATATGGTGGACTACGCTTTGACGATAGAAGACCGTGAAGAGCGCCAGCGGTGCGCCAATACAATTGTGAATATCATGGGAGGGATGTTTCCCAACCTGCGTGACGCGAACGACAACAACCACAAGTTGTGGGACCATCTTGCCATCATGTCCGATTTCCAATTGGACATCGACTATCCGGTAGAGGTGGTGAAGAAGGAAAGCCTGGAAATCAAGCCCGACCGCATCGCTTATCCGCAACACCGTATCCGCTACCGGCATTACGGCGCTTACATTCAGAACCTGATTCAAATTGCCGTAGATTATCCCGAAGGAGCCGACCGTAAGCGCCTTCTGCAACTGATAGCCAACCACATGAAGAAGGATTATCAGAATTGGAACAACAAGGACGGCATGGAAAACCAGAAGATACTGGATGACTTGTGCGAGCTTTCGGGAGGAAAAATCCGTCTGACCACCGATGATATCTATCTGAGCGAGCAACGTGTCATGCCGCGCCGGCGCCAGATGAACAACCATAACAACAACCAGCAGAAGAAAAGATATTGATATATGGCATCGTTTGTAATCGAAGGAGGACATAAACTGCACGGCGAAATCGTTCCGCAGGGAGCGAAGAACGAAGTGCTGGAAGTGATTTGCGCCACGTTGCTGACCGGCGAGGAAGTGACCATCAGTAACATCCCGAACATCCTGGATGTGAACAACCTGATTCAGTTGTTGCGCGACATGGGAGTGAAAGTGGAGAAGAAGAGCATCGATACCTACACGTTCCGTGCCGATACGCTTAACTTCGATTACCTGGAGAGTGACGATTTTCTGGCACGGTGTTCGCGCTTGCGCGGCTCTGTGATGCTTTTAGGACCGTTGGTCGCGCGTTTCGGGCGGGCAATCATCTCCAAGCCCGGAGGGGATAAAATAGGGCGCCGCCGCTTGGATACCCATTTCTTGGGCATTCAGAAGCTGGGTGCCGATTTTCAGTATGATAGTCTGAAAGGGGTTTTCCGCATTAAGGCAGACCGCTTGAAAGGAACATACATGTTGCTCGATGAGGCATCCATTACGGGTACTGCCAACATTGTCATGGCGGCGGTGCTTGCCGAAGGGAAGACCACCATCTATAATGCGGCTTGCGAGCCTTATATCCAACAATTGTGCCGGATGCTGAACCGGATGGGGGCGCATATCGAAGGCATCGCCTCGAACCTGCTCACCATCGAAGGCGTGAAGAGCCTGAAGGGCTGCACGCACCGCGTGTTGCCGGATATGATTGAGGTGGGAAGTTTTATCGGTATGGCGGCCATGACGGGAAGCGAAATCACCATCAAGCAGGTTTCCTATCAGAACCTGGGAATCATTCCCGACAGTTTCCGCCGGCTGGGCATCCGCTTGGAGCAGCGGGGCGATGATATTTTCATCCCTTGCCAGGAGCATTACGAGATAGAATCGTTTATCGACGGTTCCATCATGACCATTGCCGACGCGCCTTGGCCGGGGCTTACGCCCGACTTGTTGAGTGTGATGCTGGTCGTAGCTACACAAGCCAAGGGCAGTGTGCTGATTCACCAGAAGATGTTCGAAAGCCGTTTGTTCTTTGTCGACAAGCTGATTGACATGGGCGCGCAGATTATCCTTTGCGACCCTCACCGCGCCGTGGTCATCGGACACGACCGTACCTTCCGCTTGCGCGGAGGCAATATGACGTCGCCCGATATCCGTGCCGGCATTGCCCTGCTGATTGCGGCACTCGACGCGGAAGGCATCAGCCGTATACACAATATCGAGCAGATAGACCGCGGATACCAATACATCGAGCAGCGTCTCTCGGCATTGGGCGCGCGTATCACCCGCATTGAATAAAAACGAAGCTATACCTATATATAATATGATAAGGAAAGAGGAAGTATTCAAGATAGGCATCATCAACAAGCCGCATGGCGTGAAAGGGGAAGTGTCGTTCACCTTTACGGATGACATCTTCGACCGTGTAGATGCCGAGTATCTGGTGCTCTTGCTGGACGGTATCCTGGTGCCTTTCTTCTTCGAGGAATACCGGTTCCGTTCCGATACGGTGGCGCTGGTGAAGTTCGAGGGAATCGATACCGCCGAACAGGCACGTCGCCTGACCAATGTGGAAGTCTATTTCCCCAAGAAGTTCATGGATGAACAAGAGGAAGTGACTTCGTGGAACTTCTTCATCGGTTTCCGTGTGGAAGACGTGCGTCATGGTTATCTGGGCGAGATAACGGGCGTGGACGATGCGACGATGAATGTGCTTTTCGTCATCGAGAAAGACGGGCAGGAATTGCTTCTTCCCGCTCACGAAGAGTTTATTACCGGGCTGGATAGGGAACGGAAAATCATGGAAGTGGATGTGCCCGACGGGCTGATAGATATGTAAAGAGCTATGAAGAAACAACGGAAGGCATTTTGGCACAACATCAGGTTCAAGTATAAACTGACCATCATCAATGAGAATACCTTGGAGGAGGTGGTGGGCATCCATGTGTCAAAGCTGAACGGCTTGTCGGTCTTGCTGGTGTCGTGTGCGGTGATATTCTGCATTGCCGCCGCTATCATTGTCTTCACCCCTTTACGCAATTACCTGCCCGGCTACATGAATAGTGAAGTGCGTGCGCAGGTGGTGGCGAACGCCTTGCGTGCCGACTCCCTGCAGGCGGCACTCGACCGCCAAAGCCGGTATATGCTGAATATCCGCGATATCCTGAGCGGACAGGTGAAGGCCGATACCGTGAAGTCTATTGACTCGCTGACTACCCTGCGCGAAGAAGAATTGATGGCACGTTCGAAGGAAGAAGAAGAGTTCGTCAGACAATACGAGGCAAAAGAGCGTTATAATCTGACGGCGGTGACCGAGACCGAAGATGCCGCCGGGTTTATATTCTACCGTCCGGTGCGCGGCGTAATGTCCACTAATTTCAATCCATCCCAGCGGCATTATGGAGTCGACCTGACTTCCAGCCCTAACGAAACCATCCTTTCGGTGCTGGAGGGTACGGTTATCTTTGCCGGCTTTACGCCTGAGTGGGGATATGTCATCCAGATACAACATCCGCAAAACTTTATTTCGGTATACAAGCATTGCAATTCGTTGATGAAACAGGAGGGTGATAAGGTGAAAGGAGGCGAAGGCATCGCCCTGGTGGGAGACGCCAAAGACGAAAGCGACAAGCCGCACCTGCATTTCGAGTTGTGGCATAAAGGTAATCCGGTAAATCCCGAGCAATATGTGGTATTTTAGGTTCCTGGCTGGATAATTCCCGTTTTGGTGGATACAAATCCGGACCGGTAAATGAGATAAATAATAAACGAGTGAATATGAAAAGGCAAATAGCGATATTAGGTTCTACAGGTTCCATCGGGACGCAAGCCTTGCAAGTAATCAAGGAGCATCCCGACCTGTACGAAGTGTATGCCCTGACGGCAAACAACAAGGTGGACCTGCTTGCCCGGCAGGCACGTGAGTTCCAGCCCGAAGCCGTGGTGATAGCCAATAAAGACAAGTATGCGGCACTGAAAGAAGCCCTTTCCGACCTGCCTATCAAGGTATATGCCGGAGAAGAAGCGTTGGCACAAATCGTGGAGTCAGGACCCATCGACATTGTGCTGACGGCTATGGTGGGCTATGCCGGCTTGCTTCCTACGATGAATGCCATCCGTGCCCGCAAAACCATAGCCCTTGCCAATAAAGAGACCATGGTGGTGGCAGGCGAGATTATCAATGCGTTGGCACGCGAATATCAGGCTCCCATTCTTCCGGTAGACTCGGAACATTCGGCGATATTCCAGTGCCTGGAAGCAAACAATCCGATATCGAAGGTGATTCTTACCGCATCGGGCGGTCCCTTCCGTACTTATACGAAAGACCAGCTCCGCACGGTGACCAAGGAACAGGCTTTAAAGCATCCTAACTGGCACATGGGAGCCAAGATTACGATTGATTCTGCCTCGATGATGAATAAGGGATTCGAGGTGATTGAAGCCAAATGGCTCTTCGGCGTGAGTCCCGACCGGATAGAGGTCGTGGTACATCCCCAGTCGGTCATCCATTCGATGGTCGAGTTTGAGGACGGAGCGGTGAAAGCGCAATTAGGCGTACCCGATATGCGCTTGCCTATTCAGTATGCCTTCTCTTATCCCCACCGGGTATCCCTTTCGGGTGAACGGCTGGATTTCGCGAAATATAATACGCTGACATTCGAAAAACCCGACACCGAACGTTTCCGTAACCTAGCGTTGGCATACGAGGCCTTGCATCAGGGCGGGAATATGCCTTGTATCGTGAATGCCGCCAACGAAGTGGTGGTAGCCGCTTTCCTGAACGACCGGATTTCGTTCCTCGGCATGAGTGATGTCATCGAGCAGACCATGTCACGTGTACCATTCATCCGGCGTCCACGGTATGAGGATTATGTAGCGACCGACGCCGAGACACGACGTATTGCGGCGGAATTGGTGATAAACAAGGTTACAAGGTGACGAGTTGACAAGGTACTAGTTGATGAGTTGATAAGTTGACAAGGCTTTTAGATAGAAAAATCGTTTTATGAAGGTCTTTAAAACCTTGTCACCTGATACCTAATTAAAAGAATAAAAACCAAAAAAACAGAACAAACAGAATGGAAACATTTTTAATTCGTGCCCTTCAGCTAATCCTTAGCCTTTCGCTTTTGGTGATAGTGCACGAGGGAGGACACTTTTTCTTTGCCCGTCTGTTCAAAATACGGGTAGAGAAGTTTTATATTTTCTTCGATCCCTGGTTTGCCTTGTTCAGGTACAAGCCGAAACACAGTGATACAGAGTATGGCGTAGGCTGGTTGCCTTTGGGCGGATATTGTAAGATTTCGGGGATGATAGACGAGTCGATGGATACCGAGCAGATGAAGAAGCCGCCCCAGCCATGGGAATTCCGCTCGAAACCGGCATGGCAACGCCTGCTGGTCATGATTGGCGGAGTGCTGATGAACTTCCTCCTTGCCCTGTTCATTTACTCGATGATTCTTTTCACCTGGGGTGATTCGTACATCGCTCTGAAAGACATGACTTACGGAATGAAGTTCAACGATACGGCAAAAGAGATTGGTTTCCGTGACGGAGATATCCTCTTGCGTGCCGATGGCGAAGATCTGACCCGTTTCAACGGGGATATGTTGCGTAGCTTGGTTGAGGCTCGCGAGGTGACGGTACTCCGTGACGGACAGGAGAAACAAATCTTGATGCCCGAACTGAGTTTGCTGGATATAGCCAAGCAAGACCCGATGTTTGTCTCGGTATTCCAGCCTAATGTGGTCGATTCAGTCATTCCCGGCGGAGGATTTGCCCAGGCAGGTATCCAGAAAGGCGATTCGCTGATAGCGTTCAACGATGTTCCGTTGAACTCGTGGAACGAGTTTATGGACCAAATGAACCGTCTCCAACTCAATGCCGAATTGCAGGAAAAGACAAGCGGGGAGTTTAAATTGGTTTATTCGCGTGCCGGTGTACGCGATACGGTCAATGTACAGACGAATGCCAACTTTAAGGTGAATGCGTATGGAGGTCTGATTGATTATAAAGTGACCGATGTCTCGTATGGTTTCTTCGAGTCTTTCCCCGCCGGTGTGGAACTGGGCGTAAATACCCTGAAAGGCTATGTGAGCGATATGAAGTATATTTTCACCGCCGAAGGGGCAAAGAGCGTGGGAGGTTTCGGAACTATCGGAAGCATTTTCCCCAAAGTATGGGACTGGCCACGGTTCTGGGAGATGACGGCTTTCCTTTCCATCATTCTGGCGTTTATGAACATCCTGCCTATTCCGGCATTAGACGGAGGTCATGTGTTGTTCCTACTGTATGAAATCATTGCGCGCCGTAAGCCCAGCGACAAGTTTATGGAGTATGCCCAGGTAGTAGGCATGTTCCTGTTGCTTGCTCTCCTGATTTGGGCGAACTTTAATGATGTGATGAGGTTCCTGTTTTAATACTCCGCATAGCCGGTAGATATTGGATGCTATAAATCAAAGTTTATGAAAATACGTATTTTATCCCTTTTGTTCATGGGGCTTGCCTTGCAGGCTATGCCTGTTGGGGCGCAAGAACGCCTGCCCGAATATTTGCAGGCGGAGAAATTTACACGAGAGAAACTGAACACGATGTTGTTCTCTACTACCGTCGACCCGCATTGGTTTCCGGTAGGGAATGATTTTTGGTTCGAATATAAGACCAGTGAAGGCACGTTCTGGTATGTGGTAGACCCTGATGCCCGCCGGAAAACCCTTTTGTTCGACCGCGACGAGCTGGCTTCCCAGTTGACCGAGATTGTGCAAGACCCTTTTGAGGCGCGTCATTTGCCTATCCGCAACCTGAAAGTGAAGGAAGACGGACGTACTTTTACCTTCGAAGTGGTTTCTTCGCAGGATGAGAAGCCTAAGAAAGACGACAAGAAAAAGGCGGACAAGCCCGAAAAGAAAGTCTTTTATTTTTCGTATGACTATCCTACCCGTAAGCTGACCCAGTTGACCGAAGAAGCCAAAGAACCGAAACAACTGGAGTGGGCATCGGTCTCACCGGACGGACAGACGGTGGTATATGCCAAGGATTGCAACCTCTATCGCATGAGCATGGCTGATTACCGGAAGGCACAAAAGGATGAAAAAGACAGTACCATTGTTGAAATCCAACTGACGAAAGACGGAAGCGAGCATTTCGGTTATGGCATTCCTTATAATATGTTGAATACCGATACCCTTTGCAACGGAAAACGCCGGGGAGTATGGGGACTCTGGTCGCCCGACTCGAAACATTTCGTGACGGTTGTGACCGATGAGCGGAAGGTAAAAGATTTGTGGGTCATCAATTCGACCGCCTCTCCTCGTCCTACTCTGGAAACGTACCGCTATCAGATGCCGGGCGAAATGGATGCTCCCGAAGACCATCTGTACATTTTCGACATGACAGACAATACCCGGAAAGAAATCCGCACGGCAGCCTGGAAAAACCAGACATTGTCTATCGAGAACCGTCCGTATCAGATGAAAGAACGCGACGCGGAGTTTACTCCGTCTGTATGGCAAGGGGATAATACCCGTTTCTTCCTGACCCGGAGCAGCCGTGACCTGCATCGCATTGATGTATGTACTTACACGATTGGGCAGGATTCCATCGTTCCTATTGTCAAAGAGCGGATGAATACGTATCAGGAAACCCGTCCTATCCAGGTATTCGACGGAGGAAAAGAGTTCATCCAATGGAGTGAGCGCGACGGATGGGCACACCTTTATTTATATGACGACCAAGGGAACCTGAAGAACCGCATCACTCAAGGACCCTGGCACGTAGAGCGTGTAGTAAAGGTAGACCCTGCCGCCCGTACGATTTATTTCACGGCTAACGGGCGTGAAGAAGGAGAGAATCCTTACTATGAGCATCTGTATCGGGTGAATGCCGACGGAAGCGGATTGAAGCTTCTGACCGAAGGCGATTACTTCCATGAAATAGCGATGGACGATGATGCCCGCTTTATCGTGGATAACTATTCGCGGGTGAATACCGTTCCTTGTGCAGCCTTGATTGACCGGAATGGGAATAAGGTGATGACGTTGCAGGAGAGTGATTTCTCGCAGCTCTTTGCCGCCGGATACAAGTTCCCCGAACTGTTTACGGTAAAAGCGGCGGACGGTGTGACCGACCTTTACGGGGTGATGTACAAGCCTTATAACTTTGATTCGACAAAGGTATATCCCATTGTCGACTATGTATATCCCGGTCCGCAGGTAGAAGCGGTCTATTATCCCTTCACCCGTATGAGTGTGCGTACCGACCGTCTGGCTCAGGCAGGCTTCATCGTGATTTCGGTAGGTCAGCGTGGAGGACACCCCAGCCGTTCGAAGTGGTATCATAACTATGGATACGGCAATATGCGCGATTATCCGCTTGCCGACCATAAGGCGGTCGTAGAGCAACTGGCGGCGCGCTACAAATACATTGATATCAACCGGGTAGGTATCCACGGACATTCGGGAGGCGGATTCATGTCGACTGCGGCTATCTTGCAATACCCCGATTTCTATAAGGCAGCCGTATCGTGTGCCGGAAATCATGATAACCGCATTTACAACCGCTGGTGGAGTGAAACCCATCACGGAGTCAAGGAAGAGATAACCGAAGAAGGCGATACCACCTTTGTTTATAAGATAGCTACCAATCCCGAGATAGCCAAACAGTTGAAAGGACACCTGATGCTGGTGCACGGAGATATTGATAACAATGTACATCCGGCAAATACCATCCGGGTAGTAGATGCCCTGATTCGTGCAGGCAAGCGTTTTGAAATGTTGATTCTGCCCGGTCAGCGCCATGCTTTCGGCGATATGGACGAATATTTCTACTGGCGTATGGTAGACTTCTTCTCGCGTTGGCTGAACGGAAAGGCGGAAGAATCGGTGGATATTCCCCGACGGTAACCGGTAAGGAAGTTTTTTGAATAAGGAGACACAAAGGAACAGAGTTTAATTTTCAGTTATTTTCTCTGTGCCTTTGTGTCTCCGTTTTTATGGAAAGTGGGGGGATTCAGCGTTCTGCCATATATACTCCGCCGATAATGCATGCCGTACCAATCAGCGATACAATCGTCAGGGTTTCCGATAAAACCAGTGCCGAAGTGACGAGAGTAACCAGCGGAATGATATAAATGTAGTTGGCTGCTTTAGATGCGCCCAGTTCGCGGACAGCTCTGTTCCACATGACATAGCAAAGCATGGAGGCAACAATGCCCAAGAACAACAGATTCAGGTAAACTACCGGTCGGCTCAGTAAATCTATGTTCAGTTCCGGAGGGAAAAAACAGAAATAGATTCCTAAAGAGACAATGCCGTAGAAGAATACTTTGCGGGTGATGAAGAAAGTAGAGTAGGCATTTCCTAACCGTTTCAATATCAGACAGTACAGCGCCCATAAGATTGCGGCAATCAGCGTTAATAGGTCGCCTAACGGATTGATGCGCAATACCAGACTTCCGTTCAGCACCACCATTCCTACACCTGCCAGCGCTAACAGAGAGCCGTATAACATTTTCTGCCGCAAACGTTCCTTATAGAATATGCGGGCTAAGAACAAGGTAAAGATGGGAGCGGTGCAAATCAGGAGCGAGACATTGGATGCCCACGTAATGCCTAAGGCTGTATTCTCGGCGATGAAGTACAAGGAGCCTCCGCACAACCCGGCAAAGAACATCAATAATTCGTCTTTCCAGGTGTTGGCTATTATCTTGTGGCGGGAGAATATGAGTAAGCCTATATAGGCGAGTACAAAACGGTAAAGTAGTATCTCGACGGGTTGAAGTCCTGAATTGATGAGTACTTTGGTCGAAACGAAGGTGGTTCCCCACACCATTACGGCAAAAAAGGCAAAGAGATGACAGACCATTTGTCTGTATTTTATCAGGCTTGGTCTGGAGCCTTTTATATTAACATTTTCCGGCAAAACGTCCGGATGATTTCTTGTGTTCATTCTTATCTGTTTTTTTACGGTGCAAACTTAGATAAAAATCTCCAATTCCGATATTTCTGATACTGAAAAAACGGTATTTCAAGTTTCAGTCTCGTTTTTTGTCCGGCAAAAGCGGACGTTATAATAAAAAATTGTATCTTCGGGGAAATAAAAGATAACAAATCATGAACTTAGACCGATTTTTAACAGCCCAGCAAGATACGTATGAAACAGCGCTTGCCGAGATAAAGGCAGGTCGTAAGACCGGGCATTGGATTTGGTGGATATTCCCCCAGTTGGTTGGATTGGGAATGAGTGAAACCTCACATTATTATGGCATTACCGGTCTGGAAGAAGCACAGGCTTACTTGCGCCATCCGGTCTTGGGGAAAAGGCTGCGCGAGATAACTCTTGCCTTTTTGCGGCTTGACTGGAGCGCGGAAAGCGTATTGGGCAAGCTGGATGCGATGAAAGTACGTTCGTGTATGACATTGTTTGACGAAGTTTCGGAAGGAGAGGATTTGTTCGGTCAGGTAATACGCAAGCATTTCGGCGGCGAAAAAGATTCGCTTACCGTAAACAGGCTTCATCCGCTGACGGGTGAATTTTTATTGGGCGCTGTAGCCGGTGATGTCATCGGTTCGGTATATGAGTGGGACGGATGTAAGAGCGTGGATTTTCCTTTGTTTACCTCCCGTTCGACATTTACGGATGATACCGTGATGACGGTGGCCAATGCCGAATGGCTGTCGGAAGGAGGAGACTTGGCACGTATCATGCAGCGTTATGGCAGGCGGTATCCTTATGCCGGGTATGGAGGCAGTTTCCGTCGTTGGATTGTGTCGGACTCTCCTCAGCCGTATCACAGTTTCGGAAACGGGTCGGCGATGCGGGTCAGTCCTGTCGGTTGGGCATTTGATACACTCGAAGCGACCTTGCAAGCTGCCAGGAGAAGCGCAGAGGTCACACACAATCATCCCGAAGGAATCAAAGGGGCGCAAGCTACGGCTGCCTGCATTTTCCTGGCACGGCAAGGCAAGTCGAAAGACTTTATCAAGGCATACGTCACGGACACGTTCGGTTACGATTTGAACCGGACTTGCGATGAGATAAGGCCTTCTTATCGGTTCGATGTCACTTGCCAGGGGAGCGTTCCCGAGTCTATCATCGCTTTTCTTGAAAGTGAGAGTTACGAGCATGCCGTCCGGTTGGCAGTGTCGTTGGGTGGTGATGCCGATACGATGGGAGCTATCGCCGGAAGTATTGCCGAAGCTTTTTATGGCGGAGTACCGGAGCCGATTAAATCGGAGGTTGTGAAAAGATTGCCGGTCGAGTTTGCCGTTGTCTTGAAAAAGTTTCATGAAAAGTATAGGAGTCGGGCATAAATTGCTACTTTTATAAAGGAGTATGGAACGTAAAAGATAGAACCCGCTACTTGTGTAAGATTGTCAACAAAAAAGTTTCGAAATAATTTGCAGATTCAAAAACTTTGCCTACCTTTGCAACCGCAATCGAGAAACAAGGGTTGCAAAGACAGATTGGTGCCATAGCTCAGTTGGTAGAGCAAAGGACTGAAAATCCTTGTGTCACTGGTTCGATTCCCGTTGGCACCACAAAGAAGCTGCAGAAATGCAGCTTCTTTTGTGTGGTTATCTGATTCTATTTGCTTTTCGAATTTTGGGTGTCTCAAAGAACTGCACCGCCGTACACTTCTGCTGCCAGCCCATGCCTAAATTGGGGAGACATTGATGAAGTCTGGAAACCGCTATCAAAATCAATGGCTTCCCCGATGCATTTAACTGCATTTGCTGGAAGATTAATAATCTTACAGCCGGAAGATTAATAATCTTATCGCTTGAAGATTATTAATCTTGTCAGAAACGAAGCTATTATGCTACGTCACAAACACCGCCTGCCTGCAGCCGAAATCATCATTCAATGCCATGGTTTGATTTATTTGATGATTGTTTGTCTGCATAATGCGCCTCTTTTATTTTTAGTGCCTTTCCTATTTAATATTATATGGCATCAGTACATTGTTTTTTATGTCTGTTTAATATGCATTTTCCCAAAGAGCTTGCGGTAAGACATTTATTGCAGGTGACACAACGGCTTTTAAGAAGGTGCTTCTTTTGGAATTGATTTATTAAGTCCGGTTGGGAAATTAAGGGACGAGCCATGCCTACATAGCTTATTGAGGTCTCGTTAATCATTTTCTCCATTTCTTCATAGACTCGGTTCCCTCCTGTTACGATAATGGGAACAGCTGTTTCTTGAGCGATTTTGTCTGCTATGTCCCGGAAATAAGCAGCATTGCCTCGACGCGTAAAGAAGTTTCCGCTTATTTCTATGGCGTCTATTCCTATTTTTGCCAATTCATTGCAAATGTAAAGACAGTCTTCGTGTGTGATGCCGCCATCGAAGTCGTCTTGACTTTGTACTTTTATCCATACTTGAAAATCATTGCCGACAGCCTGACGGATTGCTTTGTATGTTTCGATGGTTATCCGATAACGGTTTTCTCTGCTTCCTCCATAGTTGTCTGTACGGTGGTTATAATAAGGAGTAGCGAATTGGTGAAGCAAGTAACCATGACAGGCATGAATCTCTATGCCGTTGAAGCCTGCTTTTTTAGCCCGTATGGCGGCATCTGCAAATTCTTTTTCTATTCGATGAATGTCTTCGGTTGTCATTTCTTTAGGAATAATGCCGGTACGGATATTTTTGACGGCACTTGCTCCAAAGAGTTCATTGTCGGGAGCAAGTGAAGAGGCATATCCGGAGCCTACACACACCAGTTGCATTAATAGATTACTACCGTTTTGATGTACTGCTTCTGTCAATTTCCTGCATCCTTCTATGAAAGAGTTGTCATATATTGACAGAATATTCATGTTTCTTTCAGATTCATCTATCAGTGTAAAACCTGTTAGAATTGTTCCTGCTCCACCTCTTGCCAATGTCGTATAGCGATTTATGACTTCATCGGTTACTCTGCCTTTTTCCGTATGGTCTCCGACAGAAGCACGTATAAATCTATTCTTTAACAGCATGGTGCCAATGGTGGTTTCGTCAAATAAATTCTTTTGAGCAGTCTGGCTCTCTGTAAGATTACATGTTTTCATCGTTTTTCTCGTTTATTTTAATGTATAATCAACCTGTTGTTTCAATAGAAAGGGCAAAGGACATTGGTCTTTTAGAGGGGGTATTCGGTGGCATTCCGGATGTCTTCTGGTTTGTAAATTTAGATGTTCGTGCTTATATTTGCAAGCCGTAGCTATAAAATTATGGTAAAAATCATGCGTCAAAAATAAAATTATAAGTAACTTTAAGCGCTAAAGAAAAACCGAGAGTGACCATTGTGATTTGGAACTGAGAAATCTAATACCATTATTGTGATGTTCTTAATGACTGATTGATGAATTTGTAACCTGATATAAATCTATTATTTTATGTGTAGAATATATTGTATTATAATACTCATTTGTTTGCTTCCATTTACTTCCCTGAAGATGTATGCTGATGAGCAAGATACTGTCATTAGAAGCTCGGAAATGTACATTAAAAAATTTGAATCATATTTTGACGGCTTGCCTCAGAATAAAAAGAATGAAGTAAGAAAAGAAGTTCGACACTATACACAAAGGCTTTTTCAGGTTTTAGACAGTGTGGATATTTATCGTAAAAATAAAAAAGACAGAATCAATCAACTTTCTCATCAACCGGTGGCTTCTGATAGGGAGCTTTATGCGAAATACGACAGGCTATACAATGAGTACATACAGTGCAGTTTTGATTCGTTGTTTTATATTTCCATGAACTGCCTGGCTTTGGCAGAACGGCTTAATGATGCCGATTTAATCACGGATGCTCGCATAAAAGCGTGCAGGATGTTCATTTCAGGTGGTTATTTCCGTGAAGCGGACAGAGTCATAAACGATTTTGATGATTCTCTGGCATCGCCGGAGATGCGCAAGGAGCGTCTGATGGCTCAGTTTAGCCTGGAGTTTGAGAATGGTTTTTATTTTGGATGGAATCTGTATTCGCCGGACATGGCTTATGAAAAGATGCAGTTGCTTTACAATCAGATAATGGAGATTTTGCCGGATGATTCTTATGAGATGTATTTTTTAAAGGCCTCCATGGCATTTTATAAACACCGTTATAAAGAAGCTGTTGGCTATCATGAGATTTTGCTTCTAAAATCCATGCGTGATAAATGGGACTATATAAATACGTTGGGCAATATGGGCTACAACAAAATTGGAGCCGGAGATTTTATAGGTGGAATGAAGTATATGGTAGAATCTGCCATTTTGGCGATACGCGAAGGTTCAAACAATTATTCTGCTTTGCGCAAGATTGCCGAGCTGGTTTATGCTGTAGGTGATTTGAAGGATGCATCCCTGCTGATAGGAATGGCAATGGATAACGCAACAGCGTATAACTCTAAATATCGTATTATCGAAAGTTCAAAAGGATATCCTTTAATCAATAACCAGTTAAGAAAAACGATAGAACACGACAGGCTTATCGTAGTAACGATTTCCGTTATTTTATTTATATCGGTTATATTGCTGTTGTTCAGCTTGTTCTATATATTGAAACAACGCAAGAAAGTTTATAAGCAAGCACAGTTTATTTTTGAAAAGAATAAAGAACTCCAGGCTAAGAACGAAGAAATAGAGACGTATAATAATAATCTGATAGAAGTGCATGGCATAACGAGTGCTTTGATGTCGAAAATGATTACAGAAACCGCATACCGCCGCAACCTTACGGAGCAATTTAGAAAAGACTTGGCATTGAAGATTAAAGTCAAGCAATTTGATAATATACTTCCTGTCGTCGACTCATATAAGAAAGAACTGTCATCAACATATATTGATATTGACAATATAATATTGGCTTTCTTTCCCAATTTCGCTTCGCAATTTAACGTTCTGCTAAAAGATGAATGCAAGTTGGAAACTTCAGCCGGCAGTCTGCCCACAGAGATGCGAATCTTTGCTTTATGGAGATTGGGGATTAAAAAGAATGAGAACATTGCCAATTGTCTGGGATATTCTTTAAATACGATTAAGAGTTATAAGACGCGTATTCTTAACTCGACCTACTTGGATAAAGAGGAGTTTTATCGTAAATTGATGGAAATAGTCATTGATTATAATGGTTAGGATATAGATAAAAGGTATATTCTGAAGATTTCGAAGCGTTGAAAATCAGGCATATACATCCTGTGTAGGGTGTATATTCGGTAGATAAATTGACATCGTGATTAAAGGCGAATAATTTTGCTGTCAGACAAAGGTCATGGCGAACATGGCCGGTCAGTCTTTATAGTTTAATTTAATACCTTTAATACCGATGAGAACAATGAAAAGAATTTGCCGATTAGTTTGGGGGCTGATGTTTATTGCAGGAGTAAGTGCATGCAGCCACACGTCTGAAACGACAGACGATGCCGTTAGTCTGGCAAGAGAAACCACTCCGCCCGTTCTGAACGATTCGATTGACAGGCTGCTTGCCAAGGCGGAAGCCGACAGTATCGAACTGCACAGCATGATGGTGTTGCAGCATGGAAAAGTAATTTATGAAAAATGGATGAACGGCGGGAATCCCGATTCTCTCCACATCCTTAACTCCGTGAGCAAGACATTTACTTCTTTGGCTATCGGGTTGGCAATGGAAGAAGGCAAGCTGAAACTTGATGATAAGCTGGTTTCATTCTTTCCTGACCAACTGCCACAAAAGGTCAGCGATAATCTGGCTGCTATTACGGTAAGACACCTGCTTACAATGACTTGTGGGCATGCAACCGACCATACTTATGAGATGCAGCAATTGGCAAAAGCTGATCCTGCCATGGATTGGGTCAAACAATTTTTAAGTTATCCGGTAGAATATACTCCGGGTGAAGTATATTGCTACAACAGTGTCGGGACATTCATGTTATCTGCAATTCTGCAGAAAGTTACAGGAGAAAAGCTTTTTGATTATTTAAATAAACGACTTTTTGAGCCGCTTGGCATTAAGCATGCTTGCTGGACAGAGACTAAGCAAGGCATCAACTATGGTGGCTGGGGACTGTATCTGAAGACCGAAGACCTTGTTAAAGTAGGGCAGTTACTGCTTCAAAAAGGAGAATGGAATGGGAAACGGCTTATTCCTGCAGCCTGGGTACAAGAAATGTCTAAAAAACAAGTGGATTCGTCACCTGCAGGTATTAATTCTGTAGAATTATCAAAGTCGGGGAAGAAGGCATCGGCTGATCCGGATTGGATTCAGGGTTATGGTTATCAGATGTGGCGTTGCCGTAACAATGCTTTCCGTGCGGATGGTGCCAGAGGACAATATATCTTAGTGCTTCCTGACCAGGATGCTGTGATTGCCATGACTGCCAATACATTGAATATGCAGGGTGAAATAAATCTGGTATGGAGATATGTCTTGCCTGTATTGAATAACCTGACTCATCAGAATCAATAAAATAATCTTTATAAAAAAGTTGTTCGGATTTATCCGCAATCGGATATGTCTTTGACCGCATCAGGCTTATCCGAAGCGATGCGAGAAGTATTTTACGGATACTTCTGAACAGCTTTTTGAAAATAGAAAAACACTTCTTATTTAAATTTATATTACTATGAAACTTTTTAGATTAAAAGCTGTTCTGGCGACTGCAACCATCTCTATTTCGACATTGTTTGCACAAGAGCCAGCTATGCTTGCAGTACGTATGGATGATATGGGAGCCTTTCATTCAGTAAACAAGGCAGTGATGGATGCTTATCGGAATGGCATAGCCCGTTCGGTAGAAATTATGCCTGTTGCATCTTGGTATCCTGAAGCTGTAAAGATGCTGAAAAACGCTCCAGGACTTGATGTAGGGGTACATCTGGTTATAACGAGTGAATGGGAAAATGTAAAATGGCGACCATTGACTTCTTGTCCGTCACTGACGAATGAACAAGGATATTTTTGGCCGATGTTATTTCCTAATAAGAATTATCCGAATCAGTCGGTTGTGGAACATGGATACGATATCAAGGAACTGGAACAGGAATTTCGGGCTCAGATAGAGCGTGTGATGGTCGACATACCTTGGGTATCACATATTTCCGGTCATATGGGCAGTATTTTCTTTGATGACAAAGTCCGTGAAATGGTAGACAGATTGGCCAAGGAATACAATCTTGCTCCAATGGATAAGACACAGGCAGCCGAACATGGTTATGAGTTTGCAACGTATGCTGATGGAGCTTATGGTATGCTGAAAGGCAAGCATCAGACACTGGCAGAAAAAGAAGCATCGTTCATCAATATGATTAAGAATCTGAAACCGGGTAAGAAATATATGTTTGTAGAACATCCGGCATATGATGATACAGAAATGGAAACTGTATTCCATATTGGTTATGAAGATGTAGGGGCTGATCGCCAGGGTGTCACCGATTTATATAAAAGCGAAAGGGTTAAGAAAGCAATTGAGGCCAACAATGTACAGTTGGTGACAGTAAACAGTCTGAGAACTTCATTGCCTCGTTCAAAGTCGGAGGCTATGATGAAAGCTATTGACCGTTATATGCAGTTGGCAGCCCAAAAGGGACTGGATATTCACTCGATGATGGTTTTGAAGCATGGGAAAGTGGTAGGTGAAAAATGGCAAAGCAAGGGAGAGCCTTCCATTCCTCATATTATGAATTCGGCCAGCAAGACGTTGACTTCAACTGCCGCCGGGTTTGCCGTTGCGGAAGGCAAACTTAAATTGAGTGACAAGGTCATATCTTTCTTCCCGGACAAATTGCCTGATAAGGTCAGTGATAATCTGAAAAATATGACTGTGCGTGATTTATTGACCATGACTTGCGGACAGGAAAAGGCGAATACTACGGCTCAACGTCAGACAAAGCAGGATTGGGTGGAGGCTTTTCTTGCCGAGCCTGTACCTTATAAGCCGGGTACATATTATGCCTACAACGGCCTGGGTACTTATATGGTTTCTGCCATCGTACAGAAAGCGGTAGGAGAAAAGATTTTTGATTATCTGACGCCCAGATTGTTCCGTCCGCTTGGAATCACCGGCATCACATGGGATGAAAGTCCTCAAGGCATTAACTGCGGTGGATGGGGCGCTTATCTCAAGACAGAAGATATGGCTAAAATAGGACAGTTCTATCTGCAGAAAGGACGTTGGAATGGTGTGCAGTTACTTCCTGAGAGTTGGATTGACGAAGCTTCAAAAGCTCAAGTGTCTTCACGTCCGGGAGGCATGACGGATGATGCTTACAAGAAAAAGGATCCGGAGAATAATGACTGGATGCAGGGTTATGGATATCAGATATGGCGTGGACGGCATAATACGTATCGTGCCGATGGCGCAAACGGGCAATACATTATTGTCATGCCGGATCAGGATGCTGTAGTAGCTATGACGGCTAATCTTAACGATATGGCTACAGAGCTTAATTTAGTATGGGAGATTATTTTACCTGAAATAGAAAAACTTTAAAAACTGATTGTATGAAAAACTTATTTTTATCTATTCTGTTCGCGGCTGTCGGCTGCTGCGGAGCTATTGCTCAAACCTATACTGCACCGGTGAAAGTCGAAGGTGGTATGGTTAAGGGAGTGGTTAATGATGGTGTTGCTGTTTATAAAGGCATCCCCTTTGCAGCACCACCGGTAGGAGACCTCCGCTGGAAAACTCCTCAGCCGGTTTTGCCTTGGCAAGGCGAGTTGATTTGCGATGAATTTGCTCCGGCTCCTATGCAACGTGAAAGTGCACGTCATCCTAAAGGGTGGAAAAATACAAATGAGATGAATTCTTCTTGTAGTGAAGATTGTCTGTACCTGAATGTATGGGCCCCAAGTGAAAAGCCGGAGAAACCATTGCCTGTAATGGTCTGGATATATGGTGGCGGATTTCATGTAGGGAGTACTGACGGACCTGTGTACCGTGGTGATGCATACGCTAAAAATGGGGTAATCATGGTTTCGATTGCATATCGCCTGGGCGTTTTCGGCTATTTGGCACATCCGGAGTTGAGCCGGGAGAGTGGACATGGCTCCGGTAATTATGCATTATATGATCAGATTGCCGGAATCAAATGGGTTAAAAATAATATTGCGGCGTTTGGAGGTGACCCGGAGAATATTACTGTTTTCGGACAAAGTGCCGGTTCGCGTAGCATACAAGGTATCATTTGTTCTACTCAAGCTGACGACCTGTTTCAACGTGCCATCGTACAGAGTGGATGCGCCATTCGTGATGATGCCAAATGTTTGCCGCTTGAAGAAAACGAAGCCTTGGGGAAAGCATTCTTTGAGAGTATCGGCGTTACCAATTTGGAACAGATGCGGAATATTGACGCTGTAACACTTGAAAAGCTGTATGAAAATTCATCCTATACTCCGAAGTTCAGACCTGCCATTGACGGTTATCTTATTACAGAAGATTTCAATGATGCTACTATAGCAGGAAGGTATCTTGACATTGATTATATGATTGGCTATACGAAAGATGATGTGCCTTTGGCTAATTTCCCTAAGTCTATCGGCGCATGGGCTGACAATCAGGTGAATAAATTGGGACGTCGTCCGGTGTATGTGTACAGTTTCGACCATCCTCAACCGGAAGGTCCTGATTATAAGGCTGAGAAAGATGAGTTTGGTGCTGTAGGGGTTATACATTCTGCTGAATTGCCGTACATGTTCGGTCAGGTAGCCAATAGTACCAAGCCTATGAAGAAAGAAGACTTTGAATTAGCCGAACGTATGGTAGGCTATTGGACGAACTTTGCCAAATATGGCAATCCGAATGGAAAAGGCAAGACTGAATGGGAGGCTTATACGAAAACCAATCCTTGCGTATTTCACTTGGACGTGAAATAAGTTTTGCGAACCATTAAAACAATGTTTATTTTCAAACCTAATACTGAAAAATATGAATAAATTATTTTTATCAGCAGTCTTTATGACTTCCATGACAGCGGTTTCGGCTCATGAAACCGTTAAGGATTCGGTTGCCGCAGTGCCCGTCGAAACAAAAGAGAATACAAAGGCGGAAGTTGCTTTGCTTAACGCTTCCAGTGCCAGTGAACCACGTGCTGTCCCTATCGGTCTACCATCTGCATATACGGTTGTACGTCAAGACGGACTTCCTGTTACTTATTTCTGGGATCCGAATGCAACCAATCTTCATTGGCGGCAGGAAGGCTCATTGCAGCGGACTTCTACGTTGCCGATGTCTATGACAGCTATTCTTGAAGGTGAAATTGGTGTTGGCGTTGATTCATATTCAAAACTGGGAGGAGAAAAGCTGACAGGTAATGCCAAATATGAACTGAATACATTAGGAAAACACAATTTTGATATTGGAGTGTCGGGGAAAGTTGCCAAGAATTGGTACTTTGCTCTAAATGCCTTTAATACGCTTGACCCCGGAAACGTCAAGTTGCAGTTTACTCCTTATGCCGACCGTGCCTCTTTCTATACCGGGACATTGACCCATAAGTATAATCCGAATGGAAGTAAGTTTACCTTCTTTTACCGTTATACTACCGGACATAATTTGATGAATACCATTAAGCAGTCTCCCTATTATTGGGTGGGTGACGGTACCATAAAAGCGTTCGAAGGTTTTGAAATAGGAAAAGACAACTATGGTTCATCCGACGGTATCGTAAGCTATATTGATGTAAAGACAGGCGAAAAGAAGACCAAGAATTATTATGACTTGGGATATGCCAAGACTCACGAAGGCAAGTTTATGCTGGACCACATTCTGAACGACAATATGAAGTTTACCTTGCGTGCCAAATTCTCTTATACCGACCGTAATGCAATCGAAGATAATACGCAGAATATTCTTTTTGACCAGACAAGAGAATATGCGGATGGAAGCGGGACCTATACGGGAGATGTACAACGTAGATTGGTGAAGATTCAGGATGTCAATGTAAAAGATTATATGCTGGTTGCTCAATTGCAGCGTACTACCGGAGCACACAAATGGTCGGTAGGAGTGTTCGACTATCTGGAACAGACGCAGATGGCAGGTTCTTCAACACAATATGAACATGAAGTTGCAGCAAATCCGCGTAAACTCCTTTTCAATGGTAATCAGTTCTTCAACGATAATGCCAGTGCAGAATACGTTGAAGGTTGGGAAAACAAAGTCGGTGCATTTGCTTTGGATACTTGGCAAGTACATGATTTTGTAAAGTTTACCTATGGCGGACGTTTGGAGTATTTCTATCTGAGTGCCGACAATATTATGGAATCGCGTTATCAGGGATTCTATCTGGGAGCTCCGACAAAAGACGGTTCTGGAACAATCGGATTGACAAACTCTAAATTGAAAGGATTGAACTATTCTTTCTCTTTTATTCCGACAATCAACTTTACTAAGGACTTTGGCTTTGATGGTGAAATAAACTTTATCAGTATGTATCGCCACTTGCAAGGTTTTTATGGGGCAAACCCACCGCTGTCTAATACACGTCCTCATATATTGGCTCGTGCAGGTTTGTTCTATAATAATCCTTATTTTAGTGTGGTATCTTCATTTACCTATTCATTCCGTAAAGGAGATAGTGGTCGTATTACGGTTACCAGCGATAATCCGGAAGAAGGTTCGGTCATGGTTCCTTACGAACAGGCCATACAGACAATGGGATGGAAAACCGACTTGATGCTTACTCCGGTGAAGAACTTTTCTTTGAACGTGATATTTACACTTCAAGACCCGAAATTGCACAAATATACATTCAGCGCATTTGGTAAGGACTATGATTTCTCGGGCAAACAAATGAATAATTTGTCAAAAATCCTTCTTGAAATTATTGCTGTCCGCTAAAAAAATTCCTTGCTTTAAAAATTTAGGCCGAACTTC